>Ga0208134_1000247_pt1 | contig 34659 bp, 56 predicted proteins | sample VirMetDEL_Mar_31_FD_184515 | JGI IMG/M metagenome (GOLD analysis project Ga0208134, IMG submission 184515) | Aqueous microbial communities from the Delaware River and Bay under freshwater to marine salinity gradient to study organic matter... | ecosystem: Environmental > Aquatic > Marine >...
AAACAATTCCAACAAATCAACAAATGATCGTTTACAACTCATTAACAATTGATGGCACATTGGCCATTGATGGTGAACTTGTAATATTAGACGACAAAATACATAATAGAATTAAGACAACAAGTACGAATGAAACAATAAACGCAGAGCTTTACGAGTTAATAACTCAAGACACATCAGGAATAACAACAAGTTTATCTGTAATAACTGGCTCTAAGATAACAATAACAAATAGAAGTGGCGGTAACAACACTTTGAATTTAACAATACAGGGAACAGCTTCTCCAATTATAAAAGACTTGGAAAGCTTTTCTTTAATATATAACGGAACAGATTATGACTTTGCTTAGGGAATTTGATCTTGCTAATTCAGGAATATTATCTGTTGGCAATAGCACGACAGCTATACTCTTATCGGGAGAAACATTCACAGGCGTAGCTGAATTAAACAACTATCCGCATGTTGGTGTTACAGTTAGAGCTAGTGGCGATGCTACAATGTATTTTGATTTCTCTGTTGATGGTGTCAATTGGGATAGTACTTTCCCTGTAGCAGGGTTTGAGGTATTAGCTGGAATTTCTGATTTTCACACAGCTATAAAGTTAGGTAGATATTTTAGAATAAGGTTTATAAATAACGGTGTCGATCAAACATATATTAGATTGGCTACATATTATGGCAACAACTTTGTTCCATCAATGACGCCAATGAATCAGGCAGTAACAATAGATACTGACGCTACAATGAGTAGACCGACAGAGTTTTCAGATGAGGTATCAATCGGTAGGCGAAGCGGCGTGTCTAATTTTAATAAGTTTGGTTATCGAGAGGGCTTAACTGCAGCTAGTGGTGAGCAAACGATTTGGGCTACAACAACAAACTTTGTTCCAATGACTACAGCGTCAACTTTAACAATAACATACAATGCTGCAACAGATGGGCTTGGAACTACAGGAGCTTTAGTTTTATATTTTTCATACATTAATTCTGATGGAATAACGCAAATAGGTATACATACTCTAGGGAACACAGGTAGTGACGTAACAACTTTCACGGCTCTAGGTATAAATCGCTGCGCTGTATCTTTAAGTGGATCGGCTAACCATAATACAAACGATATACTAATTACAGAAACAACAGGCGGCACAACTCAGGGAATAGTGCCAGCAATACAATCAACAACTCAACAAGCAATATTCTTTACAGATTCAAACAGCGATGCGGTAACAAAGTTTCTATGGATCAATGTTAATAAAATATCTGGCGGTGGTTCTCCAAGGGTATTAATAAAGGCAAAAGTATTTAATAGACAATTTGAAACAACATACGAAGTTTTTAGAATTTTAATCGATACTGGTGTTGAGAATACTGTCTCTATTATAGAGCCAATTGGTTTTGCTCTATCACCAACAGATGTACTTTATTTTGTAGCTGATACTGATACTAACAGCACAATAGCAACAGTGAGATTTTCATTGAGAGAATATAAAAGAAGCTAAGGGATAATTATGAGTAAAATAACATTAAAAAATGATACAGCTCCAGATACTCCAGAAAGCGGAAAAACTGCAATCTTTATAGACACAACAACAAAGACTTTAAAATCTGTTAATGATGCAGGCGTTGAAACTGATTACGCATCAGCAGGCTCAGGCGATGTTGTAGGGCCAGCAAGTTCAACAGATAATAATGTTGCATTTTTTGATGGCGCAACAGGAAAAATAATAAAAGATTCTGGATTAACTTTATCTGGATCAAATACAGGCGATCAAACAAGTATAACAGGTAACTCAGGTAGCACAGATGCTTTAAAATCAGCAACAACTACAATCGACGTTGCAAGCTCAACAGCTCCAACAGTAGGGCAAATACTAACAGCAACAAGCTCAACAGCAGCAACATGGCAAGACGCAAGCGGTGGTGGTGGTTTAACACCCCCAGTAAGTTCAACAGACAATGCAATAGTTAGATGGAACGGCACAGGCGCAGATACAGTTCAAGACTCAGGCATAGTAATTGATGATAGTGGTCGAATGTCTCAAACTGGTTTGGGTGATTCAGTTTTAATTGGTGTTGGTGCAGGAGCTGTTGATGATTTAACAAGTAACCAAAACATAAATATTGGAACAAGTGCAGGAATTAAAAATGTCGCAGGAACTTTAAATGTTTGTATAGGTCACTTGTCAGGAGCAAAAGCCTTAAACGGAAATTCAAATACTTTTGTTGGGGCCTCAACAGCTTCAACAGGCTCTGATTTAACAGGCTCGAGGAACTGCGCTTTCGGTTATCATGGTTTACAAGATTTAATTGGAACATCAGGTGATAATTCAACTTTTGGATATGATGCTGGTAAAAACTTATTAACAGCAAGTAGAAATACAATTCTAGGCTCGATGAGCGGAACAACATCTACAAATGCAAACGATGTAACTCTTATCGGGTATGGAATAAACGCACCGACAGCCACAACTTCAAATTATTTATCAATTGAAGATATGATTACAGCAGATACAACTACAGATGTTGTTGATATGGCAAACATTTCACTGACTAACTTGCCAGTTTATGCAGATGAGGCAGCAGCAGTGACAGGTGGCTTGGCAACCGATAGAGTATATAAGACAGCAACAGGTGAACTAAGAATTAAACTATAAGGGATTAAAATGGCTTTGCAGATAACTAGAGAATTAATGAACGGTGCTACTGGTGAATATCACTCTATAGCAGAAATAGTAATAAAAGAAGACAAGATTAGAGTTAGGCTAAACTTACATGTAAGCCAAAGCGCAAAAGGTTTGGGCAGATCAGCACTAGACTGCACGACTATTGAAATGGATCATAATAAGAGTGAGACTTGCGGAAAAAACATATATGAATTTGTATATCAAGAAATAAAAAAATCTAATATGGTTGATGGTGTCGAGCAAAATGAATTTGCAACAGCATTAGATGTTTAAGGGTAACTGATGATAAAAATTAATGAAAAACTAACAATTTTACATGATGATAATACCGTTTTCTCTGATTTCTCCAATGACTTAGTTGGTTTTGATAGAGATTCATCATCATTAACTTTTATAACAGCAGAAGATTCAATTTATGTTGGATTTTATAAGCCTATAAATGTTTTTTATACTGAAATGGGAACTGCTAACGTAAATGCAAATACAATGAGTGTTAAGTACTACAATGGAACAGCCTTTGCTGCCTGTGATGGTGTTTATGATGATTCTAAGGGATTAACAAGGTCAGGGTTCACAAGATGGGATAGAGGCCAGTTAAACGAGGCTAAAACAACTATTAATTCTGTTGAGCTGTATTGGTACAAAATAGATTTAAGTGTTGATTCATCAGCAATGGTTATTGATGGAATGAATATAGTTTTCTCTGACGATCAAGATTTAAAAAGAGAACTTTTTGAGATAAGCAAATACTTACCAAGCGGTGAAACATCACACATTTTAAGTCATGTTAGTGCAAGAGATGAAATCATTCAAAATCTAAACATTATAGGTAAGAGAAAGGTTAATGCTGAAAGTGGTTGGCTTGATAATATAACAGCTTTTGATTTACTAGATATTTCAGAGGTTAAGTTAGCAAGTACCTATTTAGTATTATCCAAAATTATGTTTGCATCATCCGATGAGGTTGACGATCAGTACATGGTTAAATCTGAAAGATATGAAAAACTATCAGGTAACATCATAAACAACATGACTCTCAAGGTTGATGTTGATGATGATGGCGTTGAGGATCAGAATGAAAGGACAACTTCATTTAGTGGGGAGATAATAAGAGCATGAGTATATCAAGCATATTAACATCTCTGGAATCAGAAGTTGCAACACTTTTGGGCGCAGATTGGTCTGAATTAGAATATATTTACGACTTAAATCAGAATAACTCAAAAACAATTAACAATAGGTATGGAGTCGGGGCGTTAAGTGGCTCATCTGTTGAGGGAACAACTAAATCTGTCACAGTTGACTTTGATTTCTTTGTTGTTTTAACCAAATGCTTTGTAAATAGAGCGAGTGACGAAAAACAGAGAACTCTATTATCAGAGATTTACGATAAGTTTGAGACAATAAACTCTAACATTTTCCAAAAGAAACTAAATAATGCTAATATTTTACTAGTGAGTGATTTAAGTTATGACGAACCAGAGGTGGTTGATAGTAATGGGCTTGCTGTTAAGGTAAATTTTACGATAAAATATAGAAATCAAACAATCTAAAAAAGGATGAGAAAATGGCAATAGGCGTAGTAACAAAAGAATCAACAGTGGCATTAAAAGAAGAAGTTACAGAGGGAACTTATATAGTTCCAGCGGCAACAACGGATTACGTTGAGGTTTTAGCTGATTCTTTAGAATTTAACAAATCTCGCGAGGAACTTTCAAGAAAAACACTTGGTGGGACTGTTGAGAGTGAAGCATCAAGAGTTGGTTTAGCAGAGGCAACAGGATCGTTAGGTGTTGAGCTTAAAGCAAGTGCAACAGAGGGCGATGCTCCACAAAGTTTAGATGTACTTTTAAAATCTTTATTAGGTGGTAAAAGACAAATTGCAGCAGATCAAACAAGTGATGCAACAACTCACACATCAACAGTAATTGATTTTGCAGATACAAGTGCATTTTCTGTTGGAGATATTGTTCTTGTAAAAGAGGCAGGGGCTTATGAATGTAGACCTATTGCATCAATACAAACAAATACAAGTATAACATTTCCATTTGCATTAGATAACGGAGCGCCAAGCGCATCTGTTGTTGTTGCTCAGGTTACAACATATTACTCTGACACATCAAATGCGGTTTCATTTAGTGCTGAACATAACATGGGCGAGGCAGCAATAAAGCAAAAAGTAAGAGGTTTAAGAGCTGTTAGTGGTAATATTGAAAACTGGTCAGTTGGTCAATTACCTCAAATGTCATTTGGAGTTCAAGGTTTAGATATTGATAGATTAGACGAGGATGCTTTATATGCTCCAGACTTTAGTGCTGATGGCTTACCTCCAGTAACATTATCTGCTTGTGTTTGGTTAAGTGGTTCAAAGCTTTCTTATACAGAGGCAAGTTTAGGAATTGAAAACACTGTTAATTATATTCAAGATGCTTGTGATGCTGATGGGCGTATTAGCTCAAGAATTACAGAGCAAACAACAAACTTTTCATTCAACCCATACTTACAAGATAATTCAACAACTGATACTTGGGATAAGTTCAATGCAAATGATGATGTTTCAGTTTTTGGCTATGCTTATAATCCAAGTGCAACGGCTGGAGAGTTTTCTGAAATAGTAGCTTTCTGGATGCCTCAAGGTAAAATAACAGCATCTCCAGTAGCGGATATTGATGGAATCTTAGCCGAATCAGTAGAAATAAAATGTCATAAAAATTTAGGTTCGGATTCTGTGTTTATCGCTTTTATATAGTATAAGTCTACTTTGCCAAAAGTAGTTCTATGTGGCTCCTCCACTGGCCTTGGCATAATTGTCAGGGCCTTATTTTTTGTTGTAGTATTTAAAAATAGAGGGGTATCGTATAACGGTTAATACATGGGTTTTTGGTGCCCAGAATTAAGGTTCGATTCCTTATGCCCCTGCCAAAAACTAATAAGGGGAATCACATGGCAAAAATATTAAGGTTATCAGATCGAGTTAAGTTAACAATTGGCGAGGTGGTTTTTACACTAGCTCCATTAAATCATTTCCAAAAGATTGAGCTTTCTAACTGCACAACAGTTAAAAATGGCGAGGATCATTATGACCTATTAAGGGCGCAGGCTTTGTATATCAAATACTCCATAAAGGGAATTGATGGTCTTGAGTGTTACGATGGCGAAAAGTATGAGCTAGAATTTATAAATGATGAATTAACAGATGAATGTGTTAGTGAAATTCTAAGTTTAGAACAAAGAAACAAATTAACAACATCTGCATGGCAACTATTAAATGGTATTCAAGAATTAACTGATCCAATTACAGGTGAAAAACTTGAAGGTGTTGAGTTAGAGGTTACGAGCAAGGGAAAGTAATAACTGCAACAGGTTCGAGTTGTCCTGTTGTAATGTATCTTGTTGAGGTCATTAAATCCATTTCCACGCTTTCTAGTAAGGATTACGCTGAAATATGCAGCGCCTTTATAACGCTTACAGAGCCGAAATACAGATGCGCAGATTGTAAGAAAAAATACAGTTGTGATGCTGTTAAATGGCCAAAGCATAGAGAACATATGGCCTGTAATTACTATGCGTCAAAATCCCGACACTTTTATATGCCCAGCTTTAATAATGATGGCAACCCAAGAGTTAATTTTACTAAGTGCATTGGAAATTATTACAATGCTTTTTGGGCTAACCTCATTAATTATCATCCCAAATATGAAAAAGGTTTGTTACCATTTGAGGGTTCATTGATGAATCAACCTGCAAAGTTTGTAGAAGTCATGGCATTAGTGCATAATTTAGTAATAGAAAAAGATAACGAAAAAGAACAACAGGCAAAACGAAATGGCAACAGACAAGGTAAGCGTTGAGATAACCATTGAGGAGCAACAAGCTTTAAAGGCTTTAAACGCTCTATCTAAAGGTGTTGATAAGTTCGAGAAAAATACAGTTTCATCTGTTAAGAAATCTGACAAAGCATTTGATAGTTTTAAGGGAAATCTTGCAGCCATCGCAACAAGTGGCGCTATTAAAGCAATCGGCGCAGGCTTAAAAGATTTAGTTCTTGGATCATTAGAGGCAGCAGCTTCAACTGAGAAAATAAGAACTCAACTTGAAGTGTTAACAGGTTCACAAGAAAAAGCGGCAAGTTTATATAAAGAATTAACTCAATATAGTGCTGGAACTCCATTTCAATTACAAGGTATTTCAGAAGCGGCGGCTCAATTAGTTGCATTTGGCTTTGAAGCAAATACAGTTAAAGATAGAATTGAAAAGATTGGCGAGGTTGCAGCAGGCTCAAGCTCAGACTTAAAAGAAGTTGCTTTAATTTATGGGCAAGTTGCAGCGGCAGGCAAATTAACAGGTGAAAGGCTTTTGCAATTCCAAGAAAGGGCAATTCCAATTGGTGCAGCTCTTAAAAAAGTAATGGGCGATACTGGAAAATCTGTCAAAGATATGGTTTCAGCAGGAGAAGTTGATTTTGCAAAGTTTGAAGAAGCTTTTAATTCAATGTCAGAATCGGGTGGCCTTTTCGAGGGCGCAGTAAAAAAACAATCTGAAACTCTAAATGGAGTTATTTCTACATTAAAAGATAATTTCTTTTTATTGCAATCTGAAATCGGTGGGGCATTTGCTCCAGATTTAATTGTTGGTGCAAAAACTATTACAAGTGCATTACAAGATTTAACAAAGGTTTTAGTTGATAACAAAGAAGTTCTTGCAGCAGGCATTGGTTTTGTTGCTGATTATGTTTCAGTATATGCAAACCTAGCAGGGCAGTTAATAAAAACTAAAGGCCCTCTTGATGATGTTAATGCAAGCATTGAGGAAAATTTAAATAAAACTCAAGTTTTAATTAGTAGAAAAGAAAAACTAGAAGGTGATAAAGGCTCATTCTTTGGCTTGTTTGATGCAGCAACTCAACAGAGCATAGATAAAGTAAATGGCATGCTAAAAGCCAGCGATGGGCAATTAAAAGAGTTAATCGCAAGAAGAAAAGAATTAATTGCAGTTGAATCTGCGCCAAGTGAAAGTTCGGATGAAAGCCCAGCAGTTAAAGCAAAAAGAGCTGAAAACCTAAAAATATTAGAAGAGCAAAAAGTCTTTGAGGCTCAGGTTGCAGCTTTAAAAGAAGAGAAGAATATTAAAGAGCAAGAATCAATACTTGCTAAAACAGAATTAGATGCTGAACAGAGAATAGTTACTCTTGAAAGTTTACAGGCTTTTAATGACAAGAAAACAGCTATTGAATTAGATGCAGCACTTGAGAAAAACAAAAAGATTAGAGATGCAAAATCAAAGGCATTAGCAGATGAGGCAGCAAATTTAAAAGCTTCAATCGCACAACAACAAAACGCAGCCAAGACAGAGGCAGCGATATTAAAAGCAAAACAAAATGCAATTGATAAGCAGGTTGCAGGATTTGCAAAAGCATCAGAGTTAGCAGTATCAATTTCAAAAGAGGGAACTGCTGAACATAAAGCCTTATCAATCGCATCTGCAACAATAAGCACCTATGCAGCAGCGGCAAGAGCTATGCAAGATTATCCTTACCCAGCCAATATTGCTGTTGCAGGATTAACAACATTAGCAGGCTTAAAAAACGTAAAAGAAATAACAAACGCATCTTTTGCAACAGGTGGCGTTGTTGGTGGTTTTAATGGTGCTGCAAATGGTGGCGATAATACAACTGCCAATGTAAGAACTGGAGAAATGATTCTTAATGCCTCTGAGCAAAGAGTTTTATTTGATATTGCAACAGGTAGCAAAGCAGTTAATGGTGGTGGGCAAGTAATAGAAATAACCAGTATTGTTCAAGTAGACGAGCGAGAAATTGCACGATCTGTAAGGAATCAAAGGCTAGAGGGGTTCGCAGTCTAATGAGTATAAAATTCTTATCAAATAATTTAGTGGATTCAGCGGTAATTACTGCATCAACAGAAAATGCACAATATCCTGTTACAAATCTTAATGATGATCGCAGAACAAAAACATACAGATCAACTTCAAATAGTGATGAAATAGTTTTTGATTTTGGAACAGCAGAGGAGTGTGATTATTTTGCAATTGTTGATAACTGGCAAAATGGCTTTGGAATAACATCAATTACCATAGAGGCCAATGCAACTGATTCTTGGGGCGCTCCAGCGTTTACAACAACAGCCATTTTGGATCAAACATTTGGCGTAAGCATAAAGAAATTTTCATCTGCTCAAACTTATAGATTTTGGAGAATTACTGTAACCTCAACCCTTGGTTATTGTGAAATATCAAAAGTTTTTATTGGAAAATCTACAGCCATCACAACAAATGGAATTAATTATAATTGGAACTATAAAAATAAAGATTTGGCAAAAGTATCAATGAATAGATATGGCCAAAAGTTTATAGATGATATTGGAACGCAAAAAGAATTAAATAACTTACAATTTCAAGTTATGGATAAAGATGAAATGGATAATATCTTTGCAGTTTTTGATGCCAATAGAGTTGTTAAACCTTTCTTTGTTTATTTAGACTTGGAAAGCGCTTCACTCTCAAATAACGATGATAGATATAATGGTTTATACTACTTTAAAGATTCTCCAGCATTTGAAAATGTTAGTAGTGGGTATTATAACGTAACTCTAAATTTACAAGAGGCTAAATGACAACTCTTGTAATTGATGAGTTAAAAACAACACTAACACAATCTGTCAATTTAAATTATGATAGGGTTTATCACGTTGCAGGGCTTAAAATTAAGCTGTTAATGTATAACAATCCAACTGGAACATTCACTTTATCACTTAAAACAGGCGCAACAACACTGGCAAGCGCATCTTTTACAAGTGCAGATATAAAAACAGACTTATCCACAACGGATAATTATGCGCATCTATACAAAGCCTTGAGTTTTTCGCTACCATTAAAGAAAGGTAGTTATGATTTAGTTTTATCCTCAAGTGGATATACTTTTTCAGATTCTAGTTTTTTGGGATGGTGCAAATCATATACAAATGTATTTAATGAAGAGGTTGACAGTAGCGCATCATATACAAACAAACCTTTTGATTTTTTAGTTTATGAAAATGTAAGAGAGGATTTAATAAAATGACTATAAGAATTTTTGATTTTTCAGATGGCTTTACAAGTGCAACTGCACCATCTCCAGTAGGAGTTGAAAGCTCTGCATTTTCTAGGTACGCAAGCGATGCAGCCTATGTAACAGCAGAGGGAACAGCAGAAAACGGTGATGCATATTATAACACAACAGATAATAAGGTAAGAATTTATGAAAACAGCGCATGGGTTGAAAACGCAAGTTTTGAAGCTTAGTTTAATATTACTAACATTTTTCAGTATTGGAATTGAGGCTAAAACCTTAAAAGTTGATACCATTACGCCAAGCGTAACAGATGGTGATTTAGTATTGGTTGAAAACGGTACTGGAGATATAAAACTTGGAACTGGCTCTGGATTTGTCAAATTAACAAGTGGTATTTTATCCAACCAAGCATTAATTGATGTTGCATCAGAAATAAGTGGAATCTTGCCTGTTGCAAATGGTGGTACAGGTTCGGCAACTCAAAACTTTGTAGATTTAACAACGGCTCAAACAGTAGCAGGCGTAAAAACTTTTAGCTCAGATATTTTAATGAGCGGTACTGGTCAGTTAGATATTCCAAGCGGAACAACAGCGCAAAGAAGCGGTTCACCAAATACAGGTATGTTTAGACACAATTCAGATTTAAGTAGATTTGAGGGCTATAACAACGGCGTATGGGATGAAATAGGCGGCGGCGGTGGCGGTCTTAACTTTATTGATAATGACAATCTCGATGTTGATGCAACTGGATGGGTTGCTTATAATGATGGCGCTATTTCAGTTCCAGTTGACTGCACAGGTGGCACAGTTACCTCAACAGTAACAAGAAATACAACAACTCCAATCATGGGCGATGGTGATTTAAAGTTCTCAAAGCCTGCAAGTGATGAGCTTGGAGAGGGTTACTCATACGATTTTTCAATTGCTACTGGTTATCAAGCGACAATGCTTGTTACTGATTTTAAATCAAATTCAACAGCAACAAATCTCGATGATGGCGATATTAAATTCTTTATTTATGATGTTACAAATTCAAAACTAGTTGGAGATACAGCAGGCTATGATTTAAAAGCAGGCTCAACTTCTCAAATATTCCAGTGGCAATCATCTCCAGACTCTACGAGTTATAGATTATGCGCCCATGTTGCAACAACAGATGCGAGCGCATGGGATTATTACACTGATAATTATGTAGTCAATGAAAAAGCAATCGCAAAAGCTCCAATGGTTACTGATTGGAAATCTTTTACACCCACAGGTTCATGGGTATCTGGTAATGAAGTATATACAGGCAAGCATAGACGCGTTGGAGATATGCTTCATGTTCAGGTTAAAATAGCATTGACAGGCGCTCCCACATCAACAGCTTTATCAGTAAATCTACCTAATAATTTTATTATTGATACGGATAAACTCGTAGAATCCACCCCAACAGGGGATATTTTGGGTGATGCGTGGATTAGTGATGCTGGAACCCAAGAATATAAAGGAGCTGTTTTGCACAACACAACGTCATCAGTTGTTGTGCAATCACTACCAGCCAATGACATTTATCTGTATTCTGATCCAATAACAAATTCAGCTCCAATCACCTTTGCTAGTGGAGATTACATTACTGCTAAATTCAAAGTACCAATCCAAGGCTGGTCATCAAACGCTCAAACCTCTGAGGATTTAGGGGGGCGTGAAGTGATCGTCAGAGGCTCTGGAAATAGTGGAGCAACAGTTACATTAAATACTGAGAGAATAGATTTTACACAAGATGAAGACAACACTAATTCTTGGAGTCAAGTTGACAACGGCACTGATACTTTTACTGCACCTGAAACTGGTAATTATATTATGGTTGGTTCTATCGCAAGTACAAATGATGCGAGTAATATTAGAGCTTTTATAGATAATGTTGCTAATAAGTTTGTGTGGTTATCCCATGGCTCGGCAGCGAACAAGAAAATAACAGGAATCTTCTCTCTAAACAAAGGTCAAACTTTAGATTTTAGAAGTGATACAACGACAATTCTAAACTCAAGTTCAAGCTCTACACATTGGATTCACATTCAAAAACTAGCCTCCCCACAAACAACACTACAAACTGAATTGGTTGCTGCGAGGTATACTAGTAATAATGGGCAGAGTATTGCTGCAACTGTTACCGATGTTGTATATGAAGATTTAGATTATGATACGCATAACGCATATAACACAATCACAGGTGTTTACACCGTTCCTGTCTCTGGCAAATATATTGTCAGTGGTCAAACTGGCTGGACTACTGGTGCAACACCTAGAGATCATAGAATGTTTTTGTATCTGAATGGTGCGAGCGTTAGGGATGAGACTCGGTACGGATCATATAATACCTATCCCAAAGTGAGTGATACACTAGATTTAATTAAAGGTGACTTAATCAAGATTGTCGCCAGTGCCGAGAATGGGCCATACACTTTATTCACTTCTGGCACAGCAAACTCTTTCTCAATAGCAAGGATCAAATAATGAAATACTTACTACTATTACTTATTACTTTTAATGTTTACGCTGAAATAAAAGTAAGCGTTTCAAAAGATTCTAAGATTAAAAACCAAGCAACTTTTGAGAGTCAAATTGAAGCTGATGTTTGGATTAATGACAATGAACAAATCTTGAAAGGTAAGAAATACAGAAACTCTTTTGGTTTAGTTGAGAGGTGGTTAAAAACTGATTTTGGAAATTCTATAGAATCAAGAGAGATTATTGTCGCTGCAAATGAAACTCAAGAACAATATTCTTACTTTGAGTATAAATACCCTCAAGACTACTCTATAAGCTTTTCAGATGTAACAGTTGAAGAAAATGCAAAGAAAGCTAAAAAGTCTGTAAGAGATTCATTAAGAGCAAGGCTAGAATCTGGAGAGAATTTATCACTCAAAGAACTTAATGAACTATTGAGGTAGTGATATGACAAATCAAGAACTATACAAAGAAATAAGAGAAAACAGAAACGAGATTAAAAGGCTCCATGAGGATTTTTCTCTCTTCAAGGGTAAGGCTTATGGTTTTATCGCAGTTTCAAGTATAACGGTCAATGCAATATTAGCATATTTTACAAAGGGATAAATGAACAATACATATAGTGACTATGCAAATAAAACAAGATCATCAAAAATTATTCTGTGTCATGTTGAGCCAACTCAAAGATTGTCAGTTTTTACATTATCATCAGGAACTATTTACCAGAAAACAGTTGAGCATTTTGTTGTTGGAGTAAAAGAAGATGGTACCGATTTAACAGAGGCATCAAGCGCAGCACTTTCAACAGGAGAGTTTTTCTATGATTCATCAAATTCCATTTTATATGTTAATTCTACTGATGATTTGGAGCCTAAAAAACATCGTATAATTGCAACTTACAGATTATTTTATTCTAATAGACCAATTGATTTGCCTTATGATTTAGTAAGCGGTGGTGATGTTAATTATGATGGGCGCTTGCAATCAAACTCTCCAATAAATAAAGAATTAGATAGTGAACAAATTGGAATTGTTTTAGAATCAGCAACAAGTATCAACCTTGAAAATAAGGATTCTTACTTTGATGATATATACGATGTTTTAATATTTGAAAATGCAAATGTTTCTCTATGGTTATGGTCTGAAATATTGCCTTTAAGCGAAAAGAAAAAGATATTTTCTGGAATAATTCAAAACAAAAGATTTAGTGAATCAAGAGTGACATTTAGTTGCAAAGATTTTCTATACAGATTAAGGGATTCAGTATCAAGTGAAAACTTTACAGAATCAGATGGCAACATTCCAGAACGATATCTATACACTCCAAAAAGAAAAATATTTGGTCAACATGAGCAATTGAGATGCGTTCCGATTGATTCTGTTTTAGATGGTTTTGATATTACTGGAACTGTTAATGGAACTGCTGGAACTGCAATTTTCACAGGATCGGGAACAGCTTTTCTTGATGAGTGCAGTCCAGAGGATGAAATATTCTATAATGATGGCAACCAATCTTACAGGTTCGGAATTGCCTCTGTCGATAGTGATACTCAATTAACACTTTCTGACACCTTAGAAATAACAGTAAGTGGATCAATAACAAACAAGCCAAAAATACCTTGGCGTAAAAAGAACAGAGATTGGCACATAGCTGGTCACAAGTTACGAAGCCCATCAACAACTGTTGCTTATGCTGTAACAGCGAGAAGATTTGATTTAACAGATGCAACTGATTTTTTAGATGGTGATTTAATTGCAATAAATGGAACAAATGTTTTTATAAGCAGAGTTAACGGTGATTCAATAACACTAACTGCTGTTTTACCAACTGGAATACCAACCATTGGCCATACAGTGACAAAAAATCCGCTCAGAAAAGCTTTTCTTGATGGACGTGAGGTTTTTATTGATAGAGATTGGAGCGTAATAAATACAAGCTCAGATGCAATTTTACAATTGAATGAACTATCAGAATTTAATATTGCTCAACCTGTGAGCGTTCCATTAACTGTTGACTTCACAAATGGCTCAAGAAATATAGTTATCAATGGAGCAGATTTCACAGCACAACTATCAACCAGAGATTGGATAAGAAGTGATGATGTATCACATACAACTTGGTATGAAGTTCTTGGCGTTGTTTACGACGCATCAACAAATGATACAACTGTCACTGTAAGAACATCATATTCAGGGGCAACAATATCAACTAATGCAGAGAAAAAGAATGTAAGTATAACTGACGATCAATCAATTATAACTGTCAATTGCATAGGTATGGAATCAGCAACAGGCGATTGGATAAAAACAGCAAGTGATGGTGTTAAAGAATTATTATCAACTGATGCCTCAGTATCAAATATAAATACAACGGCCTTTGCAGAGGCAAAATCAGATGCTCCATATATATTGAGTATTGCAATTCCCGATAAGATAGGCGGCAAGTTACCAACTATTAGAGATATAATTGATAAAATAAATAAATCTGTTTTTGGTTCACTAACTGTTGACGGCAACCAAGATTTTAAATATGAAACATTAACTCCAAAAAAACCATCTGATATGGTTACATTAAAAGATGACGATATAATTAAAATAAATTCAATTTCATCAAGAAACGAAATTGTAAGAAAGGTAAATGCTTCATATAGGTTTTTTGCAGATAAGCAAACAGGCGATGATTCAAAACTTTTGTATGAATTTGAGAGTGAGTTTGTTGATGATATGATTGGCTCAACTAGAGAGTTGAATATTGATCTTTATTTATACAATCTAAATGATGCAACTGTAATTGCTCAGAGATACGCATTTTATAATTCAATGTCACAATCTACATTAACTATAAATGGAAAATTAAACCTTTCATTGTTAGAGTTAAATGAAAAAGTTAATCTGAATCTTGATAGGCTTTATAAGCGATTTGGTAGCAGAGATAGGCAAAAAATAGGAATAATTAACAAAATAACAAAAACAGCAGATGGCGCAACAGTCCAAATAAATGACTTATCAAACGCTTTCAACAGGGTTGCCAGTATTTCAGCAAATACAGCGCAGGATTTTACATCTGCTCCAAACTCTGAAAAAATAGTAAACAGCTACTTAGTTGACAATGATACCTTAACACCTGATGTAAATTCAGACGATGAATTATATCAAAACAGCATAGGATAAATATGGCTTTTACAACAATTCCTGCGTCAGATTTAGACATTGGCGATCCTTTAAAAAAGGAGTTACTAGATTTAATTAAGTCAAATCAAGATGATTTAAATTCGAGAATTACTGCTGTTGAGGGTAGCGCTGGAAAAATAATCATATTCAATGAGATTATTTTAAACGCAGCAACATTATCTGGAGGTGGCACGATTACAGGTGTTGATTTATATAGAGCAGAATCAGATTTCAACCTTACAGATGCAAAAGTTTATATTTTTGAAAAAGGATCATTAACTGGAAATCTTGAAATTGATGTTCAGCTTTCATCAAGTGCAGATTTTACAAGCTCAAATAGTGTATTCACAACAAAACCAAAAATAGTTTATTCAACGGCAAGTGATTATGATGAATCAGCAAATACAGTTTTTAATGGTTCATACCAATCTATAACAGCAGGGCAATATTTAAGACTAGATATAAGTGAAGTTCCAAGCGCAGGCACAATTGGCAAGCTTGGAGTTTATTTCATTGGAGAAATAGCATGATAAATATACCTTTTAATTTTCAACCAGAATCAGTGGCAGTTAAAACTGCATCTTACACAATCCCAGCAGGAAAATTTGCCTATGTCACAGCTTACGTTGAAGATGGTGGCGCATTTACAATAGATGGTGCAAGTGCAATACAAAGCGACGCAAAAACATCACATTCTGTTGTCTCAGTTAGTCAGAATTTGCCATATACAGTTCCAACAGGTTATTACTTTGAGGGGCAATTATATCTTAATGATACCTCGGTTGTTGGTGTTGCAGGGTCAACGGTCATAACTGGGAGCGCTGGAGATAAAGTTGCCATCTCAGCAGGGCCAGAGGCAATCTCTATGATTAGTGGTAATGCTGCAACATTAACTGGATATTCAAGGAGAGATTCAATCTCAGAAACAAACGCAACAGCATCTTTTTGGCTGCCAACTGGTACAGCATTAAACGGATCAGGAACTTGGAAAGCAACAGTTTCAATTTATAACGAAATTTCATAGGGGGCTTTATGTTACTTATTGCAATTTTAGCATTGTTTGGAAATGGTTATCAATATCAAAGAAGTTTTGATATATGTCTTGAGAGTAATTTTACGGCTATTAGTTGTGATTTTCATTTTCAAAATGTTGTTAATAATCCAAAATCAAAGCACCACAAGAAATGAAATTTAAACACAAAGAGGATAGAGAGTTGTTTTTATCACTTCATATTGCTTTAATTATGATTTATTCTGATATGGCCAATTATGCCAAAGAGAAACATAATATTGATATTGTCGTAACAGATACAATTTCAAATCCAGAAAAAGATAAAAAACTTAATCGAGTTTCAGATTCTCACCAATTTGCAATCGCTCTGGATTGGCGTACAAATGGGATTGATGCTTTTATTGTTTCAGATATTATAAACTATATAAACAGCAAGCCAGAATATAAAAAATATCGCTACTTGTCCAACAGTGGCGTTTATAGGCTGGCTTACTGGCATAACAACGGAAATGGCTCACATTGTCACTTACAAATTCACAAATCGTTTTCTTTGGTTCACAATATAGATAGGATAGCACTTCACTAATGTTATCCCCTCCAATCTCTTTGCCATCGTGAATTACGGATGATTTGCGGTGGTTCAAACTTATAGCAAATTGTAATTGAAATTTAAAGTTGATTATTAATATATTTCTTTATTAGTTCGATTGATTTTAAACTACCAACAACAACCTCTGCATAATGCCCTTGTTGATTCATAAATTCTATAAATTCTTTTTGCTCTTTTGTTGGGCGGCCCTTGCTTGCTTTTAATTCAATCCATAAACCTGCATATTTGCCATTGTTCCAAGGAAAGCATATATCAGAAATGCCTTTCTTGTTGCCTGCTCTCTTGGCTTTCTTAGCCTGTCCAATGGTTAATCTTATGCCATTTAGTGTTGAGAACATAAAACTCAATTGTGGATATTGACCTTGCATATATTTGGCCCATTCAAAAATTGCTGTCTGTTCTTCATGTTCACTATTCATTTCGCTCATGCCTCATTATTTCTTTTTTATGATATGAGTTATACAACATAAATGTAAGGTTTTTAATCAGCCCTTGAGGTGGCTTTTTACCTGTATTTTGTACATAATCCAAGCAAATCTGCGATACCTCTTGAGTTATAAACTCGCTCAAAGTTTCATTTACCAGTTTTTTATCTTTTTCTCTATAGCTCGTTTCTAGTTTTGGATTATCCATACAAAAATTATATAGGTAAATATTTCACGATGCAAAGTATGTATTATCGAAATAAAAGATAAAGATATATATTATAATTACAAAATTAATACGGAGGAAATATGTTCACTATATCCAAAAAAGAGAGAAGAAAACTAAACAAGAAAATAGACAAGTATATCGTGATGATCGGTAAAATTGAGCGGAATGAGTATGTAGACAGTATCAATAGTAAGCATGTTTTACTTAAGTTTTACGGAAAAGAAATAGAAGATATTAAGAAAAAATTATTTATAAGCAAATATTGTTTTTAACAATCGGAGGATGAATGAAAAAAAGCAGATTAATAGCAAATGTAAGTAATGATACTTGGAAAACAATCAAAGTATTGGCAGCAGAAAAAGGTTTAAGAGTTTCACAGGTTTTAGAATTTCTAGTTTTTGTTTATGAAGAAACTGAGAAAACCAAAGGAGAAAAATAATGTTTAGAGGCATAGATATTGATTTCAACCATCTAGTAGAAACAAACAAAGGCCCATTTAATTTTTACATAAACATAAAGGGTAATTATTCAGTTGCGCAAAAAGATGTTTCTTATGATTACACAATAAGCACAGGCCCAAACAAAGAAGATATTTCCCATTTAATTGAAACATTTAGCAATGAAACTTTTACAGAAATAGAAACTTTAATTGAGAAAAAAGTTAATGAGTATATAATTGAATGTTCAAACGAAAAACTGGAGGAAAATTATGAGTAATGAAATTACAGCAAGTGGCAACAACAAATTAGCAGATTTTATTAATGGCCTAAAATCAGATTTTGAGGAGGTTTTGATAAATAACAATGTTAGTTTTAAACAAGAGGCTTATTTTGCAATTCAGTTATTAGAGAAAAATAACTATGCAATGAACATCGCAAGAAACAGCCCAAAAACTTTAAGAAATGCAGTAATCAATGTTGCAACAATTGGATTATCTTTAAATTCATCAATGGGATTGGCTTATTTAGTTCCAAGAAAAAATGAGATTTGTTTGGATATATCTTATTTAGGCTTAATTAAGCTTGCACAGGACACAGGAGGCATTATCGAGGTTAAGGCTGAATTAGTTCATGCAAATGATAACTTTGCTGTAAATGGGGCGTTTAAGGAGCCAACACATTCATTTTCACCTTTTGAGGATAGAGGGGAGTTAAAGGGCGCTTATGTTGTGGCAAGAACTCCAAACAATAGTTTCTTAACAACAATAATGACAATTGATGAGATTTTTGAAATTAGGGATTCATCAGAATCTTATAAGAATCCTAAATCCAGAGCTTACAGCCCTTGGTGTAAATATGAGGGGGAAATGATTAAAAAAACAGTTGTTAGGCGAGCATTTAAGTCATGGCCAAAGTCTGAACATACTTACATTTTAGATAGAGCAATTGAAATAAGTGACAATGCACAGGCCATAGAATTTAAAACTGATTATCAAATTGAGCAAGATGAAATGAATGAAGATTTTCCAATACCTCCAGAGGAAAAAATAATTGGTTCACCTGAATATAGAATCCAAAACGCAAAGCTCAGAGGAAAGCAATTAAAAGATGTTGAAAATGATGATCTATATGAATATATGGAGTTACTAGAAAAAAGGCATCTAAAGCATGATGCAAAGCCTTGGGAACTAGAATTAAAAATGAGCATCAGAGAATATTTAGAGGAAAATGAAAAGGATCAAAATGACTAACAACGAAGTAAACAAAGTGATAAGTGAATATATGGGTTATGAATTACATGATGATTATGTATTCAAAGAGAGAGAGTATGGCATTCTACAAGATGATTTATTCACCAACTCCCTAGATGCCTTAGTGCCAGTTTGGGAGCGGTTAGGGGTTAATCATTTTGAGATAATATCTGGCATTGATGGCTATTATTCAGCACTTAACAAAGATTTGTTTTACAGTGATGAAATGAGATTAACACAACAAGAAGCATCAGCACATGCCACAGCTAAGGCAATCTTGGCTTTAAACGAAAAGGAGCAAAATGATTAGTTATACAGAAATAAGACCAGAAAAAAGAGATGAGTTAATAAAGTTAATTGAAAAACAAGGGCATTTATTAACTGATTACGAGGGCGATGTTGATTCAATGATTGAGGATGCTTTGAGTGACGTTAGGTATGAGGGGCAAGCAGTTCCCTATAGAGCTGCAACAGGCCCAAGTTTAGATCATGCTGGGGGCGATCCTCCAGAGGGCGGTTATGCCGAAGATGTTGAAGTTTTGTTTGGTGATGAATACATAACAGAGTTTTTAACAGATGGTTGTTTAACCAGTATTGGAGAGACTATTTGCGAGGAGGCTGCTGAAAATTATCAAGATGCAAAGCAAGCTGATGCAGAATACAAAGCAGATCAAGAGCGCGATCCTTGGGAATAATATAAGTAAAATTTACAAAAGAGATTTGATTTAGCCCAGAAGTGGGCTATTTTGTTTTAAAGAAAATTGAGAAAAAGAGGGGAAAATGATAAATTACGGTTATTTTAGGCATAGATTTGATTCGCATAATAATCCAAAATTGAACAATCTAGTAGATGATATTGGACTTGTTGCATATGCATATTATTACACTTTAATTGAATTATATGGCTCTAAATATGCCGATAAAAACGAGGATGGTTTTGTTGATATACATATCAGAGTTATATCCAACACGTGGCGTAAGAGGGTAGATAGTTGTGACAAAGTACTAACTAAGTTACAACTAAGTGGTCTCTTAGTGTACACTAAGTTGGAAAATACATGTTCAATAAGCATACCTAACTTCGCGAAATATTACGGTTCTTATAAAAAAAAGACTACCCCTACCCCCCCTAATAAAAGTAAAGTAAATAAAAGTAAAGTAAAGGGGAAAACAACACCAATTGTAAAAAAGAAAATTTCTTTTAATGAAAAGGTTGTCGCATTGTTTCAAGATCAAGAAATTATTTCATGGTTAAAGAAAGCTGATAACAAAAAAGTTCAAGATGAGTTAATGTTAAAATTCAAAGAAACATTTTTACTAGAAGAAATTAAAAAAGCTTATTTCTGGAAAGAAGAAAATAACAAACCAAGAAAAGCAGGAGCGTTTTTATTAAATTGGTGCGAAAAGTCATTTGATAAAAATAAATACAATGATGCTTTTAATCCTGCCTTGATTAGTCTCAACGCAGCAGAAGAAAAGCTTTTAAACTTATAGGGAATTTAACATGGCCGATTTATACCCATCAACATTAAATGAAACTCAAGAGCAAGCAAATGAGCTGACAGCAGTTAGAGAAGATGTACAATTTAAAACAAAGCTAAATTTTCTTATTGCTCATAATGGATTAAGAAAAAACAAAATGCACTTTTTAATTGCTCCAACTCATTCTGGGAAATCAACACTGGTAAGAACAATTTTAAGGGATTTAATTTTTAATAATCAGGATAAGAAAATATTATTATGGCTCACAGAGGAAACTGTTTTACAGTTCAAAGAATCTTTTTACGAGGGTATTCCAGCAGGGCCACATTTAAAAAATGTTAGAATATCATCACAGGTTGGAGTCAAGGGAAAAACAGCAGATGAGTTAAGAGCTGAGATTCAAGAAATGATTGTTCATTGGGATATTGATATTTTAATTTGTGACAACATAACAACATCAGCAACCCTGTATCAAGATATAAGTTTTGGCGGCGCATCTGAAACAATTACTTGGCTTAAAGGCTTATGTGAATTTACAACAGTTTTTTGCATTGCTCATACAAATAGCGCTGAGTTTAATAATCGAATGTTAACGGAAATGGATATTAGAGGTGGGAAATCTGCAATTAACCTAACTGAGTTTTTATATATAATGCAGCCAATTTATGTAAAAGATACTTTGTTACAGTTCATATTAATCAAAAAACACAGAGGGCAAAAGGTTCAATGTAAATTTTTTAAATTGAATTATGATCCAACAATAATGGCATTTTCTGATGATAGGCCCGTTGATTTTGAATCACTCAAAGCTGTTTTTAATGAAAGGGATAAATTATAATGCAAGACTTGGAAAAAGATTTATTATTTTTTTATGATTACCTGTTGTTTTTAAAAAATGTTGAAAACGAAGATTCATATTTAAAATATGTTGGTGTTTATGTTGCTGCGCAGAGATTACTTATTCAGCATGGATTAACCAATTCAGAGCATCCAATACATTTTAAGAAAACAAACATGCTTTCAAAATATATAAAACTTTCAAAAATGTTTAAACTAAATGAATTTAATGGTACTGTTTTTAACCTTGATGAAATTAAATTAGTTAGAAATCAATGGAGGCTTTTATAGCCCATTTAAAGCATTTTAATCAAAAGACGATAAAATATATGTCTAGCAATTCCAAATTGATTTTGCTTGATAAAGAATTAATATAAACAACACATGAGCATCAAACGACAAGCGATGTTCTAAGAAATGGAGAAAATTATGAGTGTTAACAAATTTATTGGATTAGGTCGATTAACAAAAGATGTTGAGTTAAAGCATATACCATCGGGTAATGCTGTTGCTAACTTCAGTATTGCAATGGGCGAAAAGTACAAAGATAAAGCTGGGGTTATGCAAGAGAAAACTGAGTTTTTAAATATTGTTGTTTGGGGGAAATTAGCCGAAATCTGCAACCAATATCTTGCAAAAGGTAAACAGGTTTATTTAGAGGGTAAAGTAACAACTCGCTCTTATGACGATAAAGATGGCAATAAAAGATATGTGACAGAGATACTTGCATCCAGCGTTCAATTTATTGGATCAAACGACAATCAAAACTCTGTAAATAATGCGCCTGCGCCTGCTGCTGATAAAAACTTTGCTACAGACGATATACCATTTTAGGGGGAAATATGAAAAACCAAAAATTTAATAATATTGCAAAATTAATTAGGAATTTAAGGGCATCAAATAATATAAGCCAACAAGAGCTTAGTTTTATGCTTGGATTTAAGAACGGCCAATTTGTTTCAAATATTGAAAGGGCTAAATGTTCAATTCCTTTTGCATCAATTCCAACAATGGCAAAAGCTTTGAAAGCGGATCAATCGAGAATAATTGAAGCTGTTTTGGATGATATGAAATTGACCATAGATGCAGTTTGTGAAGAAAATCAACCAAAAGTAATGTCAATGTTTGAAAATTCAGATAAAGCCTCTGTGCTTAGAATTTCAGGATTGCCATTATCTCCAAATTTTAGAGATTACCTATAATAATTATATGGAACTTTTTTAACTATCTAAAAATTAAATTAGCATAACTCCTCTTTGTTTAATAATGTAACTTAAATTAAACAAAGGGGATTAAATGCGTAGTGAGCAATTTGTAATGGAATTAAACGCCAAAACTAAAGAGAGAATTGAGTACCTAAATAAAACATTGTTAAAAATGGAGTTTAGCTCTCAAAATAGAAAGTATATTGGCACAACAAAAAAATGCTTAGAATTAAATGAATATTTATTAAATCAAACAATTGAATTTTTATCACCAAAAGGATGCGAAAAATGCCATTAATTAACAGTAGTGTTTCAGATATTGATAGAAAAATAGATACAGCGATTGAGTTTGTTAATGTGAGAACTCTAAGAAAGTTCTCAAAGAGCTTAACAAAAAATCAACTTGAGTCAATTCCAGAGATGGCAAATTGCAATTTTGGTTGGGTTGTTGCTTGTGTTATTTCTGTTGTTGATCTTGAAAATGTAAAAATCACTATGATAAAATCAAGAAATCCTTTTACGAGTGCAAAGGCTTGGACTTATGGAAAGGATATTTATTTCAACTCAAGAAAAAATCATACGCTGGAGTCAATGATAAAAACAATTTGTCATGAATTAGTGCATATTGCAGATTCAAAAGATGAGCTAAACTTTGGTCATGGATCAAACTTTAATCAAGATCAAAAACAATTAACAGCGCCAATGCTTTTTGCAAGTCTGTTTTATGATTATATAGAGGCCAGAATTGTTGAAAAGTAAGGAGTGTAATGTCTGTTTAATTGTGAAAGATTTACAGCATTTTCCAATTATTTCACAAAAAGCTCTAAAGGGCGTTTATTATAGAAAACAATGTAAGCCATGCCACAGCAATAGAGTTAAGTTTGATGAGCAAATAAGAAAAATGACAAAGGAGCCTAGCAAGTGGCTCCAATGTGATGATTGTTGCCAACCAATATTTAAACGAAAAGTGGCTCAAACAAAATGCCCAAAATGTGAAAGTGAAAACATTTTTGAAGCTGACAAGTAAGAGGTAAATATGAAAACAAAAATTATTAATTATTTAGAAAAACAACTAGAGGATGAAATTAGAATTTGTGGCAAGTACACCGATTCTGGAGATATTGGAGTGTGCGTTCAACATAGAGTTGAGCCATTAAAAGTGATGATTGGGTTTATGCAAGAAGAAGAAATGGTTGGAAATCATAATGTTATTTTTGGCGATAAGCCAGAAATGTTAAGCGAGTTATAGCAAGCGATAATTATTCTTATCAGGCAAAAGGCTAAGAGTGACAATTAATATAGACGAAATTGAGAAACATTATTTTATATACTTTGGTGGCAATGTTGAAAAGCTTGGCACTGGAAAAATGATGTCAGAATCTACTTGTAAAAATGGTTACAAGAGGCTTTGGTTGACTGTTGATGGTATTAGAAAGACTTATCTTGTTCACAGGTTGGTAGCATCAAAGTACTTGAAAAACCCTAAGAACAAGCCACAAGTTAATCATCGCGACGGCGACAAAAGTAATAATGTTGGTCATAATCTTGAGTGGGTTACGGCTAGTGAAAATCATAAACACGCATATAGAACAGGTTTAAACAAAGGCAAAAAGGGTAAGAAATATCCCAAGTGCGTAAATGAATAAAATAGCTGAGTATATGGGGTTTTGATGGAAAATTTAAAGGTTGCAACAATTCTACTTAATAAAGTTTTATTAGTCTGTAGGGGAAAAAGTCATATACCTACAGTGGTTTGGCATGAGTTGAGAGGTGATGTTGAAAAATTTGTAAAAGATGAAGTTTTTAATATTGATGAATATAAAATCGAAAAAGTTGTTCGTGTGTTTCAGCAATCAACTGGTAATCAGCAATTAATTAGCGAAAACTCGGTGTTGAGACAAAAGAATGATCAATTATCAATTGAAAATGTAAAGCTAAAGAGACAAAACAAAACGTATGACCAATTGGAAAGAGGAATCAAAAGTCTCTTAAGTCAAAGGGAAAAAGTACACAGGGGTAAATAGAATAGCAACAACCAATTAAAGGAAAAATATGACTTTTGAAAAATGGTATAAAGAAAAACTTCATCATGAGCCAGACATTAATAGTGGAATTGGTGCGACAATGAAAATGCAGTGGGATTTTCAGCAAAGAGTAATAGACTTACTTTTGGAGCAGATAAGCGACCTGTCTGACGAGATTAATGAATTAAACAGCAATATGAATTAATAAAACTAGGATAAACTACGCACGTTAACGTTTATTATCGTGCAATGAAGGGTAAAAAATGAATAATATATCGGAACTAGTAGTTAAATGTAATTACTGTAAAAGAGAGATTTTAGATGAAATGGCATATTACAAACACCCCAAGTACGGAATAGTCTGTGAAAGGTGTGAACCATTTAAAGATGGTGGTATAGAGTTAAGGGAAAATGAAGATGACGAATAATGAAGCCAAGCAAGAGTTAATAAGACAAATGTTAAAGCAAGTGCCAGAAATGGAAGAAGACCAAGAGTTAAAAGCATCGTTTATAATTTTGGGACAAAAACTACTGGATGCGTTTGAGGACTTTTTAGAGCAAAAGACCGCACGATAAGGTTTCTTATCATGCAGAAACGTCAAAAAAATGACTAAATGCCTAATTTTACAAAGCGCCATCAAAGTATAACAATTAATTGATTAAACATTTACCAAGGATAGGTATTATGCGAGAACTTGGCGCTCATATTGAGCAACTTGTAACTTTTGAACAAAGCGTTTTAATTATTTCTGATCTACATTTCCCTTATGCTCATCCAGATTGGCACCCATTTCTGAAAGCAATCAAAGAGCAATATAAACCTCAAATTATCGTTAATGTTGGAGATGAGGTTGACGGCCATGCTATAAGTTTTCATGATTCAGATTCAGCACTGCCAAGCGCAGATCAAGAACTTGATGAGGCAATTGAAGAAATACAAAGGTTGAGAGATTTATTTCCAAAGATGTATTTGTGTGAATCAAATCATGGATCATTGGCTTATCGAAAAGTTAAACATCATGGAATACCAATAAGAAATTTAAAAGAATTAGCAGAGTTATATGAAACGCCAAAGTGGTCATGGCACCATGAAATATTATTAGAAACTTTACAGGGCTTTGTTACCATTGTTCATGGAAAAACTGGAGGGCGTGGAAAGCTTGCAACAGAGCAGGGTAACAGCGCAGTTCAAGGGCATTTTCACAGCACATTGGAATTATCTTGGATTCAATCAACAATGAATACTAGGTTTAACATGATTGTTGGTTGCTTAATTGATTCAAAATCTATGGCCTTTGCTTATGGTAAAAACTTTTCTAAAAAACCGATGCTTGGCGTTGGTTGGATAAATGAACTTGGCGAGCCATCTTTAATAAGAATGATTACAGACAAAGATAATCGCTGGATAAAAAAATTATAATTACTTAGGGTAGTAAATTCTCTCTGCTCTGCGCCTGCAATAAATTGCCTCACGAAGAGAAGAAAACCTCCCAAGGTTTATCCATTTTCTATTATAACCTATTTTTGCCACAAATTTTCCATGATTTAAATAAACACCACTAAAGCCACTCAAGGGTTTTTTGCTTACATTGTGGTTGTTTGTTCCGTAATTAACAATTCTCAAATTTTCTGTGCGATTGTCCAGTGTATTCCTGTTTATGTGGTCAACCAAACCATTTATAGGAAATGACATTATATATCTGTGCATATGTATGGATTTGCCATCAATCTCTGTAACACAGTAGTTTGAATTTGGGTGTGGTTTAATGCGCCACTTCATGTTTTTAATTCTATTAAAGTCTTTTGGTGAGAAGTAAACCTTATATAGGCCACTTTTTTGTTTTATATACAAGAAATTTTTCAAATATTTATTCTTAGTTCCCATGAATACCTTTTATCATAAAAAAATGAGACAATATTGGTGACTGTAAAACTTACATGGAAGTAAATTATGAGAAAAAAGAAAGGATTCAAATTAGATATATATGGCCAAGAGTATTCTGTTGAATATGTCGATAGGGTTTTTGATCCTGCTGACAATAGCGAGTGTTGCGGCCTTTGTGATATGGAATCATCTAAAATTCTTATCAATAATAAAATGAACAAAGAGCTTACAGCCTGCACCATCTTACATGAATTATTTCATGCTTATTCTAGGCGCATGGGCATGGAAAACTCTGGAATGAGTAGTGAGTTAGAGGAATTAATTGCAGATCAATTTGCAAAGGTGCTTACTGAAAACTTTGATTTTAGGTTTTAATATGTATGATAATCTTGGCAGGCTTTTATTTCTTGATAACGATTTTGAGCCTGATTTTATAATTCATAATGAGCTTATTTATTTACAAGCAATAATCAAACAAGCTTTAGATGATATTGAAAACGATTCTGAAACTAAGTACGAGGCAATGGTTAGAAAGCAAGGTTTAGCTAATTTTATGCGAGAAAAAATGCACATTGTTAAGGATTAAGTGAGCATTTATTTGGATATAATAAACAGATGTAATGGCCATATTCTCTTTTTTCAGAGTAACTTGTTGCAGCTTCATAATCATCTAATGATTCTGGGACTATTAAACCAACAGGGATTTTTTTAACAACTCCATTACAAGCATAATATCCAACCTTTTCAAGAGTTAAACATTTATTGAATAATGGCCTATTAAATACTTCTCTTGGAGTTCTTGATTTACAGGCGCTCAATGTCAGAAAGAATAATAGAAAGGGCAATTCTAGTTTCATCATCTTTACTCTCTTTAATAGCTTTATATAGGGCTTTTTGTTTTATCTCTTTATGGTTTAATTGTTCTCTTGATTTCTCAATCTTTTTATCAGTCCACATTACAAGAAACAAATCAATAATACCTTTTATTTTTGGTATAGCAGCGGCCAGAGTTACCAAGCCGCTGAATATTGCTGTAATGCTCATTAAGAAAATATTTTAGTGATGAGTCTAACTGCTTCAACAGCATCAACATCTTTGATTTCCTCACCAACTTCTTTATATGACTTTGCAGCCTCAACAACTTTTTTAACAGCTTCATAAAGCTCTGGAATATGTACTGAATCCTCAAAGCCAACTTTGCCATCAGCAAAAACTTTTTCGCCAACATTAACAACTTCTTTAAGCCCATCTACTGCTAATTCTAATTTATCAATATCCATAATAATAATCTCCATTTAAATGTTATTGTTGATATGTAGCTTTTCATTTAATCAGTAAATTGACTAATTAGCAAAAAAAGGCATATTCTATGATTAAGTAAGAATTTACTGAATCGAAGGATTTAAAAAATGTCAGATGAAAATAACAAGGTTGGACGGCCATCGTCTTATACTCCAGAAATTCAAGCAATAGCAGATGATTATGTAAATGGTTGGGATTTATATAAAGAAATCAAAAATTCTGATGGTTCAGTAACTACTGTTGTTAATGCAATTCCAAGTGTTGCAGGACTAGCTTTAACACTAGGCGTTCATAGGTCAACAATATACAATTGGATTAAGGATAAAAACCGTCAATTTTTAGACACATTAGAAATTATTAAGCAAAAACAAGAGGTCTTTTTGATTCATCATGGATTAACTAGAGGTTACGATTCTGGATTTGCTAAATTTCTTGCGATAAATGTTACTGATTACAAGGATAAGGTTGAGCAAACCATTGACCATAAAAATATTCAGATTAATATAGATTCAAATGACTCAAAACTTTAAGAAAACAATAGCACAGGACAATGCTGTTAATGCTGTTATTGATTCAAGCGCCAAGAACATCTGCATTGAGGGTGGTTCAAGAGCTGGAAAATCATTCGAGATAATGAGGCAGCTAGTTATCAGAGCATCAAAAACTCCAAACTCAGATCATTTAATATGCAGAGAAACATTTAATTCAGCAAAAAGATCAATTTGGCTTAAAACTTTACCCGATGTTATGCGGATTTGTTTTCCTAATTTGAATTACTCAATGATGCGCTCAGATGGTATTTATTATTGTGAACTGCCAAATCAATCAAAGATATATATAGCAGGCTTGGATGATGCAAAGAAGTTAGAGCGATTACTTGGAACAGAATATTCAACAATCTGGGCAAATGAATCAAATCAAATGTCATTTTCTGCGATCAGTAAGCTTAAAACAAGACTTGCCCAAAAGAATGATTTAACAAATAGATTCTACTATGACCTCAACCCAACCAAAACAAGCTCATGGGTTTATCAGGTTTTTCATCAAAAAGTTAATCCTACTGATGGCGAAATGCTGCCTGATCCTGAGAACTATATGGTTATTAGAATGAATCCTTGGGATAATTTAGCAAATATTGATGATGATTATATGGCCATGCTTGAGGCATTACCAGAAAAAGAAAAGTTAAGATTCTTAAGCGGCGAGTATGATAAAGATAATTCAGGAGCGGCTGTTTATGCCTTTGATAAAGAATCTCATGTTGATGAGGTTGCAAAAAGGCTTGAGGGAACAGATTATGTTGGTTCAGATTTCAACATTGATTACAATTCAGATGTATTAGTAAGCCAACATGCCTCTGGAATATACGTTTGGGATGAAATACAAATTGCTGGAGATACATTTAAAAAATGCGATGAGTTAACTCGAAAAGGTGTCATTGGCGCAACAGTTATTTGCGATTCTACAGGAAAGGCAAGGCGAACGTCTGGAACATCAGACCATCTAATTCTCAAAAACGCAGGGTTCAAGGTTAAATTTAAAACAAATCCAGCGGTAAAAGACAAAATTGCAAACCTAAATAGGTGTTTTACACTCGGATTGATTAAGATTCATCCAAGGTGTAAGAAGCTTATAAGGGATTTAACACAGCTTGAGTGGGATAAACATGAGCAACTAGATCAAAAAACCGATCCAAGCCTTTCACATTTAACTGATGGGCTTGCCTATCTTTGTTGGACTCTATATCCTTTAAGAAGTAATCAAACAGCAACGGCAACATTCTCGTAAGGGTTTTAAATGAATTTATTAGATGAATCAGTAGTAAGAAAAATTATCCAAGATATTGAATCAGGACAAAACAAAGAGCGACGTACAAGAGAAATTAAGGCTTTTGAAGTTTATTCAGGAGAATTAAAAACTCACGTTGAGAATAGAGTTAAACAGATTTATCCTAAAACCTATGGATCATTCTCAATTGCAGATTTAAACCTTACAAAGAAAGTTACAGATAGGCTTTCCAGAGCATATAAACAACCTCCATTAAGAGAACTTGGAACTGATACTGAAACAGAGGAATATTCTGAGCTAATGCAACATGTTGATGCAGCAGAGGCATGGCAAACTTTTGATGTTTATTACAATTTACATCGCTATGCTTGCATGTGGTTTAGTTTTGTAGAAATCAATGGAGAGCAAGAAATTGTATTAAGACCTCTTGCACCATTTCAATTTTCAAGAATAACTAATGACATTGGAGAAACTAAAGTTTTTGCTGTTAATTTTCCAAGCAGCGATCTTTATAGTTCAAATGATACAGATGGGCGAAATGCTTTGATTCAAGATTCTCAACAAGATACAGGGCGTAAAAGATATGCTCTTTGGACTGATGAGATGCACGTTGTTGTAACTTGTGAATTTGCAAAAGGCGGCGCTTTAAATGTTTATTATGAGCCAATTGAGGGAAATGAGCGCAACGTAAATGATCTTGGTATGATTCCAGCTTGTTTTGCACAGCAGGGCGATAATGCAGCACTACCAATATCAAATCCAATTACAAATCAAACTGTTGAGTTTAATCAGCAATATTCTGTTATGCTTACAGGGGCATCTTTACAAACTTTTGGTCATTTAGTTTTATCTCATCCATCAGATCAACCAATGCCAAATGAAATTTATAACAGCTTATTCACTTATTCTAAATTGCCACAGGTTGAGGGGAATATTCCAACAACATTAGATTATCTTAATCCAAGCCCTAATTTAGATAGTCAGTTACAAGTATTACAAAACTATGGACATCAAATCATAAGCGAACATTTAGGCGATGGTGCAAAGGCTGTTACTGGATCAGATAATTTTACATCTGGCTTAGATAGAATGATTTCGATGAGTGACATAACAAGCACGATAGAAAGCAACCAACAAGTTTATGCTAAATGTGAAAACATACTTTATGGAATTATAAAATCATTTTATGATGTTAAAGATCGCCAAAAATTCAGAAGTGAAAGCATTGCCATCAAATACAGTAAAGCAAAGCCGATTGAATCAGAGGCAGAAATCTTAGCTAACATTGAAAAGAAATTATCAATCGGATTGATTGAAAAGTATGAGGCATTAATGATGCTTGATCCAAACATAACATCAGAAATTGCAAAGCAGAAAATTGATGCAATAAATGTTGAGCGAAAAGAAAGCATGAACAGCATGTTTGGAGCTGACGAGGATTTTGATGCCGATAAAGAAGAATAAAATAAGCTATACACTTGATCTGAGTGAACAACTCACAAAGATTAAGCCATCAAAGCGAAAAGCTGTGAGCGAGCTTATAGGACTTACTATTGTTGATTCTATTGAGGAGTATACAGCAAAGGGCGTTTCTCCAGTTTCAAAAGGCTCATATAAGAAATCTTTATCCAAAGAATATGCAAAGAAAACAGGCAAGAAAACAGCAAATCTATATGAATCTGGAGATATGTTTGGAGATATGAGAGTTGATAGTTTTAAAGATAAAGTAACAATCAAAATTACAAACAAAAAAGAAAAGCTTGTTTCATATAATCATAATGTTGGTGATACTTTACCAGTTAGAAAGTTTTTGCCTAATGATGAGCATAATGAAGTTTTTAAAAGAAGTATAACTAAGAAAATAAAAGATATAATCAAGGATGCTGAATAATGGCGAGCGGTGAAATTATTGTTGAGTTAGATTTAAAAAATTACGAATGGGCAATGGACGTTGCCAAAGACAATAAGAAGCTAAGAAGTGCAATTGATTACGCACGTGACTATTTCCATTTGCCAAAAGATGTTTACGATAAATTTAATAGCGCTTATCCTAGGATTGATACAGATGCCAGTGAAGATTAACGGATTATTGAAATTAGAAAAGAAACTCACTAAGCTTTTACCAAAGGCAAATAGTAACTTTGCAAAAGAAATGAAGCGATCAATTGTTGATGTAATTGTCGAAAAGATTGTATCTGGAGTATCTCCAGTAAAAGGTCAAAATAGATACAAGCAATATTCAGAATCTTATTCAAAAGTGAAAGGGCGAAAAGCTCCAGTTGACTTGGTTGATACTGGAAACATGTTAAATAATATGGTTGCTAAACAGACAAAAAGCAATTCAATTATTGTCGAATTTAAAGGGCCAGCAAAGAAAATTGCATCTTATCATCAAAATGGAACAGGAAAAATGCCTCAAAGAAAAATGTTACCAGTAGGGCGAGAAGTGTTTAAAAGTGACATTATGAAGAAAATTGTTAAGATTTTAGAGGATGCAGTTAGCAAAGCATTAAAGTAATTTTACAAATCATGGGAATCAACCCATAATTAAGGAGAAATAAAATGTCTAGTGAAAAAGAGCAAGAACTTGCAACAGAGGCGAACGCCAACAAGACAAATGCAGAGGATTATGCGAAGAAAATTGAACAATTAACATCGCAAAATGAACGATTACTGTTTGAATCTCAAAAAAACAAAACTCGTATGAGTGAAGTTGAAGAAATGAGGGCTAAACTAGAAGAAATCGAGAATAAAAAACTTGAAGAAACTGGAAATTGGCAAGAAAGGTTGAGACTAGAACAGGAAAAAACAGCAAGTTTGGATGGTATGCTTAAGAGTCAACAAGAAAAGATTCTTAAAAGTAATGTTTATAATGCTGTGCAAAGAGTAGCAAAGGACGCATTTGACGTTAATGATTTATTAGCTCAATCAAATTATGTAAAGATGATTGAAGTTAATGAGGAAACATTAGAGCCAATTGCAGAATCCGTTGAGAAATTTGTATCTTCATTGAAATCCGATAAAGCTTATTTCTTTAAGGGTAACAAGGTTGCATCTATGGCCGATTCAAGGGCTGTAATAGATAAACCATTAACAAAAAACTTTGCTCAAATGAATGAGCAAGAAAAAAAAGAGGCTATGAGCAATCAAATTGCAGTAGCACTTAAAAGGAATTAAAAATGGCTGATACATTAATGGGCGTAACTGAAACAAGTGCTGCGGCGTTAGCAAATATTTCAAACATGGCTCAACTTTATTTACAACAAGCATCTAAATTAATCCCGACAGTAAGTGATTTTTCTAATTTAGCTGTTAAAGGTTCAAGTTCAATTAAGTTACCAAGAAGTGGTGGTTTCACTGTTGGTGCTAAGGGTGAAAACACAGCTGTTGATGCTCAAGCATTAACTTATGCTGCTGATACAATTTCACTAGACCAACATAGAGTTATTCAATTCTTACTAGAAGATATTGCAGATGAGCAAGCAATGATTTCTGTTGTTCAAGATTCTTTAATGAAAGCTGCTGCTGATATGGCATTTGACATTGATAAGCTTATTAAAGCTGAATTTGACAACGCATCTGCGGCTGCTCCAGATCATGTTATTCAATATACTGATGCAGTTAATGAAGATATTGAACTTGCAGATATTCTAGCAATGAGAAAACTTTTAATAGATCAAAATATTGATCCTAGACAATGTTTCATCGGTGTTGGTTCAGCTCAAGAGAAAAACATGTTAGGTATAGACAACATGATTTCAGCAGAAAAATATGGATCGAACTCTCCAATTCTTAACGGAGAAATCGGGCAAATTTACGGAATGAAAGTAATTGTTTCTAACGTATTTAACACAACTAGTTCGTATGCTTGGCATCCATCAAGTGTTGGGTTTGCTTTTCAACAAGGCGTTAGAACTCAATCTCTTTATGATCTTGCTAACCTTGCAACTAGATATTCTCTTGATTATCTTGCAGGATTTGAAGTTCTTGATTCTGGAAAAAGAGTTGTTAAGATTGAAGAAACTCCATAAGAGTATTTTTAAAATAATTGAGGGGGCAGCGATGCCCTCTTTTTGTAAAGGTTTATAATGATTTTTAGCTACAGTTATTTAGAGGCAAAAAACGAAAAGGCATTACAAAAAAAGTTAGTAGAACTGCAAGTAAAAAGTGGATATACAGTAAAAATAATAAACATATACCCAAGTGGAAAAAAAGTTGTTGCTTGGTATTATGCAAATCCAAAGGATGCTTTAAATGCCAACAAGTAATAAAGCGCCACTACAGGATCAACAAAGAAAAAGTTTTGTAGAATCAACAACAAGACCAGCAAGTACAGCTCAAGAGGTTTATGTTGGTAATGATACGCCAATTTCAGTAAGTGGCTCATCTCCATTTGGTTTTTATGATTCAATAACTGCAACCTATCCAACAACATCAAGCGAGGTTTATACTTATGCTTTAGATGCTGTAAATATTGGAACAATAACTGTTACATATACAAATTCAAGCAAATCAACCCTATCAAGCGTGGTAAAAGTTGAGCTTTAAGTTTAATCCATTAACAGGCTCACTCGATCTGGTAACAGAGGATAATTTTTCATATACATATATAATAGATGGCGCAACAAAAACAATTCCAACAAATCAACAAATGATCGTTTACAACTCATTAACAATTGATGGCACATTGGCCATTGATGGTGAACTTGTAATATTAGACGACAAAATACATAATAGAATTAAGACAACAAGTAC
>Ga0208134_1000248_pt1 | contig 34603 bp, 10 predicted proteins | sample VirMetDEL_Mar_31_FD_184515 | JGI IMG/M metagenome (GOLD analysis project Ga0208134, IMG submission 184515) | Aqueous microbial communities from the Delaware River and Bay under freshwater to marine salinity gradient to study organic matter... | ecosystem: Environmental > Aquatic > Marine >...
TGCCTATTCAGGAGTTAGAGAATGGTATTGGTAGAGATTTTAGCACTCTTATTAACGTGTATCAGCATAACTTACAGATGCTTCGTGACGTTACAGGTGTCAACGAGGCTAGAGACGCTTCACAACCATCTAGCGAGGCTTTGGTGGGTGTACAGAAGTTAGCACTACTAGCATCTAACAACGCTACTAGAGATATTAATGACGCTTACCTTAACGTAACAAAAAGAGTATCTCAAAGTATTACTGTTCGTATGCAGGACCTGGTAAACTTTAAAGGTCTTCATGGTATGTACACCAACGTTATTGGTGAGACTTCTATGCACAGTATAGATATGATGAAAAAACTTTCTGTCCACGAGTTTGGTATTACTTTAGATGTAGCACCTAGCGAAGAGGAAAAGCAGATGATGGAACAGAACATACAGGTTTCTTTAGCTCAGAAAGAACTAAGACTAGAGGATGCTATTATGATTCGGTCTATTAGAAACATTAAGATGGCTAATCAGATGCTCATCCTTAGAAGGACTAAGTACCAGAAAGATCAGCAAGCTCAAGCACAGCAGGCTTCAGAACAAAACGCTATGCTACAGCAACAGTCAGCACAACAAGCAGCACAACTTAAGCAGCAGGAGTTGCAGACTGAGATGCAAATCGAGCAGGCTAAAGCTCAGGCTAAGGTTCAGGCAGATATGCAGCTTAAACAACTAGAGTATCAGCTTAAAGAGCAGTTCGAGCAATCACAGCACGAAAGAAGGCTTAGAGAGATAGAGCTATCCAACCTTGGTAAAGAAGGTCAAGCATCTATTCAGGGGTCTGTAAGAAAAGATGTTCAACAACAGTCTGCTATGAATCAGTCTCAAATGATAGAGCAAAGACAGGGTAAAAGAGGTCCTTTAGGTCAAGAGCAGCAAGAAGTAGAAGAATAATATTGCGATTGTAAATAAAATCGTTATATTTGCGAAATAACAAGTAAATTTAATTAACATGGATATAAGAGAACAATTAGTACAGAAGTTTGGGGGAGAGGTTCAACAGAACCAACCTCAGCAAAATATTGTTGACTTGACTGGTGATGAAAACCAAGCAGTTGAGGCAACAGAAAATACAACTCAGGAAGAACCTGGTGTTGTAGACTTAACAGGAGAGAGTTCTTTAAATACTGAGGAACCCAATGTTGACGAACCTCAAGGTAGTCAGCAGGAAGAGGGAGAGGAAGTCAGTGATGACGAAGTTGTCTTACAATACCTTAGCGAGAAGCTTGGGCGAGACCTTTCATCATTTGATGATCTTAACACCCCTGGAGCAGAAACAGAAAGTAGTGACTTCGCTAGCGAGCAGCTTCGAGTTATTAACGACTATGTTAAAAACACAGGGCGTACAGTTCAAGATTACCTAAACACTCAATCTGTTGATTTGTCTGACGTGTCTGACGACGCTGTAATAAAGGAGTATCTACGTGTAGAGAATCCAAATTTGACTGAAGCTGAGTTAAATGATTATGTTACAGCTACTTACAAAACAGACTCTGAAGAGTATACTGCGAGAGATGTTAATGCTGGTAAGGTTCAGCTTAATAAGGACGCTAGAGCTGCTAGGGACTACTTTAACAAAGTGAAAGAGGATTACGCTACACCTTTAGAGGCTAGCGATCCTGGAGTATCTGTTGAAGAAAGGGCTGAGTGGATCAACGAGATGGAGTCTACGGTTAGTGACTTAGAAGGGTTATCCTTTTCTATGAACGACCAAGGCGAAGAGTACATTTACAATCTAGACGACGATGCTCGTCAAGAGATTAAAGGGTACAACTCTGATCTAGAAAACTTTTTCGACAAGTATGTAGACCAAGGCGGTAGCTGGGATTTTGATAAACTTAATACGGATATGTACATCCTGAATAACATCGATAAGATCGTTAGAGGAGTTGCTAATCAGTATAAGAGCAAAGGAACAGAAAGCGTAATTAATGAGATTAAGAACCCGTCGTTTACACAAGATAAGCAAGCGACGAATCAGAAGCAAGAGTCAACTCTCGATATGTTAAGAAGACAAATTCTTGGTTAAAAATTAATTATTTATTTTAAAAACATAAAAAAATGGCAACAGTAAATATTGCTACAGGAATGCAGGCAACCCCTTCATCCTCAGCAGTTGCAACAACATCAAACTACGTTTCTTCAGCAGACTTAATCGCTTCTGGAGATACTACAGCAGCTTTTCATAAGCGTGACGTTGATGAGCAACTAATAAAACGATACGGTAATCAAGGGATTACTGGACTTATGGAACTTTTAGGTTCTAAAAAAGAAACAACAGCAAATACTTTCGAGCACTACGAAGAGACTTTTCTTCACAACACTTTAACAGGTGCTATCGACGCTGATGGTATTCTTACAGTAGACGCTACCGACACTGATGGAGGAGACTCTGATGGAGATAAGCAATCAGCAGTTCGTAAAGGTGACTTATTATTAGGTGCTACAGGTGCTATGTACTACGTTGCAGTAGCTACTGACGGAGACACTTACACGCTTAAAGATGTTGCTGACGGTACTTTAGCTGCCGCAGGAGATACAGAATTTGCTATTGTAGGTAACGCTTACGCAGAGCAAACTGATCAAGGTGTAGGATTAACTCCTAAAGTTCACCACTACTCTAACAAGTGTCAAATCATTAAAGAGTCGTTTGTAGTTTCAGGTTCTGAAGCAACTAACGCTGTTTATGTAAAGGTTAACTCTCCTGAGTCTGGAACTGGTTACTTATGGTACTTGCAAGGTGAGGCTGATACTTACCAAAGATTCCAAGATTATGCTGAGTTGGCAATGATTGTAGGGGAATCTGCAGTAGGCCTAGAAGATGGTGCTACAGACGGTGTTGGTTCTTCAGTTACAACTACAGAAGGTCTTTTGAAGTTTATTGAAAACAAAGGTCAGTCTATGGATCTTGGTTCTTCTGCAATTACAATGGCTGACTTTGACGCTGCTGTTAAGTCTTTAGACAAGTTTAGAGGATCAAAAGAAATGGCTCTTTACGCAGGTATTGATCTTTCTTTAGATATTGACGACCTATTAGCTTCTCAAGGTGCTTACGCAGCAGGTGGGGCTAACTACGGTACTTTCGCTAACAACAAAGATATGGCGTTGAACCTAGGATTTAACTCTTTCTCTCGTGGTGGTTACACTTTCCACAAGAAGACTTACGACCTATTTAACCGTCCTGACTTGTTAGGTGCTGCTTCATTTAAGTACAATGGATTCGGTATGTGTATTCCTATGGACTCTCAGCGTGATGCTAAGTCTGGTGAGAAGATTCCTTCGCTTCGTATGAGATACAAAGCAGCTAACGGATACTCTCGTGAAATGGAGCACTGGTTAACAGGTGGTGCAGTTCTACAAAACAAAACTAACGGTTTAGATGAGTTGAAGTGCAACTATCGTACTGAGCGTGGTTTTGAAGGATTTGCTCCTAACCGTTTCTTATTGTTCAAGAAATCATAATTATTAACTTTTTAAACAATTAAGAAAATGGCAAAATTTATTAGATTTAAGGACGGTGCTGCTGATCAGCACGCTTATTCAGTTGACAACATAAGAGCTGCTTATGTTGCTGACGCAACTAGTGTTATATTTTATGTAGCACCTATTGATACTGCTGTTACCTCTAGTTCTGTTATAGACATTACTGTAACTACTGGTAAAGCTCAAGAGGTTTTGGATGAAATCCTAAAAGCTGCAGTTAAAATTGATACTGCTGTGTATGAGGTTAGTGCTTCTCACGCAGACATTACTACAGTAGCATTTACTGAAGGAGCTTAATAGGAAACTATTAATTATATTACTGGAGGGGAGCAATCCCCTCCTTTTATAACTTTAATTTAATTTTAGACAATTATTATGACTACGAAAAACAAAAGGAAGGCTGTAGTGCCTCCAACAAGTGCTAAGGTAGAAGCTAAAGCTCCCTTAACAGAAAAGAAGTTTGTACCTCAGTTTACAAACAAACAACAAGAGTATAAGCCAACAGTATATAGATTAGTTACTAAGGCTAAAAAAAGAAACGGTATGCCTCAATACCCTGTAGTGTCTCTACTAAAGGCTGAGGATATTATATTTGATCCAGAAGCTGGTGAGAATAGAAAAATTAGATACGTCCCTGGAGAGACTTCTATATTTGCAGACGAGCAACCAGAAGGCGTTAGAATGAGAGAGCCTATATCTTTTAATAATGGCTTTCTTTTTGTAGATCACACAAACCCTACACTTAAAAGATACTTAGATACTTGCAACGCTAACGGAAGTAATCCTCATAGGATTAAATCTAAAAGTGTAGTATTTAATGTCAAAGATGATAAGAAGTCTGCACAGGATAAAATAGCTCAGGTATCCGATACTATGGATGCTGTACAAGCTGCTCTTAAAATGCCTTTAAATGAGCTTATAGGGTACGCTAAGGTGTTAGGTGTTAATACTAGTAAAAGTGTAGACGAAATTCGATGGGATATGAAGGTTCAAGCTGAAAGAAACCCTAAGTCTTTCTTAGCAGGTATGAACGACCCACGAACAGAAATGAAGCAGTTGTTGCTTATGGCTCAAGAGTCAAGTATTATTTCTATGAAAAAAACAGGCGTTACTTGGGTGTCTTCAGGAAACACTATTTGTGTACCTGCAATTGGAGTTAAACCTATCGACAGGATGGTAGACTTCTGCTCTGACGGAGAAGGAGAACAGATCTATGCTGAGATAGAGAGAAGACTTCAAGCTCTTAATGGATAATGACTTAATGTAATATATGTAATTAAAGGGGGCTTTGTGCTCCCTTTTTTTTTATATACCGATTTATTTTGTATTTTTGCTATTGAATAAATATTATTATAATGACAATTGATGAAATATATAGACTCGTGCAAGCCTTTGCTAGCAAGGATCAGAGGGGTTTTATAACTCCTGCTGAGTTTAACTTGATGGCACAGCAAGCAGAGTTGGAACTATACAACGAAAGACTTCAGGTAGTTATGGAAGGCTCGCAAGCTAAAAAGATTGCAGGCTACTACAAGAAAGCATTAACACCTGCTGTAGCAGAACAAGACATATTACCGTTTTTATTCAACACTGAGGTTACTATAACGGGTAGTACTGCTTCTATTCGTTCAGATTATGTATGTCAATTATATATTAAAAGTAATAACGTTCCTATAGATATAGTGACAACAAAAAACGTAGGACAAATACTAAGAAGTTCTTTAGTAAAGCCTTCTGCTGATTTTCCAGTAGCTTTACTATCCAGGGCTAGTAGTGATGCAACAAAAATATCCGTTTTCCCTGAGAGTATTGGTGCTGTTACTGTATACTATTACCGTTACGCAAGTAAACCTACATGGAATTACGTTACTATAGCTGGTAAACCTGTTTATGACTCTTCTAACTCTAGAGCTTTTGAAATATCTAGTAGATGTCATGGAGAGTTGGTTATAAAAATATTAGGATACTTAGGAGTAAGCATAAGAGAAGCTGACTTGGTGAACTACGCTCAAGCTAAAGAGGTTGAACAAGATAAAGTATAATTATGAGTAAATATATTACTATAAAAGATATAGTTAACGATCTTCAGGTAATGATAGATGATACATCTTACGATAAAGATGCTCAGATCTATCAGCTTAGGTTGTTAGCACTTCAAGGGCTTAGAGAGCTTACATTTGATGCAGAGCAAAGAGTTAAATCTGTGGATAAAGTAGTAAGCTCAAATTTAATTGTTTCAACCCCTATCGACTTAGTTGATATAAAAAGAATAGGGTTTTTAGATGATGAAAATGTTTTTCATCCTTTTTCTAACGACAATAACTTAAGTATTAACGCAGGATCTAAAGCTAACCCTTTAAGAAGCTCTAACGATGATGAAAACAACCCTTATTACCACACAGACTTAGGTAAAAAGTTTGGTGTAGGAGGAGGTCAAAACTCTTTAGGGTACTATAGACTTGACAGGCAAGATAACGCTATATTTTTCTCTTCTAACTTGAAAGGAAAAACAGTTTATTTAGAGTATATCGCTGACACAGCAGCATCCACTAACCCAAAAATTCACGTTTTCTGTGAAGAGGCTTTAAGGTGTTATGTATACTACAAATACATTCAGCGTAAGCGTGGCGTCCCTGCTAACGAAAAACAAATGGCTAAAAGAGCCTACTACAACGAGAAAAGATTAGCTAGAGCTCGAATGATGAACTTTAGTAAAGAACAGGCTATGCAGGTCTCTAGAAAAGCATTTAAACAATCTCCAAAGATTTAATAGATAATGGCAAAGGATAAAAGAGTATTTACGGGTGGGATGGATAAAGATTCTGATCCTCGTCTTATTAAGAATGGTGATTATCGACACGCAGAAAACATAAGAAACATAGCATCTTCAGATGGTACTTCTGGCTCTGTAGAAAATATAGAGTCTACAGTTAAAGTCCCTTACTCTTTTAAGGGTGAAGATGTTGATCAAATCATTGAAATTGACGAAGGAACAGCTTCTGTATTACCTCAAAAATCTGTCTTTTATTCTCAGACCATTACTTTTGAGTTTAAAGGTAGAGAAGAAGATTGGGGCAGTAAAGAGAAAAACTCTTTTAGCATATACTCATATACTCCTGAAAAGGAATTAGAGCAGATAGGTCATCAGTGGTCTTCTAACGGTAGGCTTTCTTGGTCTCAAAATTCTTTTAAACCAACCCCTGAGCACCTTTGGGAGATGTTTAATGAAGAAACTGGTAAGATAAGTCAAAACATACCAATTCTAGATATAAATACTGGGGAGTGGGAAACAGCTCATTCTAAGGTTGACTTTTTAAGTTCTAGTTTTTTACGTGGGGGCAACAAGGTAACGGTAGAGATAATAGCTGATAAAAGAGGTGTTTCTTTTTTATTAGACTTTATAAGTCCTGGTTCTGATAGGTACTGGAGTCAAACTATAGAAGAGTTTCCCCCTTATGGTAAGATGAATTTAAAGGGTGGTCCTAACTCTGTAGTTTACGAAACGTTAGTTTTATCATCTCAGTCTAGCTTTAATTCAGAAGACACTAACAACCAAACGTTAGACGAGTTTATTGACGCTGAGGGGAATTCTTTCGAGAACAACACTCCAACACCTTTAGAGGGTGATACAATTACTGAGTACACATTTTCTTTTGAGGGTGAAGAGCCTACAACGGCTCAGGATGCGAGTGAAGTTCAAATATTCTCCTACGTTGAAAACGCTTTAGGAGGGTTTGAGGTTACGCCAGTATTATCTTTTGGTAGTGGGTTATATAACTCTGGTCAAACCTACGAGTTTAACGCTAACCAAGTTAGTTTGTCAAACTCTTTGCACGACACATTTGAAGGGTTTTATGGGAACGTACTTCACCAAGGTGAGACCGCTATTAACGGTGCTTTAGATAGAAGCAAAGGGCAAGTTTCTTTAAGCTTCCTTAAAGGTCAGGCTTTAAATGGTAATAATTTTTCTACTATACAGGACTCTGCTAACGCTTCAGTAAACGACTTTAACTTCCTTAAAGGTTTTTTTAACTTAGAATCTTTAGAGGAGTATTCTGAACAAGCTAATATAGAGATTTCTAATGGTAATGTTACCTTAACAGAATCTAGTCTTGCTAACGGAGACTCTTGGAAGTTTCCCGTAGAGTTAAAGAAAAATCAAGCTTACTTAGTTCAGGCTGATATTTCTGAGTTTAACGTTGCTTCTGCTGTTTTAGACGTTACAATACCTTCAGCTCAAGGAGGGCCAGATAGCATAGCTCCAAGCTCTTCTAACAGCGACTTATCTATTAGCGGTGTAAATAATACTTTTGAGTGGATTGTTCCAGCATCAGAGGTGTATCACGACGCTAACTTTATAGAGGTTAAGTTTACTAGTGGAAGCATTGCTGAGGACGAGACTGTAGTTATAAAAAACCTTAGAGTATCTAAACTAAAAAAGTCTTCTTTTAAGTTTGACATATCTTTAAGAAGTTTGACTGATTTTAACTTATGTTTTGGTAGTTCTCAAGAGCAAGTATTAGAGTCTCTAGAGGAAGGGATAGCCTTATCAAATCAACAATCTTTTGTTGAAGGGTTTATTATATCTAAGCTATCTCTGGAGAGGAAGCAGGGAAAAGACTTTAGTTACGTTTCTGATCAACTTATTGAAGCTCAGGAAAAGATTGTAGAGCTTAATGGTGTTATAGCTTCTTTAAATGAAGATTTAAAAAACTTAAAAACAAGTTACAACGATACCTTAAAAGATATAAATGGAGTGTTACCACTAGATGGTAACGTTGCTTTTACTTTATTCAGCGAGCTTGAAAATAAATCCGCTACTTTAGCGAATACAATTATTGACGTTAACACTAAGGTTGATGATCTTGTATCTAAGGTTACGGCATTTCAAACTCAAGAAGAGATAGATCAAATAGCAGGCTTAGAAGGATCAATAACTAATCTTACAGCAGAAATTGCTGCTTTAAATCAATCGTCTCAAGTTGCTGCAACTCAAGCTTTAATAGATATTGAAGCTGCCAAACAGCAAGGTATTAATTCAGTAACTCCAGAAGATGGTGTTACCCAAGCAGATGTAGACGCAGTACAAGCTTTGTTAGATACTGCTGAGACAAGTCTTGCAGCAGCATTAGCAGATGTTGATACTTATAACGATGGTGTTACTAAGGCAGATGTAGATGCAGTACAAGCATTACTAGATCAAGCTGGTCTTGATTTGGCTGGGTTGAATGAACAAGTATCAACCTTAACTGCAACTGAAGCTTCTTTAACATCTCAGCTAGCTGCTGAGTCATTAGAAGTAATACGAATACAAAACTTGTTAGATACAGCTAATGATAATTTAGCTATAGCAGATGATGGCATTACACAAGCAGATGTTGATAATGCAGTAGCTCCAATAAAAGCTTTGTTAACTCAAGCTCAAACTACAATAAATGCTGTAGATCCAAATGATGGTCTTGCTGACACTGTTGTGGATAGCTTTCAAGATTTAATAACTACAGCTCTAGCAACTTTAAAAACAAAAAAAGAAGAGCTAACTGGCGTGTTTGACAGCACCCAAACATCTAGTGACATAGCTGATATAAACGCTAGCATTGCTGCACTTCAAGCAGAAATAGTTAGACTTCAGAGTGTTGAAACAAATCAAATTACTCAAGGTGATGTTGACACTGCTGTCACTAACTTAAAAGACATCCTTGTAAACGCATCTACGGTAACTTTAGAAGGTCTTACATCTGATGACGCAGCAACTCAGGCTTTACTAGACGCTATTTCTACTCAGGTAACTGACGCTAGTACTATAATTACAGATGCGATTACAAAGATCGAAAAACAAAAGGAAGATGCTGCAAACGATGCTGTATCTGGTTTGTATACTCTTACTCAGTTAAACGAAGAATACATTAAGGCTTATATAAAAGGTACTACATTAGTAGAGCCTGAAGGTGGTGCTTCTCAAGCTGATACTGACGGTAAAATAGCTGCTGCAATTGCTGCTGCTAATTTACTTATTGAAGAAGGAAAAGATACTTCTTTCACAAAAGGTGTTAACTCAGTAATTCAAGAAGATGGTATTAATAATTTCCACATTGATAACGCTAAAACTAGTGGTTATGCAGACGGTGCTGCTTCTGTAGATATTACTACGGATAATGCTGCTGCTTACGCAGACGGTGTAGATGCTGTAAAAAACAATCCTAGTGCTTATAGTCTTTACACAGAAGGTGAGTATGCAGCTAATTTTGCTGCTGGTGCTGGTTCAGTAGACCTTACTATTTTAGGCAACCCAGAAATAGCAATAATAGCAGGTCAACAATATGCTGCTGGTGTAAAAGCAACGCAAGAGTTATTTAACAATAATTTAGCCATCCAATTAACTCCAGAGCAGGCCGAAAATGCAGGTCTTGTTTGGGCTCAAGGTATTAGAGATGGATATTTTGGTGAAGGTGTTGCTTCTGTAGATATTACGTCTGACAACCAAAGTATATATGATTCTGCATACGCAGAAGGTGAAGCTGCAGGTATAGATTCAGTAGATCTTACTACTGATAACCCAGTGATTGAAGCTATATATGATTCTGCATTTACTGAAGGAGCTAACTCAGTTACACCTGAAGATGGTATTACTCAGGCAGATGTGGATGCAGTTCAGGCAAAGTTAGATTCTTTAAACTCTTTAATAGGTGCACTACCTCTTTCTTATACAGATAAAGACAGTATTACTAATAGTATAACTGCTATTGAAACATCTGTAGAAAATGTTGTAGCTGTTAAAGAATCTTTTACAAACTCTTTACTAGCTGCCTTTAACGCAGGTGAGGCTGTAGGTATAGCTTCAGTGGATATTACTACGGACAACCAAGCTGCTATTGATGCTGAGGTTGCTCCTATTAACTATGCTTTAACTAAAGCTCAAGCAGATCTTGCAGATGCTTTATCGCAAATAACTGGTGTTAGTCAAGCAGATGTAGATGCTGTGCAAGCTTTGTTGGATATCGCTAATGCTAACTTAACGACTGCTCAAAATGCTACGACCTTAGCCCAGGCAGATTTAGATGCTGTAAACGATAGTCTTGATGCTGCTAATCTTTTATTAGATAGCAAAGAAATAGATTTAACTACTGCTCAAAAAAGTTTAGCTACTGCTAATCAAGATTTAGCTGACGCTCAAGCAGAAATAGTAGATCTTAAAAATAAGTTGCTTGGGTTTGATGCTGAAAAATACGCTAACGTTCAAGCACAGGTTGATGATGCTGTAGCTGCTGCTGAAAACAATATGTCTGCTGCTGTGGCTGCTGCTATAGCTGCTGCTGTTTCAATTAATCAAACAACTACTGGAATAACTATACCTAACGTTAACGCAGCTATTGATGCTGCTATAGCTACTATAGTTCCAGATGATGGTATTACTCAAGCTGAAGTAGATTCTGCATACGCAGAAGGTGCTGCATCTATAACACCTGAAGATGGTGTTAGTCAGGCAGATTTAGATGCTGTACAAGCAGAATTAGATTCTATAATCCCAGAAGATGGTATTACTCAGGAAGATTTAGATGATTTAAACGAAAAAATAGGACAATTAGAATTAACCGTTGATGAAAAAATACTTGAAGTTGCCAATATACAGGCTGAATTAGATGCTATAGTTCCAGAAGATGGTATTACTCAAGCGGACGTGGACGCAGTGCAAGCGTTGTTAGATTCTATAATTCCAGAGGATGGTATCAATCAAGGTAATGTTGATGCTGCTGTAACTGCAGCTATAGAAGACTACAAAGGTCAAGGCTTTGTGTTTACTCAATCAGATATAGATAATGCTGTTCGTATAGCACAAGCTGCTATCACCCCTGAAGATGGTGTTACACAAGCAGATGTTGATGCGGTTCAAAATTCTTTAGAAACAGCTATATCAACTTTAAGGGCTGCTTTAGGTCTTTCTGCTGACGCACCAGCAGATGCTGCTGGAGATATTTCAGCACTAGAAACTAAAATAGGTCAGTTAAATGCTGCTCAAGATGCTTTAACAACTTTAAACGCAAATGCGGTCACCGCTGGGGGAGGAACTATAGGAGATGCTGCAGCCTTAATAGCTGACTACAATACCCTTAAACTTTCTGAGAAGAATCTTCAATCTCAAATAGATGATATAACTACTCTTTTAGGATCTGCTACAGGAACGTTTGCTGCAGGAGCAGGGGACAATACCCTTGTTTCTGACACTATCCAAGAAACAATAAAGACTTTAAAAACTGCAAATAGTACGTTGACTGATTTAATGACAACTACTGGATCTAGCATAGAAACTGTATCTGGTACTGTTACGACACTACATAATAACGCTCTATTAGTTGAGGACGCTAAAAAATATATTTCGTCGCTTATAATAAGTACATCCCCCTTTCCTGATACTACTGGAATTGTCTTTGATGGCACCACTAGCTTATATAATGACCCTAGTGAAGGCTCATCACCTTATGGCTTAGAGGCTGGAGGGGTGATTGGGAAAATCCCACAAGAGTTTCTTGACCCTATAAACTCTAACACTTCTGCAAATTTATTCTACTTACTAAAAGGTTTAACAAATACTTACAATCTTTTATACGACAACTACTCTACCTTATACACTGACTACACTGTTTTATCAACCGACCCAGACACCGCAGTCACACAAGCAGATGTAGACGCAGTTCAATCTTTGCTAGACGCATCAATCGACGCAGAAGATTTAGCTAACGAGTCTTTACAATTACTCTACGGCAACGAGTCTATTGATAATTACATAGGTAACGGTAGCTTTGAAAATGGTACTACCGCTGGTTGGAGAAACCTGTACGACGGAGATAACGCTACTAACTTTTGGATGATTGAAGACGAAAAACTAGTAAGGTCTCCTCATTCCGATTCAGAATCTTCAGGTGGTGCGCGTTACATAGGAAGTGATGCAAGTGAAGATAAAAGAATACAGCCTGGTAAGTATATTATTTCTGTAAGTTTAAAATCTTTAGGTGAAGGAGCAGAGCATGATAGCGACTCTTTAAGTGTAAGTATCTCAGATACAAATTTAAACCTTTTGGGAATCCTTGATGTTAACGGGTTAGGGTTTAGCACTACAGTTCTTGACATTGAAAGCGTTGAAGATGATGTTTTCTTTGATTTGTCGTTTTATTTTAATGGGAACCCTGATTTAGACTTTAACTTAGGTGTTGACGATATACAAATACTTAAAATACCTGAGAAAGAATACAGTCAAGAGACTTTAAACGCCCTTATTACTAAGCTAACTATTCAGCAATCTATTATTGATTACGATAACCTTATTGCTACAATGGGGGAGGAGTACGCTTCAAGTTTAGTTACCGCTAATGCTGCTTCTTATGCAGAAGGTGTTGCCTCAGTAACACCAGAGGACGGTATTTCTCAGGCAGATGTAGATGCTGCAGTAGCTGCAGTAGAAGCTGCAAATCTTGACTCTTCAGCAAGTTTAATCTCTAGCCTCCAAAGGATAGCTTTAGGCTTTGAGGATGTTGCTAACGTTAGAACTTTGGTTTTAGATGATTTGGCAGCTACAGATTTAAATAATTGGGAACATATCCAAAGTTTAAACCTTGAGGACCTTAAAGATTATATCTTCACCAAGATAGATGAGAGTGTAGATTTATCGGGGTATACTGAAAAGCAGCTTCTTGCTATACCTGAAATTTTTGATTTGGTTTTGAACTCCGTTGCCTCTCAAGTTACTCAAATAAGTGCCTTAAAAACTGAAAACGCCCTTATTACTACTAATTTTGAGTCGGACTTTTCAAAGTTTACTTCTTTATTCTCACAGGCTTTAGCATCTATTGAAACTGAAAATAACGACGCTATAACTGAATACGTGGACACCTTAAGCTTTGCTGCTGATTACGCAGGATCTACAGGTGTTTCAACTGATCAAGACTTTTCATCTAGCTCTTTTAAGTTCTTAAGAAGAACTGGAAACTCAGGTGATTCAAGTATTGAAGTAAAAGGTTTTTTTGGCGAGTGGAGTGCTGGAGACGTTTTATATAAAGATGGTTCCATTCCTATTGGAACTATAGATTCAATATCGGCAATTGTCAATGAAGAAGCTACAATACAACTTTTGTCTACTTTAGATTCAACAATAAAAATAACAGATAAAATATACAACCACAGGTTAGATCAGTTAATTATAGATACCGTCGGAATACTTAACCTTTCTTTTGCAGAAAAAGGAGACCTTCTTTTTATTAAAATTGATGAAACAATTACGGAAATAGGAGAAGTTAATAAAATTGAACAAGGTGATAGTAATACTAAAGGGGTTATAACCTTTAAAGAAAATATTTCAGGTAACATACCTATAAATACTGAGATTTTATTCAACAAACTACTTAACGACCTTAGAGATGAGTTTAATGTAAATTCTACTTCTATAGAAGAGTTCTTGTCGGATATTTTAGGTCAAGTGTCTAATCTATCTAACGTAGATGAAGGCATGGGGTCTTTACTTGAAGCTTATAGGTTTACCTTGTTTGGAACTCCACTAAAAAATATAGAGTCTTTAAATGACCTTGGGGAGTTGAAGCTTTTAATGAGGAATCCTGACGTTGCAGGCTACGAAGACTGGAAGGCTAATAATTACGTTGTTAAAATTGTAGACGCAAATAATAACGACTATTCTAGTGCCAACGTAGTTGATACTATCTTACACAACCATGATGAGTTTGCTGACGGAGAAAGCGCAGCATCAGGTGGAGGAAATTTAACAGAAGAACAGAACATTGCTTCAGGGTCTCATTTTCACTATAAAATTATTCCTTCAGATAGTGACTCTCTTGCTACCATATTAAAGTTAAGATTTTCATTTGGTTCTGGAGATATAATATCAATTACTGAAGACGAAGAAGGTGATGGTATGTCTATTAGTAACCTAGATATTGTTGATATAGATGGAGAGAATATCACAAATGGATACTCTTTTGTTTTAAGCATCGTTAAAGGAGCTAGTGCTAATAAGTGGGAGTTTACTTTGTCTAACGACGAAGACAGGTCAAACGTTTTAAACAGCCAATTAGTTCAGTGGGAAATAATAGAAGAAGAGATTGATCAAAAAACTGTAATATTTGGAGGTGAAGATTTAGTTGATGACGAGAACTCTAACCTATCAACAATAACTAATGTAAATGATTCTGACTGGATTATAAACGAATACACTTCAGGTCAAGGTTGGGCGTGGAACGCTAACGGTTATTACGAGGGTGTAGCTGGTGGTGTCGTTTCTGGCGAAAATGGAGATCAACGAAACCAATCAAACTCTTTGTCTTTACCTTTGGTCGATGCAGATGGAAATACGGAACTTGAACCAAATACTACCTATAAAATATCATTTGTTCGCCCTACTGAGTTTGGAGATATGACTGAAAACGTTATTTTTGACGACTGGGCACTTCCAAATATAATAGACCTCCAAGATATAAATACTTGGGAAGACAACGTTTCTAATTATCCTACAGACTACACTCCTTTAAGTCGAGGTGGAGAAAATGGAACTTACTGGTCTACAGAAGAGGCTGACGGATCAGACGCTGCAACTAAAGTTAAGGTAGGAATTTTTAATAATGACGGTAGCATAACAGTTAACACTACAGCTCTTAAGACTAATTTTCATAGATTAAGACCTGTAACTATAATACAAAACGCACCAGCATCCGCTATTGTAGACTCAAGTTACGCAGGGGGTATAGTAATAAAAAGAAGTGGAAATACCGTTAAGGTTGTCGCTTTAAGTAACGCACAACATGACTTTACCGATACGGTAACTGTAGGTGCGACAGATACATCTACTGTAACTAGCTCTAACACTCCTGTACCTACTACCTTGAGTAGTAGCAGTAATTCAGAAAGTTTTTCTATAAACTCTTCTGGCAACACCCTTTACACTGGAGGTCCTACCAACAAGTTTCAAGTAAAGTTTCATCTTGATCTTGATAGCCCAGGAAAATTAAATATTAATGGTAATCCTTACGAATCCCCATTAGTTTTTGACCCTTCAGCTCAAACTCAAGAGTTAGAGATTAGCTTTAAATTTGCTTACGAGTATACGGAAAGTGGCACAACAAAAAGATATAGCGGACATTTTTACCTTTTAGTAGACGCTACAGGTATATCATCTATATCAGAGTTAAAAAACTTTATTATAAATAGATGGGATGCTTCATCAACCATAACCGACATTAATAATGGAGCTCAGTCTGATCTTATTAAGTCAGGGTCAAATGTTCGTTATTACTTTGGTGAGGGACCTACTGGATCAAGTCCTGATAACGAATACAACTTAGATTCTTCACAGTTTCAGACAGATAAACTAATTATATCAAGCTCAACGGGTGGGTTGGATTTTGTTTTTGTAGGTAACGAAACTGGCTTCCCCCCTAGTAGTCCAACATCCCCTGAAAAACTTATTCTTAATAGATCAAAATGGTTTTCTGGCTCTGTAGGTACTACCTATGGCCTTCCTTCTTACGACTCAGATAACAAGTATATTGCAACGCTTCCTGAAGAGCCAACAAGAGTTCAGTTTGCTTTTTCTAAATGGTATAATATTGAACATACATTCTTATTTACAGACCTAGTATATCAAAGAGATGAATTTGAAACAGGAGACTTTTCTTATTCTGAGTTTTCAGCCTTAGAGGATCAAGTGTCAAAAGAAAATCTTTTAGACATTGCGCAATTTAAAAAACACCCTGCGTTATCTATTTGCCAAAGCTACACCTCTACTTACGCTACTGAGGCTGATGGGTTTAGTGATATTAAAATAAGTTTTAGTAACGGATTTAACGGAGGGCCAACAGAAAATTTTGTTGCGGAGGGTACTTATGGTCTTAAAGATAGTTTAAGGGCTACTTCTGTTTCATTTAATCGTGATTCCCTTTCTCCTTTCGCTGTGTTTCAATATGGTTCAGGTCAGTATGGTCCTGGTGCTAGGAATTGGGTTCTAAGTCTTTCAAACTCCACTGAAAACACCATTTTAACGCTAGTTACTGGGCCTCGTTACGACTCAACTACGGATGTTCCGTTTGCATCTGCTGGACACGTTGTTGTCGAGCCTGGTGTTGATGGGTTTAAGGGTAAGTTTTATGGGGTTCAAGTTCAGAAGTTTTCTTCTCAAGTGGTAGATATAGCCAGTACTAGGAGAGCGTTATCACTTCTTGGGGAAAAAATTCTTGAGGCAGAAACTCACAACGTTATAAACCAGAGTCCTGTTTACGGAACAGCTTTACTTAACGCTTACAACGGCCATAAGTCCTTACTAAAGAATACCGCTACAGGTAACGTTGACGTAACTCCTTTAATAGAAGGTGGGTATGTTTGTGTTGGTACTTATGAAGATAAGCCTAAGAATAGAATATACTACTTTGTTTCTGAAGAGAATAAAGACAAGAAGAGAGATAGTATCCTAGAGTACGACTTGATGGCAGACAAGATTACTACTGTCTATCAAGATGACGTAGGGTGTAGCTCTGACAACTCTAACGCTATACTTACCTTTAGTGAGAGTAACCTAATTACTGGGATAAATAAGGTTGATGACATTCTATACTTTACAGATGACCTTAACAGACCTAGAAAGATAAATGTAGAGTTGGCCAAAGCTAACGAGGAGAATATATCAAATCCTCCGTACACGTTCCAAGACACTTTCTTTAGAACGTTTGAGAGTACTGTTTTTGTTGGTGGAGACAACGAACATCCTTTTTTAGTTGGAGACCACATATACACTCAGTATGATTCTACTAGCTATTTGAACAAGTGCTTTAACGGGTACGCTAAAGTGTTAGGTATAGTCCCTAAATTAAAAGAAGGCGTTACTATCGCTATTAACAAAGGAGAGACCGTAGCGACTTTATCTAATGCTGACCATGGGTTAACAGAAGGTAATAGAAGAGACTTTTTAGCTATTACTGACGGATCTTTACCTCACTACTACAAGATAGCTTCTGTTAGCGGTGTTACCATAACATTAGAGAGCCCTTACAACGAGCCTAATAAGACTGCTGCCAAATCACTTACAGTAGATGGTGTTAGCGTGTCTGGTATTATTACAGATTGTCCTTTCGGGAAGTCTGTAGCTACAGCTCAAGGAAAGATATTTTATGCTAACCCTAAAGGAGCTTACTCTCCTCTTATTACTTTTGGTAACTACGAGGAAAAGATGAAGTACTTTGACGTTGTAAAACATCAGCCTACTCACAAACCTTCTATAGAGATGGTTAAAGAATCTGGTGTTGCTACAAATAACATTATAGATAACGTGTTCCAGTTTAAGTACAGGTACAACCATACTGACGAAGAGAACACAGCCTACAGCCCTATATCTGACGTAGCTATAGATGGTTCTTACGCAACCAACGCACCTATAAACGCTTTAGACTTTAACCTTGTAAAAAACAGAATAGACGTTTCTTATGATAACGCTATCTCTGACGTGGAATTTATAGAGATTGTAGGTAGGAAGGGTAACGATGGGAAATTCTTCTTGATAGAATCTGTTCCTAACAACTTTATAAACTACCTTAAAGAACTTAAGAATGATCTTATCCTAGATTCTGAAGATGATTACGTCATTGACAGATCTAATATAAAGTTCTACAATAATGGTGTTTATCCTTTTATTGACGAGTTAGACTCTAACAAGTTGTTTGACGCTGTACCTATTAAGGCTAAAGCTCAAACTATACTATCTAATAACAGGTTAGCGTATGGTAACATTGTTGAAGGGTATGACAATACAGATCTAGCTGTTAGAACTACCTTTAGTAGTGAGGAGGCTCCTGTACTAGAGAGTCAAACCAGTGACGTACTGTTTAGTCCTACTATACCTAGTGGGTTTAGAGAAAACGCAACTGGGTACGACCACAAAACAGGTTATGGTAAGGCTACGTTTAACCCTACCATCGATCTTAACAACATTGACCTAAGCAGTGATAAATCTCAGTTCTTAGAACTTGACTTTAACTCTGTATTTAGATTTAACACTAAGTACGATGGAAGTAGTAAGAAAGAATATAGAAGTTCTAACTTTTATGGAGCGTGGAGAGTTACAGGTATATCCACAGCTCAAGAGTTGGCTGACTTTGTTGTTGGTCAAATAAGTATTGGAGACTTTATTGGAGGCACAGGAGCTAAGCAAAATATGAATAACACTAACAAAGCTACAGTATCTGCTTCTTCAAACTCTAACGGTCAAGTAACCATAAGGTTTGCGTGGACTGTTCCTAACAGTGCTGGTGGTGGAAGTATTAAAGACACAAAACTACAATTTAAAAGCCAAACTGTAGCTGGTAAGTTTACGTCTGGAACGGTAGGTGTTGGGTCGTTTAAGTCTGGTGCTTTCCATAACTTTGGTATTGCTTATTTTGACGAGACTAATAGGTGTTCTTTTGTAAATACAGCACCTGTTTATTCTAACGTAAAAATTTCTCAAGAATCTCAAGGTAAAGAAGGAGTAACTATTGACCTTAATGGTACTAGAGCTTATAACCCATTCTATACTGAGCCTGGAGGGCCTGACTTAGGTCAAGGATCTAACGTATCTATTGAGGTATATAACCAGCCTCCAGATTGGGCTAAGTTCTATCAGATCTACTACACAGGTAACAATACTGTAGATGAGTTTGTTCAGATGACTGTTACTCGTGCAGAGCATGGTGCTTCTGGCTCTGGAGACGATCAGATGTACCTTAGTTTAAACTCTTTAAAGGGTCAAAACTATAGTTACAATCAAACAAACAACTCTCAGGTTAAGTATGACTTTGTTCCTGGAGATAGGGTTAGATTTATAAGCTGTTTAAAAGACGGTACTAGGCTTAAGTTTAATGAGTATGTAGACTTAGAAATTGCAGGTGAAGACCTTTTCCAGGGCACTGGCAACCCTATAGGCAATGAAAGCGGCTACTACATTAGAATTAACGATCCTAAAAATGACGCTGTAAAGGTTGTCTCTAATGATGGGGAAACTACGGGTACAGTAGATTTATCTACTACAGGTAGTAGAAGCTCAGTGGATGATAGCGGATACAACGGCTTAATTGTAGAGATATACAGACCTAAGAAAAACTCAGAAGAAGAGTTTATGGTTTATTACGAAGTTGGTAAAAAGTACTCTATACGAAATAGAATACATGGTGGAGATTCTTCTCAGGGTGGTTCTTTTTCGATTGATCAAGCTTCAGGTGTATCTGTATCTGAAACTCCTGCTATAGTAAGTATAAATACAGGAGATATCTACTTAAAGCCTAGGACAATGTTTACCTCTGGAGATAACAATGGTGAAAACGCAGAAACATTCTTCCCTGAAGATTATAATCTTAACGATTTTCACGATACTAACCACTACTCTAAAGGTAGGATAAATGTTATTAACACTAACTCTAAAGCTAGAAGGTTAGAAGCTTCTGTGTACTACTCAGAGACATACTCTAGTACGGGTTCTATTAACGGTTTATCATCATTTAACTTAGCTACGCAGCCTTATTTTGATTATAACAAGGGGTTTGGTTCTATCCAGTCTTTGCAGACCAAGGATGACGACTTAATTATATTCCACGAAAATAAAGTGGGTAGAGTACTTGTTGGTAAAGACGTTTTAAATACAGCTTCTGGAGACGGTTTAGTATCCTTAAGTAGGGATATTATTAAGAATTACGTTACTGTTTATTCTGGAGACTACGGTTGTTGCTTACAGCCTGAAAGTATTGTTAAGAATAACGACACGTTCTACTTTATGGATATTAAGAAAGGGGCTGTACTTAGGCTATCTAACGACGGAATCACCCCTATATCTGACTACGGTATGAAAGATTACTTTAGAGACATCGGTGAGATGTATGTAGAGTATGACCCTGAGACTCAAGATAATCAGGTGTTTAATATAGTTGCTGGATTTGATCCTAAGTACAACGAGTACGTGATTACTTTACCTGCAGTCTACGATAAGACTGAAGGTTTGTGGGATTCTGAGGTTACCACTTGGAATACTAAGTCAGATCGATACACTAATGTTAGGCCAGATAAAATATTCTTCGCCAAGACAGTTGCTTTTAATGAGGATATTGATCGTTGGACCTCCTTCTATGGTTTCTACCCTGAGTTTTACTCTAGGATTAACAATCAGTTTGTTGGATTCCAGGCAGGTTACTTATTTAAACACAATATGACTGACAGGTATCACCAAAAGTTATACCTAAACAGCCCTGTTTTGTCTAAGTCAAACCCTAATTATAACGTTTGTTACGATAAGGTTTTAGATTCTAGCTTAGAGTTTCCTTTTAATGCTGAACCTGATACTGTCAAAAACTACAACGCAATATCTTTAAATAGTGACACCAAACTCTTTACTGAGATGAAAACTAACATCGGACAAACTGGTGTTGGGGAAGATAACTATGGTGGTTATGATAACGTTATATCTTCAGGTATTGGATTTAGAAAGGTAAAGGGTGAGATACAATCTGTTAACGGTAAGTACTTAGTGGGTAATACAAACTCCTCTATAGGTGAAGTTTGTAAATTCTTTGAAGACTTACACAAAGGAGATGTTATTAGAATTATAGGAAAGAAAAGCTCAGGAGACTTAAAAAGCTTGTCTAGCTACGCTATTGTAAGGTCAATATCTTCTAATAGCTTGTTAATTTTAAATAAAGAACTTGACTTAGCTGTAGTATCTCACGTAGAGGTTATAGACTACAAGACAAAAGAAGGTATACAGTACTCTCAAATTCCTTTCGTGTCTAGTATGGACTTCGAGTCAGAAACTCTAGGCTTTAATGGCGATGGTTCTGAGTTGAGTCTTGCAGGTTCTGTAAGTGGTTTTGAGTATTCTGACGATCCTGGGGTTTTTGTTTCTATAATTGTTGAAAATAGACTCGCTTACCCTGGGGATGATATTCCTGCTAGCAGGATGATAACTGGCGCTAAGTACGCTTTAATTAAAGTTGGAGAGAATGACGGGTTTAATATTAACAACGTATCTATGGGTATTGAAGGTGGTTATAAGAACTTACCAGGAGAAGTCTTTACTTGTTCTTCTCAGTCTTCGTCTACCACTACTAGGGTTAAATCAATAACTAATAGAGCTTTTATTCAAAACCTAGATGATGGTGAGATTATTTTTGTTGGGCATCCATTTCTTCGTGTTGATTCATTAGAAGTTCAAAATAAGCTTAGAGTATCTTTATCAAAAGAAGGTAAAGCGTTCGTTTCCTCAAACCCTACTGGTAACTTCGTTTTATTTTTAGCTAAGGATGGTAACATTGAGGGTGAGAGATTAAAGGGTAGCTATATGATGACAACTTTAACGACGAAGTCACCTAGTTCTACCTCTAAGTCAGATCTACCTAAGTATAAGTTCAACCTCTACTCTGCTAGTGTGGACGTAGATAAGAGCGAGTTAAGTGGAGAATAATAAAAAAAAATAGTACATTTGTAAAAATCATTTCTTATGAAGATTAAATCATACCCTAAGTATAAAAAGAAGAAAAACACCCCTAAAGCTATAATTGGGGCTGCAACTGCAGGTATAGGACTTGGTAAAGCTATTTACGGTGGCTTCCAAGCCAGAAAGGCTAAGAAGGCTGAGAAGGCTTTTGATAAGTCTAGGCTACAGAAAACTGTATCTTCTGCTACTCAGCAGATGGCCGACGAACCTATAGATCAGTCTTACGTAGAAAACCTGCAACAGCAACAGGCTGCAGATAGGGCTTCCGCTATGGGTGCTTTATCTAAAGACCCTAGAAACGTTCTAGCAGGTGTACAAGCACTAGAAGGTCAAGCTGCTAAACAAAGGACTGCTTTGTTAGGTATGCAGGATAAGGCTAAGACAGCAGCTATGGGCAACCTAGCTAAAGCTCAGGATCGTGTTCAAGATCAAAATGTTGGTATAGCTCAACAAGAGCTTGCAGGTATAAGGGGTCAGAAGGCTGCTGCAGAGCAAAATATATTTGGCGGTGTTGAAGACGTTGCTTCTGGTATAGGTCAAATGTTTCCAGTAGGAAAAGACGGAGCTAAGATAGAGGCTGAAGAAGGTGGAGTTACTCCTGATGAGTTTGATCACGACACTAACAAGATTGACTTAGTTCAAGACGGTGAGAAGATTGGTGAGGCTACAGGTGGAGAACTTATACTACCTCCAGACGACGTAGAGGCTGTAAGGTCTGCTTTGAAGGAAGGAGATAAAGACGCTGCGTTTAAGCTTATGGAAGACTTAGTTGCTAAGTACGACAAGAATGTTATGGAGTCTGATGATGATAGTGGTGAGGAAGAGGCTGAAGAAGAGATGCCAGTTATGAAGCATGGTGGTTACCTTGAAAGAGTTAAGGCTCGCATGGGTGCTTACATGAAACCTAAATACTAAGACATGGCAGACGGTTTATTTTTTACGGGTACTGTTTTTAAGAACAATAGAAACCTGATACAGGAGGAGAACTCTAGAAAGCAACTTGCCATGCAGGAGGAATCCCTCAACATGAAGAAGGAGGATGCTGCTGCTAAAAGGAAGAAGGCTAGGCAAGATCAGGCTGAGTCGTATCAAAAGGATGCTGACCTTAGTGGCATTAACGATCCTAGGCTAGCTAAAGCTCTTTCAAACAAAGCCGAAGAGGTAAACAAGTTTGCTGCTGATAATTATGAGAATCAAGACGACCCTACGTTTAGGGCTGAACTAAAAGCTAAAAGGGCTGAAGTGCAATTGTTTGGAAAGTACCTTACTAAGCTCGACAGTACAATAACTACATACAATCCTTTAAATGAAGACGCTCAGAATCTAAGATACAAGTCTGATGATGATGGTAACAATCTTTTTGAGCTTAACTTAAACAACGAAATTGCATCTTTTGAAGATGGAACCTTTGATCTTAACGCTAACATAGCCTCTTTTAGTGATAGGTATGATAAAACGATTATTAAGGATATGCCTACTCCTGACTATCAATCATATTTAGATGATATTCAGACTCAGTATACTGATGAAAAAGGAAATGTTTACAAGGGGTTGGCTGCTAAGGATAAGACTCGATTCAAAGAGAACTTCATTAACAACCACGTGATTAACGCTTCTACTGGTACTTTTAAGACAACTCAAGCAGAAAACACTTATTTAACAGGTGAGACCTTTATAATCGGTGAAGATAGCTACTCAGGTGTACAGGCTTTCTTTAAAGAGAAGAAGGGAATGCAAAACGTTGAACAGATAAAGCCTGAAGAATTAGCAGCACTAGACCCATCTAATAAAGAAATATTCGATAAGGACCTTCACCTAGAGTATGTAGATTACTTAGCTGATATGGTTTGGAAGAGAGAGAGTAAGGGCCGACAACAGATGGTTTCTAAAAAGGCTAAAATTTCTAATAACGAAAAAGGTTTAACTGAAAACCAACAGGCAATGCTTAGTGTGGTAAGTAAACCTCACGAAACAGAAGTGTATGGTGACGTTACCCTAAAAGATAAAGTCTTTACTGGTATCAAAGAGGTTAAGGTTAACGTAACTCCTGACATGATGTTAGAAGGTCAAGGTGATGACGCTAAAGATAAATTAGTTAAGACACACCAATCAGAAGTAATTTCTGGTGGAGAATACGACCCTAAGAGACCTATGCCAGGATTGGTTATTGGTGTGGGACAAACTATGGATGGCACTCCAGCAGCAAAGGTAAAAGCATTTAATCAAGTGTTCTTAGTACCACTAGAACTTTTATATACAGAAATCAAAGATGCTAACGTAGTTGAGAAGGGTGGTTTAGGGCAAGCTATACTAGAATCAGCTTCAGGGGCAGTTACAGAGAAAGAAGCGGCAACGCCTACCTCTACTAAAGCACCTAGATAAAAACATTAAAACAACAAGCAATGAGCGATTACTTATCTGAAGTATACGATTGGATTACTAAACAAGACAATACTTTTTCTGGAGACGTAAACATAGAGTCTTTTCAGCAGAAAATGCAGGATGACACTTACGCTAAGGAGATGTACAATTGGATGTCCTCTATAGATAAGACTCTCCCTAACGATCTTTCTGAGTCTGACTTCATAAACAAAGTAAAAAAAAAAGATACTTCAGAGTTGCAAGAAGCAGCAGCTCCAGAGGGTACTCAGGATACTCCATCCACTTCGGAGACTGGTCAATCTTCATTGGCACAAAAAACTCAAGATAGCTTAAACGAAAGACTTTCTGGATACAAGGACTTATCTGCAGAAGATAAGATTGCCTTTGACAAAGAAGAGGAACTTAGACCTTTTTACGAGGCTGAGGGTATTGACTATGATGAATTCTTATACTCAAACCAGTTAGAGAAAGAAAGAAAAGAAAAGGAGTCTAAGACTAGAGTTAAGCAGACACCTGAAGGTATTCAGGCTAAAAGGTATCTAGAATCTGTAGACGAAAACGCATTCCAAGCTAATGCTAAGTATCACGAATCTAAATATCAAAGCGTTCTTAGTAGAAGCACATCTCAAGAAGATTTTCTATCTAAAGTTAAAAGCGAAGGGGTTGACTTAAATTACATCCCCCTTGATGGTTTGTTGGTTGACGGACAAAAGGTTAGCTACAAAGAGTTAGAAAGAAACCTATACGACAACGACTTTATTGACAAACTCCAAGAGGGTGGGGTTGACGTAAGCATTAAAAATCCCGAAGGCGTAGAGTCTTTAAAATACTTAGAGGATCTAGCTCAGAGACAGATAGAGTCTGGGGGTCAGTGGGGTGATGTAGCTGAAAGCTTTTTGGCTGGTGGTTTAGACTTACTAGTTGCTGGACCCTTAGAAATAATAGAAGGTATAGGTGCTAGCGTTAGTCCTGCTCAAAGAGCTATGTACATGAGACAAGGTGGTATTATGTCTAGCAAAGTTAAAGAATACACTGAAGAGATTAGGGATAACATTAGAGCTTATGAAGAACAAGGTATAACAAAATCTTTAATAGCAGGTAACTACTCTGACGCTTTCTTTCAGGGGTCAAATGCTTTGGCTGAGTCTACTCCTTTAATAATGAGTATGGCAATGTCATCTCCATTATTAGCTGCAAAGCTTGGGCCTAAAGCGGCACAATCTATCACTCTTACGGGTGTTGGTGCTTCTTCTGCTGGTGTCAAGTCCTTAGACCTTAAAAAGATGAGGAGAGAAGGCGAGATCAGTATTAGTGACGAGGCTTTAATCACCAACATGATTCTTACTGGGGCTGCTGAAGCTTACTTTGAAAGAGCTACCCTTGGTTTGATAAACGCTGGTCGCAAGGTTATTAAGATGAATAAAGCAAATCCTGCAGAGCTAGCTGATGGGTTTGTAAAAGGTTTAGGTAAAAGCTTTGGTATAGAGGCTACCTCAGAAGGTCTTACTGAAGTCTCTAACGTAGTTACTGATGCACTTACAGAGGTTGGAACACCTGAAAGTTTTGGAGACTTTGTCTCTCAAATTTCTGACGCATTTATTATTGGAGGACTTATGGGTGGTGGTATGCACACAATGCCTTACGCCTTTAAAGCAATCTCTGACATTGGAAGCCTGAGAGAGGACATATCTGCTGTGTTTACTTTTGAAGACGGTAATACTAGAGAGATGAAGCTTAAAGAAGCTAGAGATTTCGTTAAAGATAAAGATATAGCTCAAAGAATCAGAAACAAGTCTATTGACATGGATGCTTCTATTACAGAGAATGGTAGAAATATCCTTAATGAAATTATATATGGTTACTACGCTCCAGACAACGTAGCAGCCAGAGAGGGAATGTTCGTGAAAGAAAAAGCTGTCCAAGACTTGGTCTCTAAAGTTGAAAAGGCTGATGCCCCTACTCCAGAAGATGTTAGCTCTATTGCTGATGCTCTTTCTGAAATGGAGACTGAAGGTAAAAAGAATAAGTACAACATAAGCAAAAGTACTGAAGCCACAAGAGCTAGGGTAGGTAAGTTCTTTAAAGACAATGGTATCGAGATTGTAGATGCTGTGAACGATCAGGACGCTTCTATGTCAACTATTACAGAAACTGTAGAGTCCAACTCTATAGATAGCGTAGAAGAGTACAATGCTGTTAAGAAGCAGATTGAAGACGGCAAAAGAAAACCTACCATCGTTAAATCTCAAGATCAAAACGGTATTAAGATTAAAGGAGAGAATGTTCAGAAGTCTAGCATCACTCAAGGGAAGTTTAAAAGCGTGTCCTCTGCAAGGAATGCTATAAAAGAGTTTGAGGTCAAACAGGAGGCTAATAAGAATGCTAAACCTACAACTGATCAGATAGCTAAGGCTAATAATAAAGCATTTATAAAGACTAAAAAAGAAGGATTAGATAAAGTTCCTAAGAAGGTTATAGATAGTGGTAATTACCACATTATATCTCCTGATCGATCTGGTATTACTAAAGCTGAGTTAGAGTCTAGAATGGAAAACACCAAGGCTGACTTAGAAGCTTCAGGTGCTACCGTATACACCATCACCGAAGTGGTAGACGGTAAGGCTAAACAAAGTCTTTTGGTTACAAACACTACAAACGCTGCAGCTTTAGGTACTGCTAGAAACCTTCAGGTAGAATCTGTATTCTCTGCTAAGGATGGTATCCTAAATACTGACGGTAGCGTTGTTCCTTTGGATAACTCAAACCTTAGTGGTCCAGAAGCTAGACGATCTGGAAACATATCTATTATCAATATAAACGGCAAAAAGACTTCTATACACAGAGGAGTAGATAAAAGTAAAACAACGTTTGGTAAAAGCTTTGACTCTAACAACATACACAAGTTGGACGAAAGCGATCCTAACTACGATAAAGATCTATTAGATGGAGTGCCTTCAGATAGAAAGCGTGCTCTAGGTTTTGCGTTTAAGTTACTGAGCTCTATTGGTGGGCTTAAAGTGACAGTGGTCCGCAACTCAGAGAATATGTACAAGCAATTAAAAGCTTTAGGTCACCCTAATGAAGAGGCTGCACAGGGAGCAAGCTCTAACGCTTTTTTTAGAGGTCAAGATAAGAGTATATACATAAACCTTGAGAACGTAAAAGGAAACACTTTGTTTCACGAGATTGTACACCCATTGGTGGACTTTATGAAGCAGAACTCCCCTGAGACTTACGCTAAAATAGAGAAGGAAGTATCTGAGGGTAAAGTTAAAAGAAGGTATATTAAGGATGGTAGAAGAGAGAAAGGAACCTACTTAGAGTGGGCTCAGAATCACCCTTACTATAGCACGTTATCTAAAGAGGCTCAGATAGAGGAGGCTTTTGCTGAGATGATTGGTGATGCTGCTTATGGACACTTCGTAGACAGAAATTCAAGACTAGGTAGACTAAGAGCTTTGATTAGCGAAATACTATCTAAGATTGGTGTTACTGTTACTGATCAACCTGAGAAGGTTAGTTTAGATGACCTTAACCTAGCAGGAATAACAAAGAACCTAGCTGGGGCTTTAGTCAACGGGAGAACCATTACTGTAGGCAAGGTAGAGTTTGAGGTTGGAGAGTCAAAAATTGACATGAGAAATCAGCTATCTGATTTAGAGTCTACTGAAATAGCTAAAGAGATTACAGACAAAGTAATTAAAGGGAAGCCTGTAGATACTTATAAGTCTACAAAAACATCTAAAGACAAAGGTGGTAAATATGTTTCTTTTTCTGGGGAGATTAACGTTGATAATGTCAAGAAAGAATCTATGACTTCATATGTTTCTGAAGCGTCAAAGTTTTTTCTTTACAATACAACCCCTACAAGTCCTTATGATCAATTAAGGTCTAATATGGAGGGTGCTTCTAAAAAAGAAATTAAAACTGTATTGGACCACAACAAAGCAAAAATAAAGTCTAAGATTAACGCTTTAGAAAAAGCCATTAAAAAGTCTTCAGACAAGTCTAATATAGATTCTCTAAAGAATGATTTAAAATTACTGAAAAGTGCTTCAAAGTCTAAAACGTTAAATGATCAGTTAGAGGTTATACTTAGCGTTTCTAATTTTTCTTTAAAAAACTCTTTATACAGAAATACTTTTTTTAAGCTTGGTGATTCAGGTCTTAAGATAAATAAAGATTCTGATTTAGAGGCTTACTCTGATTCCATTATTGGACTTAGTAAGTCTACAATAAAGTCTAATTTAAAGGCTGTATATGACTCTGTTTCTAAAAACGTAAGAGACATAAGTAAGCTTTGGTATGATGGTGCTAACTTGATAGCTCAAGATATGGCTTCGTCTTATGGCGTTTCTTTAGAACAAGCTTCAGCTATTATAGCAACTCAGTCACCTCAAATGCCTTGGTTTGACAATTTACATTTAGCTGATGTAATAATGGACGTTCTTCATAATAGAAAAGAAGAAGTGTTCAGCCAAGAAATGTTTGACTATTATGTGGAAAAATCAGAGGGGTACGCAAGCCAAAAGAAATATATACCTGAGATTAAAAAATCTATAGGTAAAAAGCTTTCAGAGTTAAACCAATTTGATAAAGCTATATTTGTTAGAGCGTATTTTGATTTGTATTTAGATAGAAAAGCTCCTGTTAGAATACCTACAGGGACTACAGTTGAGTTTAATCAAACTTCAAACTCGTCTTTCGGAGGTTACGGTACTATTGCTAAAGCTGTATCTGTATTTGAAGATGGTAGCATGGAGAATATTTCTAATAATATTGGTAACGCCAATAAGGTTAGAAACTTTTATTTAAATATAGCAAATCCTAAAGACAAAAGAGCTGTAACTATAGATACCCACGCTATGGCTATAGCACTATTTAAGCCATTAGCCTCTAATGATAATGAAGTAAATTTTGGTCCTGCTTCTTTTGCGGTTTATGCAGACGCCTACAGAGAACTAGCTAACGAGATTGGCATTGAAGCTAGATCTCTTCAGTCTATTACGTGGGAAGCAGCTAGAGCTATATTCCCTGCCAAGAAAAAAGCTGACCCTAAATACAAAGAAAAAATTAATAGTTTCTGGTCCAAATACAACGAAGGATCATTACCTTTGTTTGAGGTTCAGAATTCTATATTTAAAATAGGTGACAACCCTAATTTAACAGAATGGTCTAACTATATAAACAACTTAAAAGATGAAGAAAATAGAGGAAATGTCTCTGGAAGAGTTTCTAGACTGGGAGGAGTTGACGCCTCCATTCAATCACGAGACAACACAGTACCTGATGAGCGAGTTTCCGACGCAAGAGAAAAAGATACTTTCTCTGGCAGAGGACCAGACGTTGACATTACTGACGGAATAAGAGCTCAAGCACCAAACGTAGAAGAGGTTGTATGGGAAGAGTCTAAGATTGGTAAAGGTGATAGAGCCATAACCAACAGAAACGATGCTGTACAGAAAGCTGCTAACGATTACTTCGCTAGAGATATTGAGTATGAAGAGTACTTGAAAATAGTTAAAGACAACAGCCTGATTAAACCTATAACTGAGTTTATGGAGCCTGCTTCTTTAAGTAACGTTGAGTTTGCTATAGGTAAGAAGTCCATAAGCAAAAAGACAGGTGAAAGCATGATAGACGTTCCTATTGAGGAGGGTCGTGAAGTTGGCGTAAGGTTAGACATAAACGCTTACGTTGATAAAAACACTTGGGTTGTTACTGTCCACGACAGTAAAGTTAAAAGAGATGGTAGTTTAGATGTTGGTGGTTCACCTATATCTTATACTAACGTAGCTAGAATAAAAAACGTAACCTTTGCGTCAAATCCTGGTGCTGCTCTAAACATTGCTAGAGGTAGATCTAAAGCTACGATAGCTAGGATAATGGGTAACTGGAGTCCATTAGAAGGAGATACTCCAGAAGCTAGAGCAGAGAACGCTAAGAGTATTATTGTTGAAGTTATGAATGACCCATCTTGGGTACAGGTTGGTATGAATCCATTCAGACATTCTTACTTCTACGACAGGCTAGATGGTATGCCTGTAGTTAAGGCTGATGAAGTTGTTCAGATCGGTGGGTTGGTTTACGCTAAGAATGCTGAGAAGGTTAGCCCACTTGACGAAAGGTTTAGAGACTCTAAGTCTGGGCTTAGATTCCAAGCTCCTGTAGATGAGTCTAACGTTGCTTATAGAGCAGGTGACTTAATAACAAAACCTGAGCAGATAGGTAAATTTGGAGGTGGAAACAGAGATACAGGTCATTTCGGTACAGGATTTTACTTTTTTGGTAAAGAAAAAGATGCTGTAAAGTATTCTAAGATAGGAGACGCTTCCAATAGACCTGTTATACAATTAAACCTAAGCAATTACAACCTTGCAAAAGGAACTTTAAAGCTACACGATGAACTTAAATATATAAACAACACGACAATAAAAGCAGGGGAGATAGTTAGAGAAATAACTTCTAGTGATATTGAACTGGTTGCAAAAATTTCAGGAGTTAAGGTTAAGGAGGCAGACCCAAATCCTTATGAAGAATTTTCCTCAATAAGGAACAATAAAGATTATGACGCTAAAGTATTAGAAATTGGAAAAGAGGCTGTAGACAAAGGTCTTCGTGATTACATGAACTTTGAAGATCAAAGGCAAGCACCTTTTTATGAGTTAGCTGAAGACATAAACTCTGAGTTAAATTCTGAAGGAAATATTGATACACCCTCAACACTAGTAATGAAGGCTTTAGGCTTTGAGGGCGTAGATTCTAGGGGGACCAAGCTAGATACAGGGCAATATGGTACTGTTGTTTATGAAATAAAAGACACAAGTCCAGACGTAAGGTTCCAAGCTCCTGACGGCGTTTCTGGAGAGATCGAAACAGGTAGTCCTTTTACGTTTACCTATAACAAGAATCCTGAACAAGCACCTGACATGGGGTCTATGTTTGGTCAAGATGTAGAACCTACAGGGGATTACGTGACTAGAAGTGAAGGCTTTACTCCAGAGGGGTTTGAGTCTGGATTAGTTACAGCTAAAAAACCTTTAGTTATAGATATAACTGATGAGACTCAAGTATCTTACAAGAATGACTTATCTGATAGTTACGATGGTAAAACAGGTCAGGAGCTATCTGACGCTATAAAAGAAGATGGATTTGACAGCATAGTAACCTTAAGAGAAGACGGATCTACTGGAGAGATTATCCTTTTAGATGATCAAAGATCTGTAAGGTTTAAAATTGAAGACACTGATGGTCAGACTAATGTCTACAGAACTGGTCTAGCTGCCATAGCTTGGGATATAGGTATGAATGTAATTAACGCTGACTACAATGCTGGTAAGTACATTACTGGGATTAAAGATAAGGATAGAGCTTACGATATAAGACTATCTACATTACTTGGCAAACCATTTGGTACTCACTCAAACGAGGAGATAAAAGAGATAATGGTTCGTAGTAAGTCAGAGCTTAACCGTCAACTATTTAGAGTAGACCAGAACTCCAAGGCTTTAAAGAGAGCTATTAAGGATACTGATTATACTGCTCAAGAAATAGATGACTTACTCCACAACTACGACAAGATCAAAGCCATGGAGGATGGGGATGTGAAAAAAGCCCTTGTAGAAATGCGTAAGCACATTGACCTACTTAGTAGAACTTTGATAGACGAAGGTCTAGTGCAGGGTCAAACACAATTTACCATAGATAGTAATATGGGTGTTTATGTGAGTCGATCTTACAAGCAATTCCAGAACAAGGGTTGGGAGCAAACAGATAATGACATTATCAAAAGAGTTAAAGACTTCCTTTACAAAGAAGCAAAAAAAGATAACCCTAATGCTACAGAAGAACAACTAACAGGAATAGTTAAGTTAGCTTACAGAAAGCTTAAAGACAATAAGGACTTTGACTACTTCTCAAGTAAGGACTCAAACTTAGCTGGGCTATCTAGAGTTAATAGCATATTTAAGGAGAAGAAACTTATACCAGAAGAGATTAGAGAGTTCTGGGGCGAGATAGACAACCCTTTATATAACTACAGCTCTACTGTAAGAAAGATGGCTCAAGATGTTTCTGCTGAAAGAATGTATAAAGAACTTATGGAGGTCGGAGATGGGAAGTTTCTATCTAACGAGCAGACCGCAGAGTTCTACAACGAGATTACTGGAAACAAATGGGGTAGTCTAAACGGAAAGTTTGTTGATGAGCAGATGTTCTCTGTTATAAACCAGATAGATAAAAAGATAAACTCAGAAGGTTTCGGCAAAGTTCAAGCTGCTTATATGAAGTTAGTGTTGTTTAACAAAAAGATGAAGACGATATACAATATCGGTACTCACGCTAAAAACGTTATTGGTAACACTGCTTTCGCCATGATGAATGGTCATATAAACTTTGATGCTGTTAGCGTTTACGAGAATGGAAAGACAGCCATAAGAGCTGTTAAGACAATGAAGGATGATGACGTTAAAGCTTTGTATGATAAACTTGTAGGGCTAGGTGTTGTTAACTCTTCTGCGTCACTCCAAGAGATACGTGGTATTGCTGAAGACTTATCAAGAAATGATTTTGACTTTAATGACTTTACATCCAAAGGTACCACCTTCTCTAAAAAGGTTAAGCAAGCCCCTAAGAAGTTTGATAACTGGATAACTGAGTTATACCAAAAGGAGGATGACGTTTGGAAGATCTTTGGATTCTTAGCTGAGAAGGGTAGGTATATAGATGCAGGCTTAGATGTTAAAACCGCAGAGGAATTAGCAGCGAAGAACATTAGAAACACTTACCCTAACTACGATAGAATCCCTCGTGTTATTAGAGCGTTAGGTAGATCTCCTCTTGTAGGTTCATTCGTTGCGTTCCAAGCTGAGGCTGTTCGTAACGTAAAGAACACTATACAACTAGGGTTCCAAGAGGTTAGTAGTGACAACCCTAAAATAAGAGCTATAGGAGCTCAGAGAATTGCTGGTACTGTAGTTACCTCTACACTAATGGGTAGCTTGCAGATACAAACAGCTCAGTTGCTAGCTCAGTCGCTAGGATTCTTAAGTGAAGATGAAGAAACATCAGAGTCTAAACTTATTAGAATACTGATGCCTATATGGGATGCTACAGGAAACTTAGTAGTTTGGAATAGAGGTAACCTAGATACAAAACAGTTTAAGGGTCAGTCTACTCCTGATCGTTACTTTGATTATATTAACTTCTCCAGTACCTCTGGTATAGGTTATATTAAAGATGTCTTTAGGCTAGCGTTTACAGATATAGATACTGTAGCTGGTAAAGAGTCCGTACTTAGAGTTGCTGAAAAGATCTACGAACCATTCTTAGGTAAAGAGATGACTGCAGGTATCGTACAAGAGGCTTTGGCTAACAGGAACTCAAAGATATTCAAGGAAACAGACTCTAACCTAGAGAAGGTTTGGAGTGTAATTTCATATATAGGTAATAAGGTGCAGCCAGGTATAACAAAGTCTGGTGCCAGAATAACCAAGGCTGCCTTAGACATGGAGAAAGACCTAGTTACTGGATACGAAGTTCTAGCCTTACTAGGTATTAGAATATCTAGGATTAATGTAAATAAGAACCTATCTTATAAAGGTTACTTCATTAACAAAGAGATGGTCGAGTCTGTAGGTAGGGACGCTATGAAGGATGAGTCTACGGTTAGGGCTAAAGCCAGAGAGGATGAGGACTTTGATAATAGACTTAATCAGTTAGCAGATGTTATATCTTCGGCAAGCTACCAAGGTTTAAGTGGTGAAGACATTAGAAATATCCTTAGATATAAGGGCGATGAAAGCACTCGATCTGGTCTTAGTGAAGCTGTAATTATGGAAGCATACAACAGACACTTATTAAGATATGACCCTGACGTTATAAATGTTGAGTAAAAGACAGTAATTCAAATAATTAATTACTATATTTACAGTACTTCAAAACTTTCATAGTTTTTGGTTTTTGGTTGATTTGGAAGGAGGGGTGGTTCCCTCCTTTTTTCTTTAAACAACAATATGGAAATAGGAATACAATTAATCGAAGGATTTGTATTAGGGTTCAGAAGTTTTGCCCCAAAGGAAGAGATGCCCTATAGCGAGATACAAGTATTCGTAGGGTTCATTTGTTTCTATGTGGTGTGGGACTAAGAGTCTATACCGTATGGACAGATCCTGTTAAAGAATACTTCGTCAAGGCTTTTTATGAT
>Ga0208134_1000249_pt1 | contig 34560 bp, 35 predicted proteins | sample VirMetDEL_Mar_31_FD_184515 | JGI IMG/M metagenome (GOLD analysis project Ga0208134, IMG submission 184515) | Aqueous microbial communities from the Delaware River and Bay under freshwater to marine salinity gradient to study organic matter... | ecosystem: Environmental > Aquatic > Marine >...
TATTAGAAGCTCGTCGACTAAGAGTTAAACCCGACGAAATGATCGAGCATATTATTGCCGCTGCTCAAACTTGGCAAGCATCCAAGATAGGCTTTGAAGCTGCAGGAGGAGGCCAGGAGTGGCTAATGAAGCACCTCCGAGAAGCCTGTGAGAATATGGGATACACCATTCCTGTTATTCCGGTAAGCCATCAAAACAAGTCAAAAAACAATAGAGTGTTAGGACTTGTCCCTTTGTTAAGTGGCCGAAAGCTGTATATTCACGAGTCTTGTGACGATTTAATCTCAGAACTAGCACAGTTTCCAAGAAGCAGCTATCGAGATCTTATGGACGCTACCGAAATGTTAACTCGAATAGCGACCCCACCTAGTCGTGGCTCTTCTTTTGATCCACGCAGATTAGCCGGCACAGGTGAGCATGAACTGGCTATGTTAGAACAACAAGCTGCTCGCCGATTTAATAGTCCTGGCTATTCAGCTAGACCTTGGAGGTAAGATGGGGTCACCATCAAATGACAGAATGCGCTTTCTCGTGAGAAACCATTATCAGTTTATTCCTGAAGTTAATATGGAGGATGTTGTAAAAGAAGCCCATAGACTGTATAGTTCCGGCGCAGGCACGATTGAAAATGCCGTAGCAATCGCTGCAAAGAATCACACCGCTAGTCAGCGTGGTGGCTCTACTGCTCATGGAACAAAGTCGGCCCCGAGAGGTTACTAATGGAAAACCATCCGATCAAGAGTAATAAAGGCACCGAGAACGTTCCCCCTAATAATACTAAAAAGGGTTGCGTCATTGGTTCTGTTTCGGCAAATAAGGGTGTTGACGTAAATGCGTGTATGAAACACGACGGCATCGTTATGGGTGGAAGTGTTACAAAAGGAAAGCCTACAGCTTCCGGTGCTTCTATCAACAAGCTGCCCGGTGGCAGCACTAACATCCTAGGCTAGTCATGCCATACAGCGAAGGGCGACCGACGCTCTCACAACAGTTACAGCGATTACAAGATAATGTAGTCGTTGCTCAAGAGCGTCGTGAAACAAATAAACAAGTATGGGAAGACACCTATGCTTATTATCGTTCAGACCCACCTACCAGCTTTGACCCTGAAGGCTTTCGTCTCCAGGTAAACTATCCTTGGGCTTGGTATGAAAGCATGATGCCGTCACTGGTTTACCGAAACCCAGTATTCACGGCAACCCCTCAATCTCAAGAATCTGAAGAACAAGCTCCTACAGTAGAGGCTGCTGTTACCGCTGAGTTGCAAGCGATTAACTTCAAGGCGACTCTTAAAAAGGCTATACACGATACGCTACTTTACGGCGTTGGAATCATACAGTTGGGTTATTACGATAACGCACTGGTTCCAACAACCACCGGAGGAGCGAATCCTGAAACTCCAGAAAACTCTGCAGAGTCTGGGCCAAAAGATAATAGCGATTTACCGTATGGTATTCGACCTGGCCAAATCTATGCTCTGCACATTCGCCCGCAAAACTTTATGGTCGATCCGTGCGCAACAAGTATTCACGATGCTCTATGGGTTGCTGTTGAATATGTGCGTGACTTAGAAGCTGTAAAGCGAGATCCGCAGTACAAGAACACAGGAAACCTAGAAGCCGACGAGTGGGACTTGCCTCCGAATATGACTCTTTCAGAGTTTCAAAATCGATACGGCAGAGACCCAGAGCGCAAGTTTGTTCGACTAGTCCAATACCACGATATGGTGGACAAGCGGATCTATACGTTTACTTCTGACTGTGAGCAGTTTTTGGGCAGCCAGCCCATGCGACTACCTGTCCAGAGATATCCGTTTTACGTATTCCACGGGACTGACGATAATGAAAACTTTTGGACTCAAAGTCCTATGGTCCCATGGCTAAACCTAGTTGACGAATACAACCTTACGCTCGCTAGTCGCCTGAACCATTTAAGCGCTTATAAAAGAAAATACGCTTACGACATGGACAGGATTGACGACGAACAAGTTGACGCTTTGGTATATCCAAAAGATGGAACACTAGTAGGAGTTCATGCAGCTGGCGGAGCTGTTAGTGGATCGATTGTTCCCATACCAGACGCTAATATTTCTCCAGACTCATACGCTTTTACGTCGGAGATAAAACAACGATGGACAGAGATATCGGGAATGTCAGAGTTCGACCTGGGAGGAAGCCGTGCCGGCGAAAGGTCCGCATCGGAAATAGGACGAATCGCCGGAGCAGCGAATGCTCGCCGATCAGGAATCGGGGAAAGAATCTCGTCAACACTGGAAAGCTTAGCCGAAGACGTGAGAGCAGTGATGAGTCAGTACTACTCGAAAGAGAAGGTAGTACAGATAACTGGAGATCGAGGCGATATCGTCTGGGTTCCATACTCAGGGGCCGATCTCGGAGGAAACTACCTGTGGAGTTGCACCATCGAGGACATGGCAGCAGAGACCAGGCAAGAAAGATTAGCGAAAGCTGGTCAGACTTTGCAACTGCTTACACCGTACTCACAGGCAGGAAGCCCGGCACCCTTGATCGACATCCGCCCGCAGCTAAAAAAAGTGGCCCAAGAACTCGGTGTGCAGGATCTCAGGTTCCTCCCCGAAAGCGGACCGCCGATGGACCCCGGTCAAGAGTGGTATCTCATGTTGAAGAAAGGCCTGGATCTTCAGCCCAACGAAATAGACGACCACGAGTGGCACATATTCACGCACGAGCAACAGTTACAAGATCCGCAGACACTGCAAAGTCCAAGCACGGTCGAGAGACTACAAAATCATCTCGAAGCTCATCGGGCTATGCTTCGTGCCCAGCAGCAATCCGCTCAAGGAATGCAGCAGGTACAGCAACAAAGACAGGCTACCGGAGGAAATCCAGGCCCAGCGCCAGGTACAACAAATAATCCAAGCGGAGGTGCGGGACTAACTGCCGGTGGAGCAGGAGGAACTCCACAACAAATGGGGTCCGGGGGGGCCACAGGTCAAAATGTTCAAGAGCTTATGAGAGGCGGATTTTAATGCCGGTTTATCCATTCGTTTGTGAACACCATGGGGATTTCGAGGTCTTCAGGAATATGGAAGAGGTTCAAGCGATTGAGCCTTGTCCTAAATGTCAGAACGCTAGTCGCCGGCGTTGGACTCCTACTGTGGGGTCAGTCTTTCAAGGCGGATTTAATGAATCACTGAACGCTTACGTAGGTTCTAAATCTCAAGAGCGTGAAGTAATTAAGAACATTGAAGATAGTAGCAATGGCACCATTAAAGTGGAGTGGCACTAATGCAAATAAAACTTAAAGCTGAAGAACTGCCTAAAGACTTAGCCCAGTGCATGGTGAACAGTCGAGTCTCTTGCACCATTACATTTAATGTAGATTTAGTGCATTTACACGGCGGAGATATGCCACACCAGGAAATATCTGGTGCGGTTGTTGATATTGACGTGAACAACGTCGGAGGACAAGGGGGATTGGATCCCTTCATAGAAAACTCAAGACAAGAATTGAAATCCCTAGTTCGGACAATGGGAACTAATTCCTAATGGCAGTGAACTATCGGCACCCACGAGGGCGAGGAATTCAATCTGTAGAGCAAGCCGCTCCACATACTAAGCTTTGGAATCCAGGCATATCATTGACTTGGACTAATGATGAGTTGCAAACGATTACAGAGACGGCGGAAGACGGCACACAGGCTCGGATAACTTTAACCTGGTCTACGGGAAAGCTGACCGGAATAACGAAATGGACTGAGCTGTAATGGATGTGTTGTCAGGTGAAGCAGTAGGAGCGACAGCTTTGGCTTTGTTTGTGACAAAAGAAGTTTTCTCCTACTTAAAGTCTAAAAACGGCACTGGTAGCGGGAGTAAGTTTCATGAATACGAACGCTGGAAAGCGATGGAAGAATCGTTAAGAAGTAACACGCACGCAATACGAAACTCGACGCAGGTTTTAAGTAACTTAGTGCAAATGACAAAAGACGTAAAAGAAGAGGTGAAGGAGCTTGGCCGTGAGATTCGCAAGTAAATGGTTCACACTGGCAATCTTATTGGTTGTTCTTGGTTGTACCGGACAAATTAGAACTGAGAAAGAGCAGCTTCAGGAACTTCGTGAAGATCTCAATAGAGTTGAGTTGAATCTGATTAAAGCGACTGACGCAGAAGAAATAGCGCAGTGGACTAGGGTTCAAACAAACTTACAGGAGGTGATCCAGTCTAAACAGGACCATATCCGTAGCATGAAAAATGAACAACTAGAAGATTTCAAAGGCTGGCTCAGGTACGGCTCTACTGTTTTTGAAACTCTTCTTAGTGCATTGGCCTTGGGTGGCCTAGGAATCAGGAGGCAGTAATGCCATCAGGAAAAGGAACATACGGAAGTAAACGTGGAAGACCATCGGACAAAGCAAAGCCACGTTCGCAACACGCAAAGAAAAGTGCAAAAACAGCAAAAAAAACTAAACGGGTTTTGGCGTTGACAAAAGCACGAAAGGTTGCAAATAGTGGAAGGACTAAACCGCCAGTAGGTACAGAGTTGGCGGGGCCACCGGGACTGCCAATGTACCAACACTTGCGGAAAAAAGCCGCCGCTGTTAAGAAAAAAGCCGCTGTTAAGAAAAAAACAGGTAAAAAGAAAGGAATCAGGCTCTGATACAAATGAAAAACATTCTTGAAAACTTAGGCAGTAAAAAGCTGCTGGTCACTCTTGCCGGCTTGCTCGGTATTAGTGGACTAGAAGATGTAGACACGACAGCGAAGGCGTGGGCCTTGGCGATTGTTTGTGCAGGATACGCCTTGGCCCAAGGACTGGCCGACGGTATGAGTAAGAAATACGAGGTAAAGTAATGGGAGCAAAAGGCCAAACTATCGCTCAAGATATTCTTGAGCTAGTGTTAGACGGTACTTCTTTCACGGATATTGACACGACTGCTTTAAGAGTTCGTTTGGGCACTGGAGTTCCCAACACCACAACGGGCCAGCTTACTGCATACAACACTGAGTTGGAAGAAGCAACTTTTGACACTGCAAGTGCAAGCGGTAACTGGACATTTGCAGCTGTTGGTGGTGGGTCCACTGGCAGCAAAGCGACGAACGGTGTTGCAGTGGGTAATGGAACCAACCAATGGGAAAACAGCACAACAGAAACAATTGCCGTTACTGAAATCGGAATCTACAAAGCTACCGGTGGAGCCGTTACTAACCTTTTGTATTCCGGATCATTTACAGCTGTTAACGTGGGGGCAGGCGCTTTTGTGACCATCGCAATTGGTGGCTTGGTGATTACTGAATCTTAGGATGGTTTTGTGGCAGACACTATATACACCGTCGAGCTTGACGGAAGCCAGATGGACAGTTTTGAAGATTCAGCGTTAAGCTTAACCTTCTATGGTTCCTGTACGTTAAAACGTCTGAAAGCAAAAAAAACCATCACAGGTGGTAAGTTTGCTTTTAATGTTGATGCTTCCGCAAGCAAGGGTGATAAATTCCCGTATATAGAAAATGTCCTGGCTGACATAAACCCTGATCAGATCAGATCACAGTATGCAGATGGCGATGATATAAGCACTGCTTTAAATGCTGTAGATGGTGCAGATCTTACGGCATCTAGTGGCAATGAACCTACCTTCGCATCTAGTGGTGGAATCATTACCACTTATCCAGCGATTGATATTGGAACTTCTTCAAGGCTTAAGTTTAGTTCTAGTCCGCCTACCTTTGCAGCTGGTGAACCGTTTACAGTAATTCTAGTTGTAGACCAAGCGGACAATTCAAACAAACCCGCTATAGGTTCTGATAATGCTAGTGGTAGATTTAGTTACGCTACTTGGTATGGCAACAACGCTAGTCGACAAGTTTACTTTAGAGATGAAAGTAATGGCTCTATTAACGGTTCCGGTACTGCCGATTACATTCAAGATGAAGATATCCGAGTATTAACTAGGGATTCTAGTAACGTGGTTACGGAATATCGACGTGGTGTGCAAACAATGACAGGAACAGTTGCCGGAACTTGCGACTTTGGATGTATAGGATGGCTTTCCCAAAACTTTAACTTTATGAACCAAGACCTTATTTTTAGCGGGTTAAGTTTATCTAGAGTTTTAGTTATAAAAGGGGATCTTTCAACAGCGGATAGGCAACTTGCAGAAGGTTGGCTCGCTTATGAATATGGATTACAGACTGCAGGGGGTTCTTATTTGCCAACTGGGCACCCTTGGAAAGCCAGCAGTCCTATTACAAGTTTAACTAAATCATATAACTCAGATATAGATTTAGACTCCTTATCAGGGAGTACTTGGAGCAGCTACTATGAACCCGATACCGATACGATTTCAGGTGAGTTTTCGATTATCCCTACTAAAGCTTATAAGGCAGGTGCCGTTACTATCGAGATTACGATAGAGCATCTGTAATGGCGATAACGCATGTAACTCCAGCAGTAGGAAACAGCCCTTCTAGGCGACAGGGTAATAGTGGTAATGAAATAACGTTAACGTATGGAAACCTTCAGGCTGACGACCTGCTGCTGTTTTCGTTTGGGGTTAAAAGCGGAACCGGGTCCGTTACAGGTCCAGCTATTACCGGGGGTACAAGCTCGTTTACCCAGTTTGATTTGTTAGGTACTGACTGGCTTCACTCTTATCCAGCTTCTGACACTAACAGTCGATACTTTGGATTGTATTGGGTTAAAGTGCAGTCTGGTGATTTAACCAGTTTAGAAATAGAAGTCACTGCAACACCTACAGCGAATAATGCTCAAGCTCACCTTGCTGCAATACGAGGCATAGACTGGAGTTCTTGGGATACAGGCACTCCAAACATGGCTCAAATGAGCTTTGACGCTTCAAGGGAAAGTTTTGACGGAGCTACTAACCGAGATTTTACTTGGGCAGATTCCAATACAATACCGAGTACCAGCACTGACCCGTGGAACTCTACTTTTTACGATAGCTCTTTAACTGTTGTGGCAATAGGTGCGTGTGATCGTAGTAATTGGCTACACGCAAACTTGCCTACATCTTGGTCGCCTCTTACTTTTCAAAGTGGAAACACAACTTCTGACAACAGTTTAAGAGGTAACGGGCAAAACACGATAATGCTGATGCGTGATTTTGCCAGTTATTCAGCGGCAGATGCTGCTACGGGCACAGCGATGGGAGTGCCTTTAGAGTTTACGGACAGCGGTACTAACATCTCGACAATGCGTCAATACACGCTGTGGCTGGCTCTTAAAGAAGCCGGCTCCACTGTTGTCAATATTACCGCTGCTCTTTCTGCGTCTTCGGCTGTAGCCACAACCCTAACAGTAACGGGTGACCAGGTATCTTTAACCTCGTCAATGTCCGCAACTTCAGACATAGGAACTGCAACCCTAACAGTAACGGGTGACCAGCAAACGGTAACCGCTGCACTAACCGGTGGGTCTGCAATAGCGACGACCCTGACAGTAACGGGTGACCAAGAAACACTTACCGCTACGTTAACCGGTGCGTCTGCAGTAGCGACAACCCTGACAGTAACAGGTGATCAAGAAACAGTAACGGCGTCACTAACTGGTGCGTCTGCAGTAGCCACGACACTGACGGTGACAAGTGATCAGGAGACACTTACAGCTGCACTAACTGGTGCGTCCGGTGTAACCACGACACTGACGGTGACAAGTGATCAAGAAACATTAACCACTGCATTAGTTGGTGGGTCTACGGTAGCGACGACGCTGACCGTAACGGGTGATCAGGAGACACTTACCGCTGCGTTAACCGGTGCGTCCGGTGTAGCGACGACTCTGACCGTAACGGGTGATCAGGAGACATTAACCGCTGCGTTAACTGGTGGGTCTGCTCTAACGACTACTCTGACAGTAACGGGTGACGAAGAAACGCTAACGGCTGCACTAACTGGTGGGTCTACGGTAGCGACGACACTGACAGTAACAGGTGACCAGGAAACATTAACCGCATCGATAACTGGTGGGTCTGCGGTAGCGACTACTTTGACTATTGCAAATGAAGAAGAAATATCGGCAAGCCTCACGGGTACGTCTGCAATCTCGACAGCGACTCTAACAGTCGCAGATGCTGACGTTGCCGTAACAGCAGGTTTAACGGGTTCAGCTGCTATCACCACAGCGACGTTGACAGTAACGGGTGACGAAGAAACATTAACCGCTGCATTAGTTGGTGCGTCTTCTGTCGCTACTACTCTGACAGTAACAGGTGACCAGGAAACATTAACCGCTGCATTATCCGGATCTTCTGCAGTCGTCTCCAGCCTGACAGTAACGGGTGATCAGGAAACATTAACGGCTGCATTATCCGGAGCTTCTGGCGTAACCACGACACTGACGGTGACAGGTGATCAGGAAGCATTAACCGCTGCGTTGGCGGGCGCTTCTGTAGTCACGTCTACTTTGACAGTGACAGGTGACCAGGAAACATTAACTGCGAACTTGTCAGGGTCTTCCGCTGTAACAACAAGCTTGTCGGTGACTGCGGCAATCGTAAATATTACAGCATCTTTAGAAGGATCATCTGTTGTAGAGGCAACAATAACAGGAGAGAAGACTATTGATGACGTGTACGATTTGGCTGTAAAAATAGATCGTTTGGTTCAAGTTATTATGGTTTTAGGCTTAGGAGGTCGTAGGCGATGAGTTGGACAACCGTTTACCTAGAGCTAGAAGGCATTCAAAAATATTTAGAACGTGTCCTTGTCGATCTTCTTTCTGGAGGAGATCAGGGATAACACACAACACTTGTAAGTTTAGTAGGTGCTTGTTTTCTTGTACATAATCTGTCATAGACAATCATGAGAAAGGAACTGTTCGTGAATCAGAACAACACAGAAGCCGTAGAACAACCGGGTAAAACCTCGGACTCAACTGCAGAAGGGTTGCAGAGAGGTGGAATTACACCAGCTGTAAATCAGGCTTTGGCAGTATTGCCGCCCCAACAGCAAGAAGTTGTAAAAGAACATCTCGCATCTCAGAACAAATACATTACGGAAACTCGTCAAAAGTTGTCTCAACAACAGGGCCAACTGCAGCGAGATGTCCAAATGTCTGGAGTTCTGAAAGAACTAATGAAGGACTCAGAGTTTAACGAGTACTTGCAAGCGAGACAGAAAGGATCTCTCTCGACGTTTTACCGAGAGAAGTCTGGAACGCCTCAAGGCAATAATACTCCGCCACCCGAGAGTGACCTAAATGGGTTCGAGGAGGAGCTGCCTCAAAATAGCTCTTCTGGTTCAGCCGTCCCTAATGACCTTGAGTTAAGAGTCAAGGCCATGGAGCAACAACAGCAACAAGCTCGTGCATACGCAGAAATGCAGTCGTTTGAAGCAAAGTACCCTGAATACCAGGCGTATTTGCCGATGATGCACGCCATTAAACAAGAACTGCCGACTGCAAATCTTGAGCATTTGTTTTTAGTTGCTAAGGGTAAAGCCGACTCAGGCGAAATAGTTGAGTCGCAGTCTGGAGTAGAGACAGGACAGGTACATACCGATTTTTCTGGAGAGAACGAGGCAACTACTCCTGTGTCTCCTCCTCCGCCTGTTGGAGCTGCTTCAATTAGCACTCCGGCAGAAGCCCCAGCCCAGTCACTTCATGATGCTTTTGCGCAAGCTAAAGAGCAGCTTGGTATTGACGGGCCTGTAAGTTTTCAATCATCGTAATCGAAAGCGAGTAGGCAATGCCACTCATTGACCCGAGCCTGGGAACTAACCCCAGCACTTACTCGGCTCTGCTGACGACCACGTTGCAGAACTTCCAAAAAAGACTAGTCGATAACTTTAGTGATGCGACTCCTCTTCTTTGGTGGTTGACCAGCAATGGACGTAAGCGCCTGATTGCCGGCGGACAAAGCATCGAGATTCCCTTGATGTACGCCGGCTCGACGGTACAGCCGTTTTCGGGATACGACGACCTCCTGACGGAACCGACTGAGGGTGTTGCTCCTGCGACCTTCTTGTACAAGAAGTATCAAGCGCCGGTAGTGATTTCCCGTGACAGCGAGACCGACAACATGGGAGAGTCCCGTATCATTTCCCTGATCGAAGCCAAGGTAAAACAGGCGGAGATATCTTTTAAAGAACAAATCAACAGCGACCTGATTAACAACGGGTACGCTGGCCCTTACACAGCAAACACTGCTGCAGCAACTAATGGAGCTGCGGTTCTTGGTACTGCAACGCCGGACTCTTTGCGTACTACCGGACTGTTTGATGTTTGCCAAAATGCTACTCAAGGCCGTGCCTATGGTGGTATCTCTGGCGGCACTTACGACTGGTGGGTGAACAAGTTCGACGACTGCGGCGCTGCAGAGACAGCTTTTGCCACCAATGGTGTCGACAAAATGCGTTCGCTGTACCTTGACTGTTCTCGTGGACAGGACACTCCGGACCTCATTCTCAGCAGTCAAGCAAGTTACGAAAGCTACGACTCCACTCTTGTGGATCAAAAGCGCTACGTTAACACTATGGCGGCGGATGCAGGCTTCGAGAGTCTCATGTACCGTGCGACTACTATCATGTTTGATCGAGACGTTCCTGCTGGTTGTATGTTCTTTTTGAACTCCAACTATCTAGAGCTAGATGTCCATCCGGACGTTGACATGACACCGACAGAGTTCCGTGAAGCCGAGCGCCAGTGGGCACGCTTCAGCCGGATCTTCTGGAAAGGTGAACTCACTTGTTCCAACCGTGCCCGTCAGGGTCTTCTCGTAAATGCCGTAGGCTAAGGGGGATAAAATGAGTACAGGAACTATTTACCCTTACCCGGTAATCGATCAGCCGTTCTACAACAGCACTGCTGCCACGATTGAAGCGGGTATGATTGTCCAGGCTGCTGATGCTCCGGTTGAGCTGAAGTCTACTATTGATCCTTATGCTACCACTCGTGGTCCGCTTGAGGCTGAAGGTACGACGACGGTGATTCCAATCCAAGCAGCTGCTAGCTCTAGCAGTGCTGGTAACGCTGCGGCGTTGGGTTGCGCTTTGGCCGAAATCAAGCCTAGCGAGTGGGGAACCGTGCGTGTGTACGGTCCTTGCTTGGCAAAGTGTGTTGAGACAATTACCGACCCACATTTGACTGCGTATGGTGTTGACCTCACTGTAGATGGTAGCCTTGCGGAAATCGCTGCTGCAACGGATACCTACACCGTAGCTTTCCAAGTAGGAGATTCTGGAGCAACGACTGCGGGAGACAAGCGTAAAATCTTTATGCTTGGTAACCGGAATCAGTTGGGCATCGCTTGCGAGTTCGGCACCTTCGTCTGATTTTTGTGTGCGGTTTTGGGGGGGGCATCTGGAAGGTCTAGATGCCCCTTCTAATAAGTTGAGGAGAAGCATGGACAACGCAAGTAAGGAATCCCTGGATCGTCAACAGCAGTACAAGCTTTCGCTTTTGCGTGGGCGACCAGATGAAACTCTTTTGCGATCCGAACCACAATCTAAAACTGTTCAAGCTGCAGGAGCTGGAAAGATTACCCAATGTAATCTAACAGTGACTTTGGCGGAGGAGAAGAAAAGTGAACTTCGGGGAAGCAAAGACAAGAGTGCAAGACGCAATAGGAGCCGGAAGTAACGAGTTAACTTCTCAGCTCGGAACCTTTGTTACCGACGCTCTTCGAGATATCCATGCTGCAGGACGCTGGCCTTGGGATAGAAAAGCCTCTACATTTTCCGTTCTTGATGATGTCGAGACTACGGTTAGCGGATCGCACTCGATTGGTGCAGACCATATCCATACAGTTGCCACTCATGTTAATGGGTACGACGGCGGCTTAGTTAAAATTGGCGGCAATGTTTACGACATTGTAAGCTGGGTTTCTGCTAATAATAAACTTACGGTTTCTCCTGATTTAATCACAACTCCAGTTGTGGGTGACTCTGTTCATATAATCCAGGAAACTATCCCGCTGCCTTCTGACGTTGAAACTGTAATCGACGTTATAGATATGGCGTATCCCAGAGTTTTATCTGGTCGATCCGGGAACCAATGTCGCAGGCTATTTCCCGATCCCTTTTTAACACTTGGGGCTTTTCCTTACGAGTGGTGGGCTAGAGGTGTCGATTCCTCCGGCAATATACAGCTAGTGCTGTACCCTCCTCCCAATGAGAAGCGAGTATACCAAGTTGAATATTGGAGACGTGTACAGCTCCCTACTGCCGACTCTGACGAGCTTGAAGTAGTGACTGGCATACAAGAGCGTTTCCACCCGGTGATTGTGGCAGGGGCTAAATACAAAGCTTTTGAGTTTGAATTTGAGAATGAAGGCGTAAAGGCCTCAGCTCAAGGTGAGTTCCTTGCGGGAATATCTCGAATGAGAAACTTTTCTAGAGCAGACGCTGGGGCGATTAGATTCTTGCGAAGTGACAGAAGTCGTTTTGTTGGCAGGAATCGATACTTACCTACTGACCGAATTACCGGCTACACCTCGGACAGCACATAATGGCCTACGATTTTTCAAGCGCTAAAGTTTTTAAAACGGGCGGCACAAACAAAATGTTTACCTTTGCAACTGGTGCGCCAAGCACAGCGCTGGAAGCTCAGGGGCACGAAGTGTCTACAAATGTTTCTAATACGGCGATGGGTTTTATTAATGGATCTGCAACCGTCACATACGGCTCGGCTGCATCTTCCCATGATGAGAAAATCATTGTCAGTAACGAAGATTTAAAAGCTTACAGGATAACAAGCGTTTCTACAAACAGCTCATACACGTTAGATCGAGTCTACGAAGGAGCCACCGGAACACACAATGCGGTGGTTTTTCCTGGTTCAAGTGTGGGATCTCCAGCTATAAATCCGCAACACAGAATCATAGGTTAGTCATGGGATACCAAGAGCGAGAGCAAAAGGTATTTCAGGGGCTATACAACACACGACAGGGTACAGGCGCTCCAGCTTGGGGGGCAGACGACACGGTTAATATTGACTTCCGTCGTCAAAGTATCCGAGGCCGTGGACCGACAACTCGAGTGTGGGCTGACGCACTGCCAGCTCAAGCCACTTACCACGACGGTAAAAAGGTAGCGGTTAAATCCAGCTATGCAGCAGACGTTTTTTCTCTGAATGCTCTGTCCGCTGCAGCCAACACCGGGTTTGTCGTCCGAGCATATCTCTCGGGAATAAATCTCAATCGACTACAAGAAGAGAAAGTTTATAGCGGCAGTAGCATCTATTGGCATATTTGTGGATCAACAGGTGCGTCAACTGATTTTCATAACACTTCAGGACAAACGTCTGGTTGGGCGTTGTCATTAGAGCAGTACGGCGTTGGAACATTTCGGTTCCGCATAGACGCTAGGTTAGAAAACGACTCTGGTGCAGAATCCAACTTCTTTCAAACTAGTAGCGTATTATCTATTTCTGAAACTGACGACGTGTGCCTCGAGTGGGTGTGGACTCCCGACGACACTACTAGTACTTTTCGCTATTATTTAAATGGTAGCAGCTCGACTACAGCTACAACTAGTGGAAGTTTAACAAGTCAGCACGTCTATATAGACACGAGTGCAAGTTACTACATGACGATAGGGGCTTTCCTTTACGGGGGGGCTAGTGAATATTACAAGCACAACTTTGACGGCTATATCGGACAAGTTGAAATACACAAAACTGACACGGTAAACACAGATCCAGAAACTCGTTGGTTTTCTTATGCTGAAGGAGACATACCCACTCGGGTCTATTTCTTGAGTCAGCCAGAAGGGTCCGAGTATAAGTGGTCAGCTTTGGGCAATAACTCCTATACTAATACCGGCGCTGGCGAGATGGTGATATACCCTGCCATGACCTACAAGTCTGGCAATAATGTTGTGTTCCCACCTGGCAATACAGGATACATAACCGCAATAAACACTAGTTTAGAAGGCGTTAAAAACTGGGGTTGGATATTTGGAGTAACGGTTAATGCTCCGCCGGCTGGCGATGAAGATTACACTTTTCCTCCTTGGGTTATGACAGACGACGACAATAACATGGTTGTGACGGTTAACGCTGGAACCGATCCAAACACTCAGTACAAGCTGCGAGTGTCAATCAGTATGTTCGACGACCGTGCTGCAGTGGGGGTAGTTTCAACTCCGTTGACTTTGACCACCTCTGATATCTCATATGGTTCTGGAGTTCGGTTAGCTTTTTTCCTGCAGACTACTCCTGCAACATACGGCTCTGGTACTGCATCAACGCTTCGAGCTTTTGTGTCAACTGACGGAGGCTCGACGTATTCACAGGTCAGCACTGATCAGACCAATGCGTATATTCACAACGTTCAAACTCTTGATGCAAATCTTGGTGGGTACGACGGCGACGACAGAACCATTTCCTTTACCTTGACAGACGTTCGGGGTTACAGCGGACTGACTACGTTCCCCAGCAACTCAGCCGAAGTAGTAGCTATCGACGTTACTCCAGGAACTAAGGTGTACCCAAACGGTTTAGCGGTTTCTCTAGATGGAACAATGGACGTTGCGACGACAACCGTAGGCACGTATTCGGGAGTGCAGCGGTGGAGGGATTCCCGCAATGATTACGTCTATGCTTTGTTTCCAAACGTGCAAGGCAGAAGGTACTACGCCGGCATTGGAAACATGACTGGACCGAAGCAGGCTTCTGTTTTAGGTGTACATGATTTTAACATACAAGCGGGTATGGAGCAGACTCTGCAGTCCGCTGTGATTATGCCCGGTGGTGTGTACGTTAGAGATATATCTGCAGGAACTGGGCAGTTCTATGTTGCTCCAATGTATGGGGCAGCAAACGCAACCTCAGTTGTCCAATATAATGACAGGCTGATTGTTAGCGGAAACAAGATGCGACCGTTCAAGGTTTATCCAGGAGGAACCGACACAGTTGGATTGCAACGTCCACTAGTTGGTATCATTACTGAAACCAGCAGCGACGAAGGCGGAGAGCTGGTAGCCAGTACAACGTATCGGTACAAGTTTTCTCTGTACAACTCGCTAACTGGCGACGAGTCCAACTTGAATCCAGAAGGGGAGGCAGCTGCAACTTCGGCTAGTCATGATACCCTGACTCTGGGCGTTGGTATCATATCTAAAGTAAACACCGATTGGGACTTCCTAATGGTGTATCGACAAGCCCAAGGATCTAACACTTATTACCTTGAACAAAGAATACCAAGACCAACTTACTGGCAAAATGTCCTGAGTGGGTCGCCGCCTTTGACTGTCATTAGTCAGCTCAGAGAGACCGATCTTCTCCTGCAGCAGACCGAGAGTATCGATAACTACCCACCGGGCGACTTCAGCACTTCAGCCATCGGCGGTCGGGTGATGCACTTTGGAGGCGCAGGGACAAATCCGGGATATGTCTATTACAGTAAGACCCTGCTCCCACAGTCTGCTCCTCCCTTAAATGTTTGGACTTTGAATAACGACAACTCCGATAGAGTCATGGTTATACGGCCACTGTTTGGAAGAATAGTTATTTTAAAACAAAGGTCTATTTGGACAGCTCGTGACGATGCTGCAGCTTCAGGAGAGCAACCCGCAAATGTCCATGTCGGCAAAGGTTGCGTAAATCCAAAAGCGGCAGCCGTTGCTGGAAACTCCTTGTTCTTCTTATCTCCTGATCGTGTCGTGTATGTTACCGATGGGTTTGAAGTCAACGACGTTAGTTCTCAGTCAATACTGGGAACCTTGGAAAGCTTGACAGAAGCTCAGGTATCAAATGCTCAAATGACTCACGATGCTCCAGACCAAAGAATTTGGTTATCAATACCTCCCAGTGGGGAAGGTGCTAGAAACCTTATTCTGACATTTGATTACAACATAGGCAGGTGGAGTAAATGGGAGATGCCGCACGACGTAATCGATTCAGGGCAGGATTCTTCAGGCTTAGGACAGCAAAGGCCACTTATAGGTTCAAGAGGTCATGTCTACGAGATTGAATCCAGCTTTGACAATAGAGAAAGTGACGCAGGCTCAGGACAGACAGACTTTTCCAACACTTACGCTGCCGCAGAATATATCACCAGTAGTTCAAAATGTGTCGGTTTTACTAGCACTTTTGGATGGGATAGTTCTGTAATAGGAATGCCGGCAATGGTGGTGTTTCATAGTAGCGCAACGTATACCGAAACAACTGATCCCATATGGGACAACCCTCGGTTATACACGTTTGTCAGAGGGGTAAAAGTTTCAGGTGGCTCTACGAGTCTTTACCTGGGGCACCCTCTGACCTCCTCCGGAACTCATGCCACGATTATCGTGGGGACTCAGTTTCGTCGATATCTCCCTCATTGGTTCTCTCCTCAAGGTGTGGGATTCGACTATCTGTTTTCGGGGTGGACCTTTATTCCAGATCAAGACGTTGTACCGACATCCGACGACACGGTTTTCCGTGTATGGTTTGATGAAGAGTCCACCCCCACTTATTCAAGAGGAGCAAGTGAGTACGCCAGTAGTTCATTGGTTCCTGACCTCAGCTACTCAATGAGAAAAAGAGGTCGAAGAATCCGGTATGAAATACTTAGTGGTAGGACTAGAAATAATCAGCTCGAAATACAAAGGGCTATTATTCGGTATCGGATTCGTGGCCCAAGGAGGCGCAAGTGAGTGATCCTAGGATATACCATAGAGTTGGCCCAGTTGCTCCAGAAGGCCGTCAGATATATGACGATATACGCCGTAGAGATAGCGCTTTAAACGCAACTCTTGGCGGAGAAATAAACACGGTGTCCGGCAGCGTGACGTCGCTTAGTTCAACAGTGACTACTCTGGAAAATCAAATCAACAACCTGAGTGTGGCTGTTACGGTTATTGGAGAAACTGACGAAACAAATAAATCAGTCACCTATACCAGTTCAGGTGCCGGCTCTTCTATAACAGATGTGTCTGTTACTCCGATTTTAGCGGCTCCGTTCATGCTTTACGTCAACGGATTTATCGACACTTCTAACGATTTAATAATGTCTGTAACTATCAGAGAAACCACTGGCGGTGCCACGACATTCTTGAAAACTTTGCTTACTGGTTTTGACACAGACGGAAGTCTACCAGTCCCGTGTGTTCATCAAATGTTGATAAGCAACACAGCAACGACAGAACGCACGTTTGCGTTGTATTTAAAGCCTACGAGTAGTACTGGTAGCGGAACGTACTTCGGCCAAATGCAGGCCGTGCAATGGACGGTGTCATAATGAATTTACCAATGAGTACGAGTATGGCGGCTACAGTTTTTGATCAAACTGCTCCGAGTTGGGGCGATCAGTTAATGAACTTTATGGGCGGGTCTAATGCTAGTCTTGGTTTAGGCATGGGATCAGCTATTGGCAACTACTTTGGCCAACAAGCCATGAACAATGTCCAAGAACAAGGTTATCAAAGAGCTTTGCAGGGTACGCAGAATTCTCTTATGAGTCTTTTGGGTCGTGGTGATTTAATGGGTGAGAATGCAGGTGCCAGAGTAGTAGGTCGTGACACTGGCGGCATGTCAATGTATGACCGAGTCTTAGCACCGGGAACCATTTTATCAGGTGGTCCTGGAGGCGGAGGCATAGACCCACGCCAAGTTCAGATGAGAATGGCACTAGGTAGACTTATGTCCACCGACCCATTTAGTGGTAAACAGAGATCAGCCATGGCGGGAGAACAGAACCGTCAACTTGGACAGTCCTTAGCAATGCAGCCAACTGGTAATCTTCAACAGGATATGTCTGGTTTACTGAACTATGGCCAAGCAGGTCAATCAGCGGCTGGTTTGCAGATGCAGTTAGGTGAAGCAGCGGCGCAGTCAAGAAGGAATGCATCCTTGAATGCTTCGCAATACTTAGGTGGCGTGTACGGAGCCGCTGGAAAGGCAATAGGATAATGTTACCAGCTTTAGCACTTGGAGCGGGGTTGTCGTATTTGTCAGGTAAAAGCCAAGCAGACATGGCTCAAGGAATGCAAAATACGCAGTTCGGTTTTCAACAGCAACTAGCAAACCAGTTCGCTTTAGATCCTTTAATGCAGATGGCAATGAGGAACGTGAACCAGCAAGGATTTAATCCTAAAGAAGTTTTATCTCGAGGCATGGATCAGATTCAAGGAGTTCAACGTCGAAGAGATTTTGAAGCAAGCAGGAATCTAGCTCAGTACGGATTCCAACCTGGTAGCCCGCAAACTGATTTTATGCAGCAGGCCCAGCAACAATCAACTCAGAATGCCCAAGACCAGTTAAGGGGACTTGTAAATATGCAATCTCCGATGTCGCAAATGCAAAATAATATGGCAAACGTAGCTGGATACAATCAAGCGTTGCAGCCGCAAATGGGCATGGCAGCGGGAGGAATGGTTTAATGGCAACTTTAGGTAGCTACGCAAAACGTCAATCTCAAACGGCTTCAGCGGCAGACTCTACAATGCAGGCTCTGATGATGCTAATGCAACATCAACAGCAGTCTGAAGACCGTCGACTAAGCCGTAAGCAAATGGAGTTGCAAAGCGAGCAGCTGCGGGGATTGTTGAAAGCGCAGCAAAGAGAAGAAGTCGCTCAAACTCCCGGAACCACAGCCATCAGAAATATCAGCGACGTCGAAAATCAAAGCGTATACAGCAGGTTAAATCAAACGATAGACAGCCTGAATACCTTTATGGACAACCCGGAGCTGGCTTCTAATCCGATGTTGAATCAAGATCTGGGATTGTCTCCTGCTGTCCGAAATATGCAGAGTGGAAGCCCAGAAGAATACGCTAAGATTATTCGTGTTGTGAATACTCAACTGAAGCAAGTTCAAAGCATGATTGATAGCTCAGAAGTTCCAGCTAAAGAAGCCCAACGGTTTATGGAGGGCTTAAAAAGTAGAATCAAAGACCTTGGCAACAATATTTCTGAAGGCGTCAAGTTTCAACAAGGATACATGCAGACGTTGGCAGAAGACAACGCAAGAAGCGGGACGGGGTTATTAGTATCAGAGTCGGTGGAAAATCCAGGTCGACTTATTCCTGACGATCCTCTGATAGAAGTATCCCGTGCAACTGTAAACTCGTTTGGTAAAAAAGCGGCAGAAGCTGGGATAAGAGCAGTCTCTGAGCCTGTTGTCGACGCAGTTCTAGGCACTCTGTCTAAAGAGAATGCTCAAACTTTACAAGAGCAAATCGATGAAGACCCCACACTCATAGACACAATCGGGTTGGCAGAAAATGCAACTGAAGCAGTCGTAGATATCCTCGGAAACATTCCCGAAGCAGAACCGGGATTTTTTAGTAAAACAGGAGAACTTTTATCTGACGCAGGGGAAGTTGTAGCAGATAATCCAGGTACAACTATAGGAACTAGTTATGGATTATATAAAGCTTACCAAAAGTTATGGCCTCTTTTAAAGCCATTTGCTGCGCCATTGGCTAAAGTTTTAGGAGGTGCAGAAGTTGCGGGCCGTATTGGACAAGAGCAAGGGGTATTGCCTGGAGAAGGCGTGTTTCTTGGCGAGGATTCTATGCTGCAAGGAAGCATGAGCAAGATGAGCCGGGCACAAGAGCTGCAGCAGGGATTGCCAGAAGACCAGAGAGTCGGTCCCATCGAAGGTGTATTGCGGGGTATGGGAGACGAAATCTACGACCTCTTTTTCTCAAATCAAAAAGAGGCGACGTATGTGCCGATACCACGACAGCAGCCACAACCTCTGCAAGGACTAGAAAATCAACCTTTATATGGACTAGAAAATCAACCTTTATATGGACCAGAAAATCAACCTTTATATGGACTAGAAAATCAACCTTTATATGGACCAGAAAATCAACCTTTATATGGACCAGAAACCCAGCCACCTTTGCAGGGACCACTTACTCAAGATCAAGCTCAACTACAAGCATTGGCAGACAAGATTGAAAATGCCGTGGCACAAGATCAAGCTCAACAACAAGCATTGATAGAAGCTGGCATTTTCCCAATGGCGGGAGTGAGTTCTGTTGATAATCTTCTGCAAGGACCAGAAAATCAACCTTTGTATGGGCCAGAAAATCCATTTCTAAATGTACCAAGCGAAGATCTTTTATCCGCAATTCAAAACATTTACCCAAACAGCAGTTTAAATTCTAATGATGTTAAAGACTTAAAGATCCAGTCTCCAATACCTACCCTTTTTGATTTAATGCAGGATAAGCAACTAGCTCGTGCAGACGCACCAGTAGAAGAAATGACTGAAGAAAAGAAAAGGCAACTTCTCGAATTAGCGTATCCAATGGATTATTTACAGAAAATGGCAATGGGTGATAGTCCAGCTCCGCCACAACAGCAGCCACCACCTCTGTATGGGCCAGAAAATCAACCTCTGTATGGACCAGAAAATCAACCTCTGTATGGGCCAGAAACCCAGCCACCACCTCTGTATGGACCAGAAACCCAGCCACCTCTGTATGGACCAGAAACCCAGCCACTGTATGGACCACCAGCTCCGACACCTTTACAACAAGAAACACAAATGGGAGCCGAAGAGTATTTGCGTGCTTTATCTATACGTCAAGCTCAAAAACAAGAAATGCAGCAGGCTTTGCTGGGTCTAATGCAACAACCTTTCTAAGATAAGAGGCTACGTGCCAGTCGGGATCTACACTCAGTACTCTCCAGATGAAGATAGGCCTTTATCTTCACCGAATATGCCGCAGCTTCAGCTTCCTAACCAGCAAGTCGATCCGTTCATGCGGACGCTTCTGGACTTGCAGGACGCCGGGCTGTTGTCGCAGCGATTTATGCAAGATCAAATCGCCAACCCTATCATGCGTCAAAAGTTCTATGACTCTGGAGTCGTTGGTCCTCGACAGCCGTTTGGACCTGGTCAGTCAGGGCTAACAGAGGACGAGCGAGGAAAGCTCAAGAACCTGCGCAAGAATATTTCAATACGCAACGGTGACAACACGCAGTTTATTCCACGAGAACATACCGAAACCTCTGGGTGGATTAAGCTACTTGAGATCTTCGGTGCGTTTAACTTTGCAGTGGCCGGCGCAACCAATGCAGTCGTCAACCTATCTCAAGGTGAGACTGAAGAAACCAACCCTATCGTCGAGGCGTACCGGGGGCTGACACTTAAAGACAAAGAAGTGTTCGCTGACGTACTGGAGAATCTGGGCTGGGAAGGTGAAGACGGTTACGCCTACTGGTCCCGTGAAACGTTGGGCTTTGTCCTCGACGTTGTTACTGACCCGCTCAACTTCATATCCTTGGGTTCAGCACAGACTGCTCGACTTGCAAAAGGTATTGCCACAAACGTACCTTTGAGAGGGAAGGCGATACTTGCAGGGAAAAAGTTTACGCCTGTAGAAGAGCTGAATAAAGTTGCATTGAGCATTGTCGATGAAGGTCTGGAAGCATTAAAGAGGGGCGAAGCTTTTCAACTGGGTGGCAACGCTGCTCAGAAAAAAGCTAATGACCTTGCTGAGATTGTGAAAAAAAACCTAGACCCCACTGTCGAACTGGACGACGTCACTGCTGCAGTCGGAGAAGTGCAGGAAGGTGTAGCCAGACTGTCATTAGAAGACAGTATCAGTCAAGACGTTAACGCTGTGTTTGCAATGTTGTCTAAGCACAATGACGTTCGCACACTGCGCCGATTGATTGAAGAGGGGCGAGGTTCTCCGGAGCAGTTGTCTGCATTTCTGCAGGCTGTTGGCGGTGACACCACTGGCGAGATCTCGCACGCAGTATTAAAGCACTTCCTAGATATGGAAGGCAAAGACGTAACGATAGACAACGTTATGGACTTCCTGACAAACCTGACTGGCGGCATGAGGAGCATGATTGACCCTGGTGGCCTGCAGATCAGAGCGCCATTCTCACAGTCAGGCATTGTCATTGCAGAGGCGCAGTGGCTCGACGAGTTTGCTCTGGCTGTGGAAACGGGAATCCTCAAAGCGATGGGAGCTGCCGCCCAGTACACTCCTGGTCCAATACGAAACGCTACCAAAGCGGTCGCTGAAACAGTATCCAAGTTTGGAAAGAGCGCTAGCTACCAAGTCAGTCGAGCTTTCGGTGCGAACGCCAGAAGGTCCGGCGTGCTAAATGCCAGACTTCTTGCAAGACAAAACGCTATCAAGGAAGCGCAGGTATTATCAGAAGGGCGCACGCAGCAGACATTGACTTGGGCACCAGACGGCACAGATCAGCCTTTGCCTGCAGACTTATACGAGGTGGTCGTCGACACGGTCCTCGCTGAACAGGACTCAGCGATAAGCCACTTGCGTAGTGGAGAGCGGTTCTTTACTCGAGAAGCATTCGACGCAGAGATTGAAAGACTCCGCCGCACTGGTGACCCTGCAGACGCTGCAAGAGCTGAACAAATGGAACTGCAAGCAGGGAACACTCCACCCGGATACACCGAGCAGCACATCCCTCTTATGTCTCAAGACCCCAGACTGCAAGGTTACACGCCAGAGCAGGTCGAGCAGCTTCAGGAAACTGTGCGCCGTATACATAGAGAGTTTACTGAGGTGTACGACGAGTCTGCTGCTCACGGTATGGCCATGGAGTTCATGGAATACTACCTACCGCTGAACTATTCCAACTGGCAGAAGGTTGAGAATATTAGTCTGCAGCCGGGTAGCGAGTTTGGCCGTGTGCAGGGTGAAGACCCATTTTCTCGTGTGCGTTCTTTGACTCGAGAAGAAGCCGACAGTATGGGTCTGGTCGCAAACAAAAACCTGTACGCCATTGTGTACTCACGATTGTTTGCAGCGAAGCGAGCGCAGATAGAACGAACGTTTGTCACTAAGCTTGTCGATGATCTGGGCGTACACCCCGGACAAGTGGGTAATGTCCTGCGCAGAATGTACGGACCTGAAAGCGAACTGGGCAATGACCTCGTTCGTGCCCTGATGTCAGAAGCTTCTTACGAGGATTTGATTACTCCTGAAAACTTAGGGGTAATGATTCCAGATTTGGACACGTTCAAAACGCTGATACAAACCGGCAAGTTTGAGCAGGCTTTAACTTGGCTGCAGGGACGAGAAGATTTGTTGCCACTGCTCGCCAGCGGTGAAGGCTCTGCAAAGTTTTTGGACGCAGTGAACTCTGATTTATCGGCTGGCCTGGGCACGGTAAATACCTTTATGGATTCCCTGTTCTCCAGTCAGGGCGGTTTGTTGCAGGCAGAAGACGGGATTACTTCAGCGCTTGCCGGCAGCATGGACGAGCTGGAACAGTTAATCACTGACGTTGGCGCAGAAGAAGCAGGCGCCCCAGCTATCGCATCTGTCATTCGCCAGTTAATGAAGGAGCGCCTCGAAGCTGCAAACATTGCAGTGCCGGGCGTTTCGCCTATAGACCTATTGCAGAGAAGCTCAAGGGGTAGTGTCTTTGAGGTTGGAGCGGAATCGCAGGCTGACACTGTAAGACTTGCAGTGTTGATGAATGCCATTGACGACGCAGAGGATGCGGGTTCAGCAATCCGACAGAAGCTTTTGGAAAAAGCCCCCAAGATTGAGCAAGCGGTTAACAAAGCAGTCGACGACTTGGTCGAGCGAATACGGGCAGCACGAGACGTAGACGACTCGATTATCACGGACCAGCTGGAACAGCAAATCCTAGAGATGGCGCTGTCTGCTGTGCCCGGTATTAGTCTTGAAAGATTTGTAGCGAAGTCTGTATTGCTCACAGAAGGCACTGTAGCAGCTCAAGCAACAAGTAAAATGCAGGCAATATACGATCTTGAGATCAGGCTTTCAGACGACAGCATTACCGCCGCTACTACACAGGACATTCAGAAAGAAATCATAAAGAAGACTGACGAAATGCTCTCTGAGTACGCACGTCACCCTGAGATTACTCGCTGGTATGACGCATGGAGAAAAAGTCATGGTCTTCCTTCTGACCCCAACATTCCTCATATCAGCCGCCGGCAAGATTTGCGTAATCACATTATAAACGCAATGAAGGAAGCTCGAGAAAAAGCAGAGAAGTCTAACCTGTCTATATTTAGGCTGCCTGTGTATGCTCCTGGAGGAAAAACGCCACAGGGTCAAGCACGAATAAGTGCTATAAAATCGATAAAAAACAAGATTCGTGATTCGCTGGGAGACAACGGCAAAAAGTACGCTGATATGCTGGACTTGGTTATGTCTCCATCGCCAGCAATGCCCGGATTCACTTTTAATCCGTTAGCTGCAATGCGAAGCGCTACGTTAGATTTGTACGGGGGTCAGGCTTCCGCTGTTATTAACCTGATTCAAGACACAGCCGCAGCTCTTAAACCTCACACAATAGTGACGGAAATATACGGGGCCAAAGCTAAGTGGACTGGTTTGGTCAGGAACCTTGTTGGTCAGCCGGACAATCTTATTGCACAACTGGAGTCTTTAAGCAAAGCAACGGTTAACCGGATATCCACAGCGCTAACAAAGATTCCTGGAATGGGTGACGAGACGGCACGGTCTTTGGTCAGAACATTCCAGACTGAAATGGACAACATTCTTGTTACGAGAATGAAAGGCGATGAGCTTCTGACAGATGTTCACGAAGCCACACTTTCAGCTTTCAATCAACTGAAAGAAGGTTTGGAGGCCGTCGTTGTTTCGACAGAGGGCCGTGACCTTATGCTCGGCATGATTGACCAGATGGGTCGTCAGCTTATTGAGAGTAACCAAGTCGTCATTAGCTTGTTGAGCCGAGCAAGGTCCGTAAGTGACGATATTCTCAAGCTAGTTGATAACCCGACAGCGATAATCGCTGCCAGCACGGATGACGTCATTGGTATTGTCGATGAGCTGGTTGCAATTCGTGACGACCTGCAAAAGAAAATCATACAGTCTGACGAAGACACCCGCCGACTGCTGACTTCAAACAACCCAGACCCTGCTGGCTGGGATCAAATCACAGAACCAGAGCTGAACAGCAATATGCTACTCGGGGAAGCCCAGCAGTTACACGACGATATGCGAGGGGTGTTTGGTGAAAACCAAGAACTTCTCGATGCGTTCGAGAAAAGCCAACTTGAGATAGCTAAAGAGCAGCAGACTAGAGCAAAGGCAGCGCTCGAGGCGATTGACCGTGACGTCCGAGCTACAGAAGGCAAAGTCAATGACCTGGTAATGCAACTTAGGTTTGTCGAGCAGGCCGGGGAAAGACAACAGGAAATAATGACCCGACTGAAACCGATCTTTATGGGGGACGATCCTCCAGAGGGTTGGATTCTGTATCAGAACTTTGCAGAGCTGGCAGTCATTGACGAGTTTATGAAGGGCGACGATTTCAGCCGTGTTGGCTGGGTGGTTGCTGCAGAGAAGGTTGCGCTTAAAGGGCCAAGCGATGGCACACTGAAAAGTTGGTACAACACTTCACAAGTTGGGGCGACGCCAGTTTCACCGTTACCATTTAATGAGCAGTGGGTGGGCACATTACAGAGGATTGCATCTGGCGCTCCTCTCGATCCCGAGAACGCACGAATATACGCAGCCCAGCGTAGGCCGGCATTCCTCGAGCAGCCCGGCCCTGAAGATTTACAGCAAGCTCTTACAGGAGTAATTGAATCTGCAGCTCCAGGCTTATTAGACGAGCTGGGCATTGTTGCTAAAGATATTATTTTAAAAGCTGAAGCCACTGCTCGGTCTGGCACTGGGTTTGGCGACGAGACCAGCAGGCTCATCGGTCGTATGACTGAAGCGGCTTTCCTTCCGGACGCAGAGGTGCGTGAGCTAGCGGAAGCTATCGGGTATGAACGCCGATTTATTGACGCACTGATTAAACAGATACAAGCAAAGAGCGGCATTGTAGAAGGCTTGTATGCTATGAAGACTGACGCCGGAAGAGCGGCAATAGCACCCTTTAAGAATGAACTTGCGCAAACTTTGCAGAGGGCAGACCTTGACGCTGACACTGCGCAGGAGCTACTTGGTAATGTAGATATGCTGACGTCTGAGCTAATCGTGCTGGCCAGTTCTGATATGGCTGGAGCCTTGAATCGTCTGTCTGAAATCACAGGGTTTGAGCCGCTACAAATGCAGAACCTGATTGCAGATTTGGACAAAGCGACTTCACTGATAAGCAGGACTAATGTCACGCAAGGCGTTAAGAGAATGCTGAAAGACATCAACAAAACTGTTGAAGACTTATACCGTCCAATGGCTACAGCTCTTGACGATGTCAGCGATGCACGAGTACTGAACACTCAAGGAGTTCCACAGTTCTTTAAAGACTACCTCGACACGCATCCCAACGATCCGCTTTCCTCTTTTCTCGCTGAAGGGACTGCTTTACCTAACACGCCAGGTGTTGACTTTCTTGATTCAGCCGAGATGTCTGCGCTGGAGGATTTGTTACGTGATGTCAACGGTCCAGACTTTGGAGAATCCGAGCCGTTACTGCTGCAGTTACAGAATATGATGAACGGCGTCGAGCAGGGAAGCCAAACAAACACCCCGAACAGAGCTATGTACTGGCTCCACAGATTGAAGCAGCTGAACAACGGCACTTCTGCAAATGGACCCATTACTCAAGATCAGGCGAACAATCTTCTGACGGGACTCGATAGGTACTTTGAGCGAGGGAAACCCAAGACGGCATCGGACGCTGCAAAGAAAAAGCTTGTAGAAACACGGATTCCTGACGCACGTTCCGACGCTGCAAAGCAGTACGAATCTCGAGCGGTTTTGACAAACGAGGTGCAAGCTCTCGACGAAGCTATTCCGCAAATGGAAACACGAACTTTCGTTGAAGACACTTTGGATTACACGCCAGAACAAAAAGCCCAGTGGCGTGGTATCTACCAAATGCAGAACTACCTCAAACTGCAGATTCAGCGCTCTGAGCAAATGGCTTTGCATAAAGTGCTGATGGATTTGCCCAGCCGGGCAGAGATGAACTATATGTTGTTGCGTCATCAGCTCGGCAACCTAGACGCTCCCGCTGAACAGTTGGAGAAGATCAATAACATGAGACTTGCGGGTGCCGGCAGAGGAGTAATGACACCAGAGCAGACTGCAGCTATTGACGAGATCACTACTGGTCGCCGGGTTATGTTGGAAAGTGCTGGAGAGCTGGTGTTTGAAAGAGCCGGAAATCCAATAAAGACTCTGCTGAATATTGATATTCAAGATATGGACATCGATTACGAAGCTGGGGCTGTCTCGCAACAGTTTCTAAAAAAGGTGCAGGAGTTCCTCGACGAGTTGCCGGAAGACCAGTTTGCACTACTAGGTGGCTCAGAAGGTCTCAGGCTCGTTCAGGGAGAAGATGGCAGTCTCATAGTAGCAAACGCTGCAGAAGCTGCCGGAGTCGTCACAGACGCTAATGCAAGCCTCGTAAACGCTGTTGCGCAGGTCCATGATTATCTGAAGCTGGTCGAAGATACGAGTGGGGCGATGACAGGGGTGCCGGCTCTGGAAATCCAGAAGAAGCAGCTAACTCGAGCGCTGGATAGCTTCTTCTCAGGGGACACCATAGAAGCCACTGACCAGAAGCGTCTTTTACTGCAGGCCGTCATCGGTCACCAGAACATAGACAAGTTAAGCGCAGCTGAGGCCAGTGCAGTCATCAACTACCTGCAAACAAACGTGAAGCCAGACGTCACAAGCTTTGGCCGGAGCAGCCGAGCGTCCATGCAGAGAGCTGATAGGGTCATGTTAGGCCTGAGAGATCGTGGGCTGTTACCTCGAAAGCTAGAAGCACGTTGGCAAAAGGGCGAGCTATCAGACGAGGAGCTTCTAAAAGAATACCAAAAACTGGGCAGCGAGATGGACGTTAACGATCCTGAGCGCCCGGTCTCCCTTCGATTCCCAGGCATGGCTCGGATCATGGAAAACGGAATCGACCTGTCAGGCAAAGATCTTGGTCAACCGATCACAGTTCCGAAGTGGATGGCTGACGCCGTCGCCGATGCTGTCGCACCAGAGCGAGAGTTTGGTCCAGTCCTGCGAGGTATGCTCCGCAGCGCTGACGCTTTGACGAACTCTTTCAAATGGGCAATGACCTTGCCGTGGCCAGCTTTCCACGCTCGCAACATCATGGACGCCACCGTTAGAAGTATGTTCGCCTTGGGCACAAAATCTTTAAGCCCAACTTGGAATCGCAAGATGTTGAACATCATGCAGGGCGGCGACGAGATCGTAACTATTAACGGGGTGCAGTATCGTTCTGACGTACTGCTGGAAATGTTTGAAAAACTAGGTGGACAAGTCAACTTCGCAGACAAGATCGGCCAGACCTCCGTTGCAATGATTGCCGCCGATCCTCGGATATTGTCTCCCTTCAGTGATAACTTTGTCATGCGAGGCGTTAACTCTCTGGCGGACACGGCATCGACAATTGCAGGTAAGGGCGATAACTTTTTCCGGTTAAGTATTTGGCTCAAAAACATGGAAGAAGGCATGGGCGCCACTGACGCCATGGCATACGCACAAAAGTTTTTGTTTGATTATGCCAACGGTCTTTCACCGTTCGAGCGCAACGTCATGCGCAGGCTTTTCCCGTTCTATACTTTCTCCAGGTTTAACGTGCCGCTGCAGCTCGGACTCATGTTCAAGCGACCCGGCATGATTTCTTTAATGGGAAAAACGCAGAACCTGTTTAGTCAAAAGCGCACAGACCCTATCGACACACTGCTTCCTTCATACGTTCGAGAACAATGGAGATTCGGGCCACAGATCAATAACGGTCAGCTGCAGATATGGACAGGGCGCAACCTCTTGGCTACTGAGGAACTGGGATTCCTCGGAGATCTCGCCACCTGGAGGGGCCAGAGTACGCCTGATATTCTCTTCGATGAGGTTTTCGCAAGATTGAATCCTATGCTGAAGATTCCCGTTGAGTTGTATATTGGAAAAAACCTCTACTTCGACAGCAAAATCTCCCAAGACCAGACTATCCGAGGCGCTATTCTTGACTGGCCGGTGATCCGGGATTACCTCGACATGAGAAAAGTCAGGATCGGCAGTGGTGCCGACACTCGAGTTCTTTACAGAGTTAACGGACACCGATACCACCTTTTGAATCAGCTGCACTTCTCCAGACTCTACCGCACGGTGGTCAGCATAGCCGGCGACGAGGATTCGACGTTCTTCCAAAGCTTAGTTCCTTTCTTCACAGGTCTCAGACTTACGAGTATAGATCTAAGTCGAAGAATGCAACACTTAGAAAGTGTATCAAACTTTAACCAAGAGAAAATTCGGAAAGCGTTAAATGAAGGAGACTTCGTCGCAGCGCAGAGAATACTCGACCTGACCGAACGTCAACCGTACCAGCAGTTGGAACTTAACCAGGCAGTCAGTGCGCTTGAAGGACTGGCAGAGCAAACGTCAAGGTAACATTTTCAGCGCTAAAATAACCTGCTGTGGGACTTGACCATTCCCGCAGCATTTTAATCGGTCTACTCGGTATTCTTTTTTCGAGGTCAATCTCGGAGTGTGGTACTTCTCACCCACAGGAATGTCAGCAGGATCTTCTTCCCAGTACTTGGCAGGTTCTGTAATCATTGAATAGTTCCACCATCGCTTCATGTCGATTTTCATAAAGTCCAACGAAGTCCAGCCAATCGGCCAGCCCATCAGCCATTCCACCCAGTCAGGATTTAATCGACCTTTTGCATAAGGCTCTAAGCAGTGGTCGAGTCGATCAGTCCTAACCTTGCCAGTATCTTTTCTAGGAACACTGGTTCCGCCTTTATAGTCACTCACACAAGGAGTAGGCCATTTTTTCTCGATATAATCCACAGCATCGTTTAGGCTGTTGCTTCTCTCCTTATTGATATAACTTGGACCATGCCCGTTTTTCCAATCACGGGCTTGTGGGGTGGGCCACGCACCACCATCGTTTGCGGAGATGTCTAGCTCCGGCTTCTCTAGCGGAAATAACTCCCCACTTACAATCGTACCCCAGATCGGTAAGGTCTCCGGCCACGACTCGGACGTACTTTCTGATTCCTGGAACGTTTTCGAGAATAACTCTGCTTGGGCGTACTTCTCCGATGATTCTGGCAGTCGCTGGCCATTTATTTCTGGGGTCGTCTGCTCCTTTTTGCTTTCCTGCAACGGAGAATCCTTGGCATGGAAATCCAGCAGAAAGGACATCGACAACGCCATGCCAGGGGTGCCCGTCGAAAGTGTCAACGTCGTCCCAGATGGGGAAGACTGGGAGGCTTTTATCTTCTTGACGCCGCATAAGGATCTCTCTGCAATACGGATCTTTTTCCACCGCACACACGACCCTGTGACCCAAACTTTTGCTTGCGAGAATTCCTCCACCAACTCCAGTGAACAGTGCCAACTCATTTATCATGCCTCTCCTAAAAGGAAACCCCCAGTCCCTGGCGAGACTGAAGGCTTCCACATGAAAGTAGGTGTATCAAAATACTAGTTTATTTCTGGTTCGTCGTAAAGGTCAACTAATACGTAGCTGCCTTTTATATTGGGATGCTGTCTTTCAAACCAAGTAGCGTCCGACCGTCTACTTAAATGAATCTCCGCTATCCTGAACTTGTCGTGACTGTCGTCGTATATCCAAGGGTTCCCTACGTTCTGATACTCAACTTTATACCCTGTTTTACGTGCGGGGTCGTTTGTTGGCACTCGTGTAGACCTGCGGAACTTAAGAGCGTCTATCAGAAGTTTGCAGCCCCCTACTAGATTATCAATATCAGGGTATGGGCCTCTTGTTTTCACAATGTGGATAACCACCGACCTTTTTTTAGGTGGCTTACACTCCATGCCGGCAACAATCTCTGATCTTTTATCAGGCTCAAGACTGTAGAACTGCGCACGAGCTTGTTCATCTAAGCTGTCTTTAATCTTCTTAGTCCTGGACCAATGTTGACCCATGTAGTGATTAGGGCTGCACCATCCGTCTTTAAACATAAGACGTGTGACTAAGTTTCCTCGCTGCTGGTCATTTTCAGGCTCATGGACAGGGTCACTATCAATGTAGATCGCAGTCTCGACCATGCTCATGAACTGCTGCCCTTCATGGCTGCTTGAGTTTTCTTGACTTGTTTACTGACGTCGCTCATTGTTTTCTCTCGTTCTTTCACGATTAGCTCTTTGATAATCTTAAGCTTTTTTTCGTCTTTCAAAGAGTCCACAAGTTGCAAAGCTTTTTTGTCTGTTGTTAAGCGCCAGTCTTCGGTGTTGAACTTGACTTTGGCCATGAAGTTCAAAACGATATCTGCAGACTCATATTCCCAGTGTTCTTTTACTAAGTTCACCAAGATAGCTATGGTTTTTTCTGTTACTTTCTTCTCTGCAGCCGGCACGGCTTTTTTTGTCGTCTTCTTTTTTGAAACTGGCTTCGGCTCTTCTACTGTTTTAGTGGCTTCAGCTTTTTGCCAAGCGTAGATATCCTCGGCGGATATTTTCCCACAGAAGACCTCTTGACCGAGACCGAAATAAGAAGCTGCTTTAGTAAGACCGTCAGTCACAGCAGACTTAAGTCCGTCGGGACCAGGGTTCCGAGACCCACCGAAAGCTGTATGTGTTGCAACTTGACCGTTTTTATCTGCAACGTGAAGAGAAACCTCAACGCATTTATTATTCTCATACACTTGAATGTCAGAGCGTGTGAATGCCCACCCACCGATCCCGACAACCAGGTTCAATGTCTGGGTGATATACCCTGCTTGAATCGTCGTCAGCATAGGGCCACGGCCCTTCTGGAGCGGGTGTAGGTACTCAAAGGGAACTGGTGCCGAAAGTCCTTTATAGATCTGCTCGAAAGTCCTTGTCGATCTTAGCCCTACCGGGTGGCTCCCTTGTCTTTCCTCGATTTTTTCAATATCACACTCTCTGGGTGCGCTGGGTTGAACTGAATCGTCCATCGTACTCCCTCCTTGTCTTTCCCTGTCATTTGAGTTATCTCACCGTCATAGCGAGCCAGTGCATCGTGCGCTGCCTGCTTTACATTTTCATTAGCGTGTGCGACTAAAGCTCGGGTTTGCCATAAGTAACCACAAATAGTAGTTAGCAAATCGTCAAGTCCTCGTAGCTGTATTAGTCCTTGAACCAACATCTCGACAGGAAGTTCTTCTTTCCTGCGGTGGCGTTCATGTATTTCTTTTTGATATTTAATGAATCCTTCCTCTTGAGTTAAATCAAAAAGGTCGTCGTAACTAAATATCTTTGTATCCATGCTGGCTTCTTGCTGCAGGAAATAACTGATTACTTCCACAGCTTTTTTCTTTGCCAGCTCTAACTTACGAGCGCTGACTGTGCGCTCCAACTTCTGCATATTCCGTGACTGCCGGCCCATTGCCGTCTGGTTATCACTGCTCATCGATGTACTTCTTCACAAAGCCGAGTCGGTGATAAATCTTTTCTGGGTCTCCGCCATTTTCGTAGTAATGCATCACCACTTGAGTCAGCAGGTTCAAAGTGAATGTCTCACTGTTACCCATGTCCATCACCAAACCCTTGGCAGACTCCTGTGAAATCTCGATATCTGCTTCTCTTGGGTTCTCGACACGCTTCAGATACAAGCTCTTGTCAGAGGCGTTCCTTGTCCACAGTGAGACTACCTCTTCTAAAATGCGTCCTGCCAGTCGGCCAGGAGGAACTTGTCTCACTGCAGCCAGCTCGTGCAAATCTAGTTTTGCGTGTTCGTGTACGTCAAACTTCTGAGGTCTTCGTTCAAATGTTTTTCCTCGTTTTTTTTGAGCAAACGCATCTCGCTGCTTTTCTAAGTTCTGGATTGTGTCCCAAAGTTCTTCACTCATCGTATTCTTACACTCCATCTTTCGTCTTTAATAACTACCCCAGCTGGAAGATCCCCAGTTTCTTTAATGTGATCTATCAAGTCCCTAGCCTTTATCTTTGGGACGTAATCTATAAAATCGACAGGTAGCTGTTTCATGTCGCAAGCGTCAGAGTCGATTCCAATAGGGTTCTTCGCTAGTGATAAACTAAACTGCTTTCCTATCACTCTGCGTTTCCCCTTGGGATCTGCCGGCACTAACTGAAGAGCTGACACCATGAGGTATTTCATTTTCTCTTTGTGGCTGCGCACAGATCGAAGTCTATTGTCGAAGCGTTCTTTTTCAGCTTTTAATGCGTTTTCATTTGCGTCTAACTGCTTAACTACAGCTGCGTAAGCTTCAAGCTTTTCCGTCATATCCTGGTATGTATTTTCCAACTCGACTTGCAGGTCTTTCCGGTTGTCTTCATTATCTGAGTCGCTTAACAGATTGTGGATTTGCTCAGTCAGTTCATACAGCCTCATTAGTGTCCTCCTCTTCTATGTAAAAGTCAGAGTCTGGGACTATTAAAAACACACACAGATTAGGGTGCTTGTATGTGTTTGTAGTCAATATTTCTATCAACACGTCAGCCTTAAACTTTTTCTGTCCAATGTAATCAACAATAAGGTTTTTAACGTGGTGATAATCAAATGCGTAGATGGGTCCGCCAGGAGCAAAAGACAAACCTAACGCAGCTTCACGAAGAATCATTTCCACTACTTTTTTATGGTTGTCTCGAGTTCCAACAAAGCAGTGATTTAAATACTCGTAAAGTTTCTCTTCTGCGTGTGTTTGAAGTTCATTATTTTCCATGACCCCAAATATCTCTTCTGGTTGAGGCAAAAGAGTGTCACGTAAAGCAAGTTGCTCCTGGTCCTTCAAAAGCATCCAGCAGCGCCTATCTATGTTGTACGACAAAGTGCTGCCGTCTTCAAAAACACGGGCTGTTTCTGCTCCGTATTCAACTGGGTTAAGATATTTTGTTTTCATATCCACCACTAAAATGGCACTTCGTCACTAGAACCGAACTGTGGAGCTGGTTGCTCTTTAAAGTTGTCTTTAACCTTTACTTTGCAAGTATCGTAATGGCAACTTCCCTCGGGGTTCATCGCCACCCACTTCGGTGTCTCGGGTAACTTTGGTTCTCCACGTTTTGGAGTCGGTCCCATTTTTGACAGGATAAACATAATAGGAGCTTCGCAATCTTTGCAGGCTTTGCGCCCTGTCGACCAGTCGCCTTTATGAACCCAACCCCATTCTCCGTTTTCCTGCAGCACTCTCTTGCCAACAGGTATCCCGTCTTCATTAAACCACTCAGAGTTCTGTGCCGGCTTACTGGATCCATTTTCTAGTAAGCCTACTATATGGTCCAAGGTGTCTATGACTCGTTGTCTAAACTCTTGCTCGCTCATGTTTTTAACTCCCTTTCGTATGTTTCGCCGTAATATATTCGGATATTACCTTCTATGTCTGCGTATCCATTTGCCTTATACATCTCGATCTCTTCTTCGGTGATCTCGGACCCAGTGCTTTTGTAAAACTCAACGTCACTATCTTCAGCTACCTCACCTAGCAGCTCTGGCGCTTCGTTAATAAGCTCATAGAGTTTGTCTTGCAGCTTTGCAATAGTGCGATTTATCCAATGAGAATTATCATGTCCAGTATCTGGACCGATATTACGTAAAACAATAAATGCCTGTAACGCTTCGACGAGGCTAAACCAAACAACAGCGTCTGATTTGATTTGTTCCTGGGTTTTCATCATGATACCCCTCTCTTTCATAGTGGCTATGTTACAAACTATTGCAGGTATCGCAACAAATAGCTTGAATAAATCTCAGTTGGGTCTCAGTTGCATCCTGCTTTCGGTACATCGGCCTGGCATCCTGCCATCAATGCGCTCACCCCCCCCCCCCCCCCGG
>Ga0208134_1000250_pt1 | contig 34536 bp, 62 predicted proteins | sample VirMetDEL_Mar_31_FD_184515 | JGI IMG/M metagenome (GOLD analysis project Ga0208134, IMG submission 184515) | Aqueous microbial communities from the Delaware River and Bay under freshwater to marine salinity gradient to study organic matter... | ecosystem: Environmental > Aquatic > Marine >...
GCTGCCGTTTGTTCTTCTTCTGTTCTGTGGCCGCAAATAACCGTGCAATCAAAGATTTTGATCACTTCCTCAAAAATCACGATCAAGTCAGAATGGCAAGAATCCAGGTTTTCTTGTGATTGCTCACTAAAGCTGGGCATATTAACCTAGCTCCCTTTTAATGGTCTGCGCCTTCAATAGCAGCCTTGTCTTTTCATTTGCAGTGAAAGGAACCTCAAAATGCTTGCTGATAGATAAAAACAAAAATGACATATCTTTCAACCCTATAAATACCCATAGACTGTGGGTGACATTTTCCGCACTGTAATATCGCGCAATCTGACATGCTGGCAGATCATCTGAATGCAGCTCAACATATCCACGCCTGCCAATGTCCTCAAGTAATCCAACATAATGCATGTCAACTGGCAAATCAATATAGTCTGTTGCGATACTATGATCAACCCCATGACCTGCAGCCTGTATCAAGCTGACTGAATACGGCTTTCCCACTGAAGGGATGCCGCCACCATTCTTGCCAGCAAACAGCATGACCCTATCAGCACCAAGCTCGGTCATCTGCCCCATTATCTTGCCAACCTCACCAACCCGGCCAAACCCGTTAATGTATTTCCTATCTGCAAACCATTGTTTTAAATAACACTGCAACCATCTAAAAAACCCTATTGATACAAGGAACGCGCCAACTGCTGCCATATTTTCTGCTGTCATCGTATCTAATCCAGAAAAAGACAAACCCCAATGCGTTAACATTGAGGCTTGTTTAGTATCACATTGCTGTGATTGTCGGGTAATGGCAGAATATGATAGTGCATAATAAGCGCCGCCGGTTGAATGCCAGCGGGTTGGCTGACTAATGTTTATACATTGAGGCCCCTATTGTACGTTTTTGGGCTGTTTTGGTCAATAATCCACCCCTATAACGCGACATCATTCGTTACCTCTGGTTAAGGCTAACCTCAAGTGGCTGCTTCCGTAATCCTGAATATCACACTCCCTGACTACATCCATGTGCTGCCTGCTGCTTGTTTTTCTGATGTCACTTTCAGCAACACTCCTATGTATATCTCCATTTAATAATCTAATGTCCCAGCTTGGCTTTTTGTTAACCCAGTGCGGGTTAAAAGCTACTGTTTTTCTCATCATTCGTTACCTCTGTCTGCTCTCGCTTTGGACAAAACCGAGGCTTTAAAATCATCACACATTTGTATTAAGGTTTTGTTTGGAATATCTTTTAATGGTATGCCAGCTTGAGGTTTCAAGCCATCTTGCTTTAATCCAGTCTCGCGACAAACTAAAACATAGTTTGGCACTCTAAACGGTTGTAGTTCTGTTTCTATACTGGCCATCATTCGTTACCTTTTCCGTTATAAAACTCAACAGCGTTTTTCAGCGCAGCATGGGCAGCTTTTGATGTTGGGCTTTGTACAACCTGGGTGGCCACCATTAACAGTCGTTCAAAGTCATCGTTGCCGGTACTCGCTTGCTCTTTTGGTGGCCATCCACAACGAGGTGTGCCGCAATAGCGGATTTCATTACCGCACTTACAATATTCCATCATTCGTTACCTCTGGGTTATATGGCTCTATTTTTCTTTAAAGCCCTATCGCTGCAATCGCGCTCCAAATTTCTGCCGCATTTCCAGCATCTAGTCTCGCATTTTTCTGATTTCCGACCGCTGTCATGGCCGCAATTAGCGCAAGGCTTAAACCATCTATCGTAATCACATAATTTAGGCATCTTAATACCTCTGGGTTATTCCAAACCAATATATTTAAGCTGGTGGTTCATGCAAAGGTCAATAATCCCGGTAGCAGGGACAACAACCACAACATAGGGACGGCCATCAGCTCCTTGCACATAACCGTCAACATACCCAATGTCTCCCTTCTTCAGCTCTGCCTGATAAACATCTTGTAAGACTTCTACGTTAGTTTTCATCATTCTTTACCTCTGAATTATAATCGACCCCATATCTGATCATCTGCCTCGGTATACCTTTGGTCTCTTTCCTGCTCCTGCTTTTCTTCAGCTAAAAGCTGTCCTTTATGCTCGTCACAGCTATACTTAATGACAACACCAGAATTAACATACCCGGCTCTAGTAGTTTTAGGCTCACAATAACTACACCAATGGCCTAACTGTTTTTGTTTAAGTTTTTTCATTCGTTACCTCTGGGTTGTGGTTTGCATGGATTGACCAAGCAAGCATCACAAAACCAGCCCTCTTTGCGGTTGTTCTGGCTCTCTGGATCAAACCCTGCATCACAAGAGAAGCAGGCAACCTTGCTGTTGTATATGCTCAAAGTGGCAAGCTGTGCGCGCGTGCCAGGGAACACCTCAGTATAACCAGCAATAGAATTGTTGAGCGCGGTGACATCAATATCAGCAGGCTCCAACCTATCAACGAGTATGTCAGACAGCGTTTTTGGCGTGTTAAGCTGTTTTTTATCCATTACTGGCCACATCTGGCGTTGTATTTTTCAATGGCCATGTCAGAAAGGTGCGCAATACAGCCCTCAACAACAATGGCAAATAGTTGCGGCCTGTCTCTGTGCCAGTTGGTCAACGTGTTAAGGCTGATGCCGGTCAAGTCTTTCACTTGTGTCAGGCTTTTCAGTCCCGCCGCTTTTGCTTGTTGTGATGGTGTCATTATCCTTTTCCTTCAATTTTTAAAATTGCGGCATCTACCTGTGAAGATGGCATACCATTTGATTCTAAATATTCCAGCGCCACATAAAGGGCTGTTAATACTTCTGATTCATCCTGAGTCATGCTAGTTTTTCCTTGATTTCTTCAAATTTCTGCTCTGCAACATCAAGCTCTGCAATTGCTGCTTTTGAGTTTATGCGTTTTGAGTCGCTATGGTATTTGGCCGCGATTTCACAAACAATTGACCTGCCGCGACCATAAGGCATTAAGCCGTTTTCTATCGTGCGCACTATGTCCCTGCAAAAATCACCGCCTGACGCGTTTAAAGCATCAATAAAATACGCGGCATCAATGCGGCGAACCTTACGCGCATGTAGCAGCTCATCTTGTGCAGTCTTTTGATTTAACTCCCAATCGGTTAAGCCGTCATTATTATCACGCTGACGCTGCAGTTCTACTTCTGTCGCATGGCGCTTTTCTTCGCGCTTTTTGTCGGCGCGTGCTTTACGCAAAGCCTTTTCGTGGGCTTTTTTGTCGGCATCTGCTTTGCTCAAGTTTTCCACATCGTGCAATTTGTTGAGACAATCAGTGCCTATTGCAAAGCGCATGCCGGTGGCATCAACAATAATACAGTGGTTGTTAATGCCGGTGCCGCAATGGTCGCAAGAAAAATGGCAGCACTCTGGGCGGCTACTCATTGCTAAATTATAAGCATTTGGATTGGCTTCCTGAACTGCTTTTGATGGTGCAGACCAAATGCCGACATATTTATATGGAGCAACGCCCATATTGAAACACTTGTGAATTACTACTGACCCGCTCATTTTCTTTGCCTCGTTTTCTCTAAGTGATGACCCATTGTAAGCAATTATTTAAAGAAAACAAGGTTTATTTGCAATTATTTTGAAGTTTCTACCACCCCCCTGTCTACCACCTCAAACCTTACATGCTCTTTTCTTCCTGGCTTGTTAACACCCCACAACTTCGCCATCACCACTGTCCATCGACCATCAATAACTGCTTCAGAAAAACCTTGTCTGCCTTTCCAGTTCACCATGTCTTGTTGAGCGGCTTCTTTCAATTCGGTAATATTCATTATTCAACACCCACTACATCTATGCTAACCAGTCTTTTTTCTGCTACCAATTGTTTTAATGCTTCTGAGTATTCGTTGATTTTGATTTTTGTGATTTCAATTTTGCCGCTTTTGTAAATGATTTTTACGTTTAACATTTTGTAAATCCTCGTTTTCTCTAAGTGATGCAGCTATTATAACCAACTATTGGCAGAAAATAAGGTTTATTTGCAATTATTTGTGTTTATTTTGGGCCAAGTAATAACCGCTTATAATCTCTTTCCCATGCCTCATAATCTACATCATCACTGATTTTGCAGTCTGCAAATACTTTCGGCTCATCTGGTCTGCTCTTGCCTGCCGAGTTGATATATTCAACACCGTCAGCAACTTTGATTTGACGCTTGACCACATCACCAAGAATGCGCACCCACACAAAATGCGCTGACCTTCTCTCAACAGAGAAAGCAATCAGAAATTTCTTTGGTGTGTCATAGTAGATGCGCTGGCTGTATTGCTTGCCAACTTCAAAGCAGGTCATAGTGCTGACTCTCATTTCTTATGGCTTAAGAATGAATTATAAGCAGCTATTGAAAGAAAACAAGATTTATTTTGAGGGTGGTAGAATCAATTCTACCTTTCCCCACATTTCGCACATGAGTATGTCGTCACCATCTGGGTTTAAAAAAGGCTTTCCGGCCTCGTCTAACTGATGCACCAAAACATAACCTTTTTCCTCGTCTGCAGTGACACAGTGGTTGATTTCTTTGCCGTTGAACATTACAACAGCATCATGCTTTAAATTTTTGAACCCTTCATCACTAGGCCGCACACTCATTCTCATTGGCTTAATCCTTGCCGCTGCAAGCTAATGCAGGGTATTTGACTTTTTGGCATTTCAGGTTGCCGCATTCTGTGCAGGGCTTATCTGGCCACACCCAATTTTTGCGCACCTTGGCTTCATCTGTTGGCCGCCTGACATCATCTTTGCCCGCCTCTGCTTGTGCCATGCTGTCACCTGCCCATCTGCATTGGTTGAATTAATGCCCCTCTGTCGCCACTGGCGGGGCTACCAGCTCATATGGAATCATGGCTTGACGTTTATTCACAAAGCCACACCGAAAACTGTAAAAGTGGTTAACGGCTTTGCATGGCGAACGCCCACGCGGTGAAACTATGTCAATCTAATCAATGAAATTGCTGTGCCAACAAAAAAACACAAGCTGCCTGCCAAATAAAGCCACAAATGTATTAATGCCATCATTCACACCTCTTTCAATATAACAAAGGTTTATGCTTTTTCTTCAAAGTGAACACAGCCAAAATTTGGCCCTGTATCTAACCCGCAAAACGGGTCACTTGCCACAGCAATATCACTACTGCAACCGGGCCACCATTCGCCACCACACACGCTGCTGCTGCTGCACTGACCCATGTTACGCACAGTTAATGGTTTGGGTGCCTCCCAATACTTGCAATCTTTACATTGTCCCTGGCTCATTCTTCACACCCTTCACAAAATGTTGGATGAAACATTGTTAGTTGATCCTCATCTGGCGGCTCTTGCATCTTGGCTATCTCTGCCAGCAACCGCGCATACTGATCTGCAACGTGTTCAACCGTCTGCTTTGGCATTGTATCGCTTGCGGCCTGTAGTGCGCTGTATAGGTATTCGTCAAGCCCCTCATGTGATAAAGCGGCATCAACAAGGCTAATCAATAGGCAGTCTTTCATTTCCTTCACCTTCCAGATCAATCAATAAATCAATAAAGTGTTTTGCTTTGTTTAAATCCTGCAAGCCGCCTTTTGTGCGCCACCTTGCCACATATTTGATCACACACCCTTCAATAAAACCAATATTGTTGGCATGTATAAATTCAACGGGCTGTATCTTCATATCCTTATAATGGCCGCCACCAACCTGTGTGCCTAGTGCGCCTGATTCTTTTTCTTCCATACCTGCCTCACAATCTGTGCCTTTTTCGCACATCCACCGCCGCCCCAGCTCATCAACTTCTGCTTCAGCAATGCCAGCCTCTTTTTGTATTTTTGCCCACGCCCTATCACGCCTATCTATCTCAGCCTTGCGCTCACCCCCTTGGATGCTTTTGTCGATAATCCAATGCGGCATATTTTCCTCCTCACAATTTTCTGCAGGCATCTTGTATTCTATCAACTCCCAAGAATTTGGAGTTGAAAATGTGACCGGACCGCCTTCATCGCCTACCCATACCACACCAATTGGCTGCCCGTCTTTCAATATCGGCCTTGTGTGTTTCGTTGTGGGTATTGGGCCATTATAGTCAACATCTGGAATCTTTAACCTGTCCATAATATCAATCTTCTCTCTGCACTGATTCGGTGTACCTGTCCGGTGGCTGATGCCCTCGATCATCCATAATAATCAACTGTGTTCCACGCTTGGAACCAAAACCGCCGCCATGTGAGTATGCGTCTTTTGGTGGGAGAATACCAACACTTTCTACAGTGCAGCCTGGATGCTCTTTAAACTGAATCCACTGGTTGTGATGAACGTGTCCTGTGAACCAATGCCGATAATCAACACGCCCCCACATTTCACCCTGGTCATCTGCCATTTTACCGGGCAATGATGCCAGCTTGCACATATGGCCATGACAGAAACCCAGACCAACCCTGCCACGTTCATAATACTGGAATGGGTTGTCACCTTTCTGGCACTCAAACCGCCTGTCATTCTCATATAGCTTGGGCAAGAATGCACCCATTGCGCGGCCCAATATATCATCATGGTTGCCAGGGGTGTTGATGAAATGAACTTCTTTATATTTAGCTAAACACTTGTCAATTAATTGCGTGATAATATGCACGCCAGCTTCTAGCCAGTACCCTGGCCGCCCATCAAGCTCCAACTTGTGACCGCTGCGCGTGGTTTCACCTGCAAGGTTGTCAGCGTGGAAAAAGTCGCCGCTGTTGAACAAAACACAAACATCTGTGTCTGGTGTCCTTTCAAGCAGTCGGGTGAACACCTTGTCATACACCCGCAAAGATATTGGCACATCCCAATCAACGCCAACCTCTTTGGCCCATGTTCTTAGACCAATATGCGGATCACCAACAGGAATGACTGTAAAGTGGTGTTTTTGTTTTGCGTTGCCCTTATATACAGATGGCTTTCTGGGGGTGATCTCTGCTGACATCGCTTTCACGACTACTTCAGCTTCGTCAAGTTGCTCAACAAGTTTGCGGTTTGATTTTACCCACCCAACAATTCTGCCAAGTGGGTCATCTTTTGGGTATCTTACCAGATCACTATAGCCGCTGATCAGTTGCTTTTTTGGCATGACATGGTCGCGGTGGTTGTCAGGATCAAAGCCGCGATCTTCTGCCCTGCCCTTTACTTTCCTGATAACACATCTGACATTGCCATCATCCAACCCAAGTTTTTTGGCAATGGCTGCAGACTTTTGGCCCTCCTGAACCAATTGTACAATAGCCCGCTGTTGATCTGTCGCGCAAAAATCCAACAGTGTGTGCTGTGGTGCTTCTTTGTCATCCATGCAATACGGCCTTTTTTATGGTTTGATTTTTTCCGCGTATGTTAAAGCAACACCAAGCGCCGCCCACACATCTTTGCTGACACCAAACAACGGCCCAGGCTCTTTCTTTGTTCCTACTTGTGGAGTTTTGCCGCCGCCAGACGGGTCAAACAGATCAAGAATTGCCTGCCTGATATTTGAATCTTTTGCACGCATTGATCCGCAAAGGTGCATTTTGACTTCTTTGCGATAAATTAACTCTGGCACTTTATGCCCTGCATCAACCGCCACCTGTATAAATCTGCCAGACCAGACACACGTTTCAAAAACGTCTTTTCCCACTGGCATGCCATAGCTTGCCACCATCTCAATTGCGCTCTGATGGTGGCCCAACTCTCTGGTCATGTTGAGCATCTTGTAATTGTGGATTTTACCAAAGCTGACCAGCGTTTTGCTTGTTTCATCATATTCAACAAACGCGCTTTCTGTGTTGCCTGGATCAATCGCAAAGATCATTTGATGACCACCAAACCCAGATTAATCAGCGCAACTAACGTGCGAACCATTGCGCGCCGCTCGTACCAATCGCGGTGATCTTCAAGCTCTTTGCACGCGCCAATTGTATCAACGGCCCTGTGACAACTGCTGCACCCATAGGCTGCGCATATATCGTGTGACTTCTTACCCATGCCGCTTGATTCGTTGGATAGGTGACACAGTACGGTTGTGCTGGGGTCATAGTTGCAAACGCCAACAATATTGAATGTGCATTCTTGGCCGTTTGCGCTGGCTCTGATTTTCTTGCTTTTGATTGTTTGCACTGTTTATTTATCCAGTGTCATGAATATGCGCTTTTTAGCTGACCCGCCGCCAATGCCGCCACCACAATCAATATCGACACGCACCACAATAACGTCAAACTCTTTTTCAAATTGTCGCATAAAATGCGACAGCCTATCTTCTAGCGCTTCTTTTCTGGCCTTGACAACTTCTTTTTTCATCTGGCGACCTCGCAAGTGGTTGATATTATACCTTAATTTATATTACAACAACACAGTCACGCCTCTGTCAGCACCTTGACATCATAATCACCGCTGCCAGAAACCAGCTTGCCATCCAAAAAAACGCCATAAAAGTTTGACTTAATTGACAACTGCTCAACAATAATGCCGGTTTCGTATGAATAATCTGATAATAAAACATCAATATCATTTTTTAGTTTTTGTGTTTTTGCTGCTAGTTGTTTCTTTTTCATAATTTCCCCAATCCGTACAATGACGGGTCTGTGAGTTTATATTTTCCGCCTGCAGAGTTTTGCATGTCGTTTAAAAATTGGCTCATCTGCTTAACATTGAATAGGCTTGTTACCTTAACCGCTATTTCTAACATCTGCAATTGTTTTTCGTGGTCAACCTGTGTTTCTATCAATGCCCATAAGGTAGCAAAAACCTCATCTGCTGGCACCAATATTGGAACGCCCCAGGTGCGCTTGGCAATAGCACGCACCTCAATTGGTGTGTGTTCTTTGCCCTGCTTGGATATGTCATTGCACCAAGCATGAAACAATCTATTTTGTGACAGTGACCGCTTTTCTTTATATTCGGTAATCTTCACGCACAGCGGATTTTTAGGATTAACAATTGCCGCTGCCACTGCTGCAGCCGCGTTTGCTCTCTGGTCATCTGTTTTTAATAGCCAGAATTCACCCTGCACTTATATCAACCCCTTTCTTTTGGCCAGCGCAATCATGGCCTGCTGCATTTCTTTTGCGCCCTCATCCCGGCACGAACGGCAAACAAACTTTGCGCCAGACTGCTGCAGAAACTTCACATAAGAAACCTTTTGACTAACAACGGCACCGCAGTTTTCCCTGGTGCAAGTCATATCAACCCAGGTGTGGGCGTTTTTCTTACCAATGCGCCAATAGTCGCGCGTTATCTTTGGATGTAGATTTTCAATTTTTGGTTCGTATACTGCTCTCATTATCACCACCCTTTATTTTTCAGCATTATTGTATGAATCTGAGCATCCACCATCACCGCCAGATAATGTGGAATCCCCTCTGCTTCTATCGGTGATCGGTAATTCATCCCCGGCATATAAGGTGTCCAAGCCAGAAACCCAACTGTCAAACTTTTGTTGCGGTGTTCGTATATCACCGTCTTTTTCTTGGTTGGCCCTGGCTTTTCCATCTTCTCTGCTCACTGTTTTGCTTGTGCTATCTCAATAGCTTTATCCAAACACTCCTCAACACAGTCGCCCATTACATGCTGGCTGACTACTGTGAACAACGTGAAGTAATACGGCTTGTTTGTTTCTTGTGGGTGATTTTCAGAAAAACTGCATTTATTTGCATTCATAAATTCAAGATATAAATCAGGGTATTTAGGCTGGTAGGTTGCCTTGGACATATCATGCAAAAGCTCCATCACTGCAGCGGCCTGATGATAAGGTAGATAAGCACATAAAACCTCCCTCAGATAATCATTAATTGGCAGCGCCTTCTTACCTTCACCAATGATTGATAAAGCACATCTTAGGCAATTTCCGCATAGCATTATATCTTCATCTTCATATTCACAATCAACAACATCAACGCCCCCTACCCCGCATTCGCTGCAGCTTGTCCTTGTCCATGAGTCATTCCCAATCAATTTATCTACAGTGTCAGGATCTGGGTTCTCCCCCAACTTGCACAGCTTGATTAATATCGCATCTTTGTCTGGCATTGCTTTATCGCTATATTGCGTTGCCCATGAATCAGCCACTGTGTTTGCCAATATCTGCCTTGTAATTAATCGCATTTTTTTATCCTCGTTTATTTTCTACCGTTGAATTTTGCTGTTATATAATAATAATCGTTGTGATTTGGCACTCTCGCTAAATGCTCCCATAATTCAGGCTTAAACTCTGCATCTTTAGCAATCGTATATGTTCTAAATGCCGCACAAGCAAGCTGATCACTTGCGCACCGCTGCCTATGTTCACATTGGCGACAAGGTGCAACGGTGTCTAGCCTTCCAGCATAATCTGCTGAATCTGGCTCCCTTGCTGGCCAGCATTCATTTGCTTTTAATCCTCGATCAAGGGCGGTCATCTTCAACGAATACGCCCCCGCCGATTACCCCAAATATAATCAAAGATTCTTTTTGTTGGGTTGCGCGGCTCATTCATCCACAGTTCCGGGTTATCTGCAGCCCCAGGCTTGTTGGTATAAGACAAAAAAGCCTCACACGCAATGTCATCAGATATGCAGCCAGCCCGCTTATGGCAGTCGGTGCAAGGAATCTTGTGCTTGCTTGCCTTGCAACCTTCTGTGTCAGGCTTTCTTGGCTGCTGCATATCCTTTGACCTGATTGGCACGTCCATTTTTGTGAACTTCATGCAGGCTTGCTGCCTAGTATGCCGCTTTCACTGAACTCATCAAGCCCAATCAGAACACCAGGGCAAGATTCTGCCATTTCTCTGATCTGTGCCTGCATCAATAATGCCTTGATGGTATCGGCCCTGCGTGCTTGGTTTTCGATTTCTTTGTCATACGCTGGCCCGCTGTAGCTTCTGCGGTTGTCTTTATCAAACACCGCAATATTGCTTTTGTCCGTTGCAGCTCTCAACGCTTCTTTCATTGTTTTAATTGTTGGCATCATCCCGCCACCACTGATATTCCGGTTCTTTTATTGTCCGGTGATGTTGGCATCCTTCTGGCCACATAAACTTTCCCCCGGCTGTCTAAAAAATCTCGTGAATCCTTATGCTCTAAAATAGATAAAACATACACATTGTTGCGCCCTGTATGCCTGTTTCTAGTTGATGCAAGTGCTTTCTTTTTCATATCACGATTCCCTTTAATTTTTGTAATTCTGAACGGCTAAAATCTTTGCTTGCTGGTAATTCTGGTAATGCTTTTGACTTGTCAAATATCTGATGACACGCCTTGACGGTGTTTGCTTCTTTGATGGCTGCAACGCATCTGGATATATTAAGCACCCCCCAATAATTTTCTGCTGTTGCGTGTTGCACCTTGATCCACTCACACGCCTTGTTGATTTGCTCTCTGTTGTATTTGCCAACCTCTATGCAGTTATCGCGCTTGCAGTCATCTTCTGCCTCTCTGCTTGGCATCTGGCGGTAATACTCGGCCTGATAAATAATACTCAACCTATAAAAAAAGTAAGCAGTATTATCTTTTTCTTCAGGGCTAAAAATCCGTTGCGGTTTCTGGGTTGCTGGTGTCGGCGAATCGTTGCGCGGCTTTGTCAGCAGTGTTTTGATACTTTCCATTTTTCGGCCCCTGTTTCATTTTTGCATGTAATACCGCAAATTGTTTGCGCAGCTTTTTAATGCTCAATATATTTGTTTGCCAAAAGTCATCATCATTTGCCCAACAAAACACATCGTAAATTTCTTGATGTGTGTGCTTGTCCTGCTCTCTCATCAATCTGATGTCATCTGCCCATTGATCAAGGTTGGGCAATGTCTTTGGTGCTATGCCCTGTATTCTTGAACATATTGCACCGGCCAAAGTATAATCTGCTGGGGTATATTTTGCATCAACTTTTTTTGCTGGTAGCTTCTTTTCTAGTGGCTTAGGCGGTTTTGACCAGTCAAGATTTGATAGCGTTTTCTTAATCTGCGGGTTTTGTGATGTCGCATTGTCAAGCCTGTCTGCCAGCTTCATGCAGGTGATCTTGTTATCAACGCACTCAAATAGTCCCAGGTTGACCATTTCAATCATAATGGCTTCAACTTTGAGCGTGTCTATTTTCAGCAGATAACCAAGCACCTCTGCATCATGCTTTAACTCAAAAGTGATGTTATCAGGTGCAACCCTGGCAGCAATCAACTCCAAGCAATACCAATATAACGCATACCCCTCTGCGCCGTATTTCATCAGAATCTTTTGCACCTTGTCATCAGTGTGGGCATTTGAGTCGTGTTTAAACCACTTGATAAGACAACTCCTCAAGGAGCTTGGCCCCTTTGCTGCGATTGCAAGAGATGCAAGTCGTGCATTTAAACCACTTCATACTGCAGCCTCGTCAGTATGATGACTGCAGGCCCGCTGCCTAGTTTCAAAAAATCCATCATGGCAAGGGTAATCATTCATAAACTTGCGGGCATAATGTGAAATCCAGCCATCGTCTATTTTGAATTCGCTGCTGTTATCTTCAATCTGAGTGTACCAACGGATTCTGTGAAATATGCTTTTAGCAGAAAAATACGGCCTTTTGGATGCTGCCTCCAAAGCAAACCTGACAAAAACATCGTATATTTCTGGATGTTCTGCGCAATGCTTTTCAAAGTTTTCTGCCGTCCATTTTCCTTTTGCCGTACTCATAAGGCAATCAACAAAAGAATTGCCATGCCAAACAACACACCATAAAAGATGCGGCCTATTGATAAATCGCTTGATCTACACATAATTATTCTCCATCACTTAACTTGTTGGCCTTCAGCATAGGGTCAAACAGAACATCTTGTCAACAAACCTTTTCAATTATTTTGTTCTGCCCTTATAGGTTTATATCTATTCTTATCTAATCTAATCTAATCTAATCTGCTTTAAGTTTCTTAAAGTTTCTTAAAGTTATTTAAAGTGAAATAGCTTTTATTGGTATTATTTTGATAAAACTGTAAATAGTTGTTGATTTCCTGTTTGCGTGTGCCTATTATAGAGACATCAAATACATGCGAGGCAAACAAAATGAAAGACTTGGTAGAAAAACTTTACAACATGGCAGGCAGTGATTGGGATGGTGATTTTTTAGCATTAGATGATGCGGCCAAAGACTTTGCTACTAAAGAATATTTGACGGGCGAAGGGTCTGATTTGCTAGAAGAAATTTTCCCTGAATGCTGTTTGGGTGCAGAAAAACTTTTGTTAAGCCTAATGTATGACCGCCCCTATACTTTCGGCCTTGTTGTTTCTGCCCTGTTAAAAGCAGAGCCAACCGATGTGACCGCCGCCCTATCATCTGAAGCGACCACGCTAGATGATCAAGCAAAGCTGGCGGCATTTGTATACAGCAACGATGCAAAGCAATTTGCCGAAACCTTTACTCATCTTGTTTATCGGTATGTTGAGGATATTTTGCGCGATGGTTGCGCCGATTGGTTTAATGAAATTCATGCAGAATACTGCGAAAATCAATGTTCTTATAGTGAGGAATAAAAAATGGACAATAAAGATATTCAAGAAATACTCAAAAAGCACCAACTCTATCTCAATAATGATGACGGCGGCCAGCACGCCAACTTGGTGTGTGCCGACTTAAGGTGTGCCGACTTAAGGTGTGCCAACTTGAGGGGTGTCAACTTGAGGGGTGCCAACTTGAGGGATGCCAGATTGAGGGATGCCAACTTGGTGGGTGCCAACCTGGGGGATGCCAGCTTGGTTGGTGCCAACTTAGTGGGTGCCGACTTGAGTGGTGCCGACTTAAGGTGTGCCGACTTGAGTGGTGCCGACTTGTGGGGTGCAAACTTGGGTGGTGCCGACTTTGGGGGAGCCTACTTGAGTGGTGCCAACTTGAGGGGTGTCAACTTGGGTGGTGCCAACTTGAGTGGTGCCAGATTGAGGGATGCCAACTTGGTGGATGCCGACCTAAGGTGTGCCGACTTGGTGGGTGCCAACTTGGTGGGTGCCGACTTAGTGGGTGCCGACTTGTGGGGTGTCAATGGCAATCTTGAGTATATTAAATCAATTTTCATCGAAACCTACCCTATCACCTATACAGCAGACGTTCTGCAAATTGGTTGTGAGCAGCATCCTATAGGCGACTGGTGGGGTTTTGGTGATGCAAAAATTTTAGAAATGGATGGAAAAAAAGCACTTGATTTCTGGGCGAAGTGGAAAAACCAAATAAAAGCCATGATTGAGTTATCGCCTGCTAAACCGACACTGACCAATAAAAACGAGGAATAAAAAAATGTTATATGAAAAAAGTATCAAAGCAATGCACAAGGCGGGGCGTTTACGCGCTACCGCTACCACAAAACTGCATATGCAGATTGTTAAAAAATATTATGAGTTGGCAAATAATGTTTGTTTTGAAGAAAAGCCGCCAATCTATTTAGTGCAGGCAGCATACAATGACGGGCTGCGCGGATTACAGCAGCCATCAATCTATGTGGCAGAAGGGCTTTAAGGTGTACACGCCCGACCACATCAACACAAAAAATAAGTTTTCTGGCGGCCTGACATCTGCAGGGTGGATGCCAAAAAATAAGATCAATCCTTTTGTTGTGTTGTTTGAATCTATGGCTTCACAGCTTGGTAGTAAAAACAGGGCAATTCAATATCTGCAGATTAGTAACTCACTGGGGGCAGAGTTGCGTGATGGTCATATCAGCGCAAAGACGGCACGCAAAATTCTTGATGGTTACAACAGGTTAAAAGCTGAAAATATATCTTGATTTATATATCAAGGCTAGTATTATTAAGCTGAATGTTTACAACTTATAAAAGGTAAAAAAAATGGATTCACTAAATCAAGAGGCAAACACGCAACGCCGAAAAGCAAGAGAAAAGGCGCGCGTTGATATGCGTGATGATGCGCCCAACAATCAATACCCTTTCGACTCTGTTGAGTATTGGGCTTATGCTGGCGAAGTGGCAAAAATCAATGATGAATATGCGAGGTCATTATGAATACATTACAAGAAAGTCTGGCCAACATACAAAATGTGCTGGTAGCACCAAAAGGGCAGCGCAACGATTTTGGCAAATACAACTACAGAAGTTGTGAGGATATTTTAGAGGCAGTAAAACCCCATTTAGGAAATATTATTCTCACCGTATCAGATGACATTGTTTTAGTTGGTGATCGGTATTATGTGAAAGCAACAGCAACTCTGACACTGAAAGATGAAACGCTTGCTGTTACCGCGTATGCAAGAGAGGCGCTAATTAAAAAGGGAATGGATGAAAGCCAAATAACCGGCGCGGCATCTTCTTATGCTAGAAAATACGCACTTAATGGGCTTTTCTGCATTGATGACACAAAAGATGCTGACCATGCGCACCAGGATGCACCATTGCCCCCTGTGGCCGTTGTTACGCTTGAACAGGTCAAATCTATAGAGCAAGCAATTAAAATGGCTGACGCGAACACACAGAACGTGCTGGCGGCTTGCGGGGTTGATTCTGTTGGCAATATACCTGCAAGCGTTTATGACAAGGTAATGGGCAAGCTGAAAGCTGCAGCAACGCAATCAGGGCAACCGGCAGCAGGCAGTGATGGAACCTCCACAGGTGAGTGGGGCAACCAATGATGTCAAATATAATTGAGTATGATGCTTTTCGTGCAAAAATAAAGGCTATTGATGTGGCATGTGATTTTGTGCCTGAAGTGTCAACTACAGATGGATATGAAAAATCAAAGCGTGTTGCGTTGGATGTTGGCAAGGTTTTGACGGCTCTGGAAAAAAAGCGCAAAGAATTAAAAGAGGATATTTTGATCCGTGGCCGCGCCATTGATGGTGAGGCAAAAGCCATCAAGTCAGAATTGGAATCATTTCAGGGGCCACACAAAGAAGCATACCAGCGGCTTGATAAAGAAAAGAAAGAGCGCAAAGAAAAAAGGGCGGCAGAGTTGCAGGGTCGGGTTGATTTTATCGCTGGGCTGCCTGCTGCAATGGTTGATGCTGACTCTGAATCTGTCAAAGAAGCAATGCAGGATTTGCACAGCAATGAATGTTTAGACTTTTATGAGTTTACGTCAGACGCTCTACAGGCACGCAAGGCATCCATTGATGCTCTGGCTGATATGTTTAGCCGTAAACTACAGCAAGAGGCTGACAATGCAGAATTAAAGCGGTTGCGGGCTGAAGCTGAAGCAAGAGAGGCTGCCAGCAACAAGGCTGAAATTGAGCAGGCTGCCATTGCTCAATATATTGCAAAGCCGCCAGCCGATTCATCGGGGTTTGATTTGGGTCAAGCAAAAACAACTGTTCCTGGCGGTGATGGCGCGGTTGATGTGTCTTTGCCTGCTGGCACGTCAAAGCCAGAAAGCCCATTTGTAACAAAGGCGCATATAGCAAAAATAAATGTTGCCCTTGAGTTGATGTTGGTGCAATATGGTCTTGATCCGGTGCAAGCGGCAGAGTTGATTGATGCAATTTCTGCTGGCAAGGTTCCACATCTTACAATTGAATATTGAGGCATAAAAAATGAATATTTGGTCTTTTACCGGCAATCTTGGCCGTGATGCAGAAATCAAACACCTCCCAAATGGCACAGCAGTTTGTGAATTTCCCGTTGCTGTAACAAGTGGCTATGGTGACAAAAAGCAAACAACCTGGGCGCGGTGCGTTATATTTGGCAAGAAAGCAGAAGGCGGCCTGCCAGCCTATTTAGTGAAGGGGCAGAAAGTTGCCATTAGTGGTGAGGCTTGCTTGCGGGAATGGGACAAACCAGATGGCGGCAAAGGGTTTTCTTTGCAGGTAGTCGTGGGCAATCTTGACCTGATTGGTGACAAAGCCCCAGGACAACAGCCGCAACAACAGCCGCAACAGCAAGCGCCAGCGGCATCTGGCATGTTTGACGACGATATTCCCTTTTGATTTCCTCAACACAGTCACAGGTGTAAGTTGGCGGCGCGCGGGTCGTCGTTCTGTGACAAACCCGCAATAATTCCTCAGCCCCTTAATTGGGGTTTTTGGATAACAACTAGATGGGGGCAAAAATGAAAGTAATTATTTTATTATTATTCGTTGTCGGTCTTTCTGGCTTTATGGTCGGACATGCAGAAGGCAAGCGCAAAGCCTCTGAGAAAATAGACAGTATAACTGAGGCGATAACAGAAAACTGTGCAGGTCAAGATTGGTTTCAGTATGATCTTGTTTCTCTTGAGTGTGAATTAATGGGTGGCAATGATGACAGTTGATGATGCAATAATTCAAATTTCAAAAGTTGCTGTGCAGGTTTCTATTGAGGATCAAGCAGAGTTGTGCGTGAAGTTGATGGCAATCTTTGGTGATCAATACACAGTCATCAGTGGCGCTGGCGGTGTGCAGGAATTGCTTGACGTGTTAAGTTTAAGATTAATTCAACATTAAAAAGAGGGTTTTATGATGGTTGCTTTTTTGGTTGTTTTGTCTGTGGTTTTGTTGATAGATGCTTTTTGTTACTGGGCATCTGTAGCTGTTGACGGAAACCAAAATAATTTTTGGCCTTTTAGCGGGTATTACTGCTTGTATAAAACAGGGCGTAAGCACTGGAACACATAAAAAAAGAGGGTTTTATGATGGATGATTTAATGGGTGCGGTTTTCGGGTTGGGTCTTATTCTGGCCACAATTGGGGCATGGATGACACACATAGCCCACTGCTTTACTGTTGAGGCGTGGGGCTTTCTAATTGCAGGGGCCATGTTCTTTCCGGTTGCTGTGGTGCATGGTGTCGGCCTGTGGTTTGGGCTGTGGGGTTGAATATGGAAAAGTTGGGATATGTGGCAGCTTTTGCGCTGCTGGTAGTTTGTCACATTGTGGCTTGCGGTTGGGCTTTTTCAGTTTTATGGGGCTGGTTTGTGGTGCCTATGTTTGGGCTTCCAGTGCTGACGATTCCAGCGGCAGCGGGGTTGTTATTAGTCGCCAGTTTTTTGGTGGACGACCCACCGGAAAAAACAAGCGTTGCAGACTTCAACGATTTGGTCATCAGAGCCGCTGGCAAACTAGCAGGCAAATGTGTTGTCGGTGTTGTTCTTGGTTGGGTAATATTACAGTTTATTTAACCGTGGTCAGCAGCGGTTTATCCGCTGGCTGCGGTTGTTATAAAACGGAGGAAATTTAGCATGCCAAGTTTTAATAATTCACCAGACACCGCCCCCCTAACAAAAGAGGAAAAAGCATGGTGTAGAAAACTTGAAAAACTTTTACTAAGCACCCCTGATCGGTTTGGAATTTACACCATAGGCGACCCAGAACTTGTAGTTTTTGATAAGGATGAATGTGTGGTTAGAGGGATAGAGCAAGAAGAGTGTTTGCCATCTAATAATAATTTACATCTAGCCCAAATAAATTCAAGCGAACACATACAAGGGTGGTGTGGCTAGTTTTATAACAAAGACCTTCGCGGGCTATGTCCCGCGTAATGAAGTGTTATTTAATAAAAGTAAAAACCTGGGGCCAATCGGCCCCTTTTTGGGTATTACAGTGCAGCCATATCGGTGCCGTTGTAATAGTAGGCAGCCGTTACACCGTCAGCAATGGTGGCTCCGGTTTCCCCGCTAATCTTGAGCGTCAAGGTGAACCCAGTGTTGTTGGTGACAATGTACAGCGGCCCATTAGCCGGGAAAACTACATCCCGATTTGCAGTTAATGGCACAGCCACATCTGTGAACGTGATGAATTTATCCCGCCATTCTTCAGAGCCAGCAGTTGTGACCAATGTGTGGTTGGCATCAGATGGAAAATCAATTGTTATGCGGCCTGCAATGGCCTGCTCTAAAACCCTGTCTAATTCATTAGATGTGGCGTACTGATCTTTTTGCAGCGCGCTGATTTCTGTTGCTGCCAAATATGGCGTTGTCATTATAGTGTTGCCTCTGTTACATATCCGCGCCCAACTATGGCAGACATCTGGTAAATTTTAATATCAATCGTGCTTTGGTTTCCTGCAAAATCGGTCACTTGGTCTGCACTGGTGTATTGAACCGCCCCAGTGGTTGCTGCTAGTGTGCGCACAACTGTTGCGCCATCCATTATATCAATAGAATAGCTTTCTGAATCCTCGCCAACAGGAATTTCAACCCCTGTGACCCATTCGCTGCTTGATAGTCGTGAACGCCTTAGCCACTCAATATTCCAGTTATCAGAGCCATCAATTGAACCTGTGACCTGCACCACAGACAATGGTTTTTTATTCACTCCATTATATGTGAACTCATAATCAACGGCAGAATCTATATTCTTTCCAGATGTCACGCCACGGTAAAGGCGGGCTGTACCTATCTCAGATATATTGCTACCCAAGAATGATGTATCTTTATCTGCCAAAAATATAAATTTGTCGCCATCAACATGCGTGCCTGTGACCCATTCTGTGCCATGTAAGCCGCGCAGAAAATTGCTCAGTGTGATCGTATTATCAGCATTCAATGTTGCGGCTGAAAAGCGTATTATCTCCCAACCGTTAGCATCTGAACCATAAGCCGCATAATTTTTGCCGGTCATCATTTGTGCTTCAGTTATAGATGATATTTCCATGTCCAGACTATAAGGTCGCACAGTCAGCGCGCTTGCTCGATCAATCACAAAGCAGTCATGTGCTGACAATGAGTCAGAGCAAATGCCGCCAGTAACCGGGCTTGTATACACCTGAAGATTTGACCAAGTTTGGCCAGAATCCACACTGCGAATGATGCTGCCTCCCGGCCATCCTGAAGATGATCCGTTCAACGCACCAACAAAGCCAGGGACATCATCAGCATCACGAATCAGTGGTATATCGAGCAGGTGCATCACAGATTTTGACGCAAACGGGATAACAGTATCGCCAATAACTCGCTGCCCACCTTCAATGGTTTGCGTATACAGTGCAGCAGCAGTCAGCTTGGCCGTAAAGTCAACGCGACCATCAGCCAAAGGGTTGGCAGACGTTAGCCGCCATTCCAGCACAGCATAAGGCGTTGTGATCGTGACAACATCGGCAGCCTCCAATGCCCTGTAAGTTTGCGGCAATGTCCCTGCGTAGTCATCACGCTCCAACCAAAGCCGGTCAATCGTTGTTTGTGCTAGTTGCGCTATTTCATCGGGCGTGAACACAACAGGAATTTCAAAGGTTTCGATGTTGACCGCATCAGAACCAACGCGCTCTCTTGAAGAATCTGTATTAGTTCCATAGTTTCTGGCTGCGTCGATATAACCAATATCAACCCTTTTTGCCAGTTTTAAGTCCATTTCGCGCGAATGTTTTAACGCAGGGCCAGGGGCAGAACCTGCACGCCTTGCATCAAGATCGTTGTAATCAATTGTCATAACAGATGACAATCCACGCGGCACAGCCTTGATTTGATAACCTGACTCTATTAGGTCAAACGAGAATGCAGACTCAAGCGGGGCAAGCGATGAACGAATGGATTTAATGCCAGATGATGCGTACCCTGTAACAGTATCAGTCAGCAATGACACATCAATATCAGCAGGCTCTATCAAACTTGATTGCTCAAGTCGTGTGCGCACCACTTCAGACAGAAGCTGGCCGCCAGGGTCAATGGATGGCAACCGCCAGCGTTCAATTCTCAGCTCTTCTTCGCCAGGGAAGTCTGGCTGAACCACGCGAGTTAATATGCTGCCTTCAACTGTAAAATTATTATTGTCTATTTCTATTCTGGTGACAGAAGGCTCCGGGCAAATCATTACATCAGATTTAATTTCGCTATCAAAATCTACAGCATAAAAGCGGCCTGTTAAATTACCAATGGGAAAGCCGCAATAAATCAAGCCATTATCAGAATCCCAGCTCATTCTAGTGGCGCGTGCCGCATAGTTTTCGCCGGGAAAGCTAATGTTTTTATATTCTACCAACGTACCGTCAGAAGAATATTTAGTGATCCCGTCTGATGGCTGTCGCGCCCCAGTGCCTACATCACCATGCAAAACATAGAGATTGTTTGAATCATCAACACAAATAGCCATTGTGTCGGTGATTTCTGCGATGCGCGAACCGTCTGGAAAATACAAATGGCCTGAAAAGTTGCTCCACCCAAACATAGTTTCATTTTTATAAACTACCCAGCCATTAGCACCGTTAAAATAGGAGTTAGAAAGACTGCTCCATAATGAGGGCTGTCGCGGGATCGTGGGGCCATCCACATCTTGCCAAGCTGACGCAAGCCGACCAAGATCAACATATCCCCCATAGTTTCCGGTGTGACTGTCAAGCGTGTATTCTATTCGCCTCTGAAAGTCGTTATCCGCTTCCTGGACCTGATAGACCACTGCCTCCTCTTGGTTTAGGTATTGGGAAGCATGTGTCTTTGTGCTGCCAGCTATATCTACATCGACAGAACCCAAAAGAACAGGGCTGTCTGCTGTGCCGCTATTGATGGCCTCAACTTTTACCTGCAAGCCGCTTGGCGAGTTACCATAGCGGGCCAACGGGTAATCATAAAGCATCAACAGGGACATGCCGCGATAGGCGGGGCATTCCCCGTTTGGCAAGTCTGCAGCCATACGAGGATCAACAGGCTGGTCGTCATATCCAGGGTATAATCTGACTGTTCCTGGTGCTGGGTTTGTGGCAAGCGTTGTCTTTAACAGGCCCGAATTTGCTTGCAGGGTTGCTGCCGGGAAAACATTAGATGAAGCCGCTGCACTGGCCAAATCTTCAGCAAAAGAATTTGCAACCAAATCAGGGCCAAACCAAATGCGCCCAACTCCGTCAATTTGATGGTCGGCGATTAAGATTGCGCACGTTACTGAATAGGTATAGGTCACATTGGTGGCACCACCACCACCGCCTTTGCTGCCTTCTGCCTCCTCCTCTGTGCGGGTTTCTTTCATTTTCCCGTTTTCTATCCAGATCATCTGACCACGGACACCAATAGTGCCATTAATATTGGCCACTGGGTCGCCATATTTTGCGGTCATTGCCGTCAGATCGTCTAGGCGCGGCCCCTCAATTACTGGGCCTGGGGCCGGATCAAGAGCAGCCCCAAGGCTTCCACCTATGGCAGCACCTTGCGCAGCCACTGCCGGATTACCGCCAGAACCTACAAAGCCAACAACACCACCAACAACGGTGCCAAGTACCTGACCAACACTCATATCTTAAACCTGTAAGCGTGCGTTATTTGTGATTTCCATGGTGCAAACGGTTGTTCTGTGACCTTCCCAACAGGCGCAAAGGCATGAATGATTGTCTGTCCAGTGTATAAGCCAATGTGCTGGGGTGCCGTCGATATTCTGAAAAGCAATAAATCCCCTGGCTGAATCTCAGATATTCTGATTTTTTCTAGGCTGGGCTGGTCGCCCAATATGGTTTCAAGCATCCCCCGAAACGGCCTGCGGGGATAACCATCACCATCATTATACGGCAGATTCAACCCCTGAAATATATGTGCAGGAATCCCGGCGCAATCCATCGCCACGCCACACAGTCGGCCCTGGTGCTTAAAAGGCGTGTCTAAGCACTCCCGCGCCAAAGCAATGATTTGTGCTTGCAGTTTAGTTTCCATTTGTGCCATACGCGTTGAACGCTTCCTCAGTCACCACATCTTCCATTGCTACGCAATTAATAGCATTGTCGTAAACGGTCACACACGACCCTGAACGCTTTTTATCACAACCAGGAATCATTTTGTAAGTATCACCCACTTGGATGGCTGAAAACGTGCTTTCTTGCAGCGTAAAGACACCACCTGTTGCATGATCCTTGATTGACATGCTGCGCAATCCTGAATTGTCACCCGTCAGCCATAACACAGAACCAAGCGCAAAATAATCAGCATCTTCAGTGCGCCCTGTATCAGTCCAAACGGATTGCGATGTCACGCCCGTCACAGTGCCTGTCACAAGGTAATCAGCCAAAACAGGGCCATCTGGTGCAGCTCTGGGGCCAGTGCAGCGGCTTCTGTCAGTCGCAATTAATGTTGTGCTGTCAAGCGTCTCATCAAATAAAGTATGCGTGCATTTTGCAGAAACTTGTGTGCCAACTGATTGGCTTGCAGGGTCGCTTAAACTCATTGATTCTATAATATATTGATCATCTTCAATGCGAGACTTTCCAAAAATCGTTTTTTTGATAGCCTCCTCATCTTCTACAGGTGCCGCCCATGACGTTTCAAATAGATAGCCGCGCGCATTATCAAGCACGCCTGACAAAAGCTGATTGCGGGTGATTCCGGCAGAATCAAAGAATGCTTGACTGTCGAACACTGAAGGCGACAAACCAACCTCAGACACAACGTCTGACGGCTCGAAAAACGGGTCAGTAATATATACCTCACCATTGGACATGATCAGATTGTGTGGATACCACGCAAACCTAAACACCAGCCCCCCGACAGTTTCAATGCGGGCGCATGTGACTCTGGTTTCTGGATCAGCAACAACACTTTTCATTCAAAAATCACTTATGGGTTGTATGTTTCAATAATGCCAATTGATGTTGACAATATTTCAAAACTGGATCTGTCAATATCTAATGTTGAATTCTCAAAAACACAAGGAATGTCAAAATAACAGCCGCCGGTTACAATCTCGCTTGATTGCGGCTCTGTGTTGATGGTGCCTGCAGAGCCATAGACTGAGAATGCAGAAGAATCTATATCAACCGTGATGGTTGTTGCTGTGATGGCGGTGATCTTTCCGCGCAACCCGTTGATCTCTGTCATGCCAACAACAGCCGAAAAATGTACAGTGTCATCAGCTACAAGAGAGTGTGTGCCGATAGTCACAACGGCTGACGCGGCTGCAGTGATTCCTGTGACGGTGTATTGATCATTAGCATCAAAGGTGATTTCACCTGTTGTATAGTCAACAGTAAAATGATTGACAACCGCCTGTGCATTATCAAGATCATCACGAATGCCAACCAACACAGTGCCAGCATTCGGCTTTAATATTCTGCGCCGCGCCGCCGTTGTGATGGTTTCGTCATCGTACCATTGAGTAAGATGGTACACGCCGTCACCAACCTCACACACCTGATCATCAAAAGTAGGTACGCCAACAAGCGCATTTGTCGAAAAGTCATAGGGATGTTTCACCCTAAAAGAATTAAATTGCCCACTCGCACGCCTGAACATGGCCACAACATCTGATTGAATAGTTGCATCCAAATCCGATGTTTGCATATCCTGGCTAAACAACACATAGGGATGGATTAACCGCCTAAAATCACGACCACCCAACACCTCTGTTTTTGTGTTTTCAAAGCTATCAGAAAACCCTGAACCGTAGCTCATTTTTTCTGTTAATCGTTCATCAATAAACATTTATGTATACCGTTGCATTCTGTTCATTGCTTTGACAGCAGCAGCGCCCGCCATACCGCCAGCACGCTTGGCCGCCCTATCACTCAGCCCATCACCGTTGATCTGCACAGTGACATTGTTGTTGTTTGTTTTTCCGCTCATCATGGCTGCAGTTTCTGCACCGCCAATAATGTTTGCTGGGCCTGTGATGATTTCCGGCCTCTTTTCACCCGCCACCGCAAACTGGCCGGCACCAACAAAACCGCCCGAATCCTTAAAGCCTAGAAAGCCACCAATGTTGCCAAGAAATGACCCGCCAGTTGATGCCGCTGCAGCCCCGCCGCCCGTTTTGCCAAAGATGCCGCCCAACACAGAGGCACCAACACCCAAGCTGCCGGAATCGCCGCCAACAGTTCCAGTTGTGCCGAATGCCTGAGCAGCTTTCAAGGCTACCAATTGAATGATAATTTTGGCAATGGATGCTAAAAATTGTTTTTCCCAATCCTCAACACCGCCAATGGCATTTGATACGCCTGACAGTAGCGCCTCATCAATCTCACCACCCAGCTTTTCAACTTCACCACCAAACTTGTCTGCATCTTTAACTGTTTGCGCTATCTTCTCGTTGATGTGTCCAACTGATGCTGCATAGGTTTCTGCTGATATTTCGCCCTCATCCATTGCAACCTTGAGAATCATTATCTGGCCGCGCAACTCCTCAACCTGTTTCTGTGCTGCAGGCACCGCGTTTTCAATGATCTGCTGCACCTCATCTGCAAAGTCTTTTTGTGCTTCCATCGCATCAAGCTGCTCTGCCATGATCAAAAGGTTTTGTTTCTGTGGCTCTGTCAGGTCTTTTAGTGCGCCTTGCTCAACTGCATACCGTAGAGCTGCAGCCTCGCCAACCTGATCAAACAGTGCTATTTGTTCCCGCAACCCTTCTGCAGTGGTTAGATATGCTTTTTGAAGTCGTTCTGCAGCCTTGACCGCTTCTTCGTCAACTACACCAACACCGCCACCCGCTTTTGCATCTTTGCGCAACTGGGCAATTTTTGCCTCTCTCTCTGCCCGCTCTTTTTCTCTTGCTTTTTGTTCATCTTCTTGCAGTTTGGCCTGTGCAGCAGCAAGTTGTAAAACCGCCTCTCTTTCATCAAAAATGGTTTGTATTGTTGACTGCCTAGCATCATTGATGCCAACTTCTGCCTCTTGAAATCTTTTATACGCGGCATCAATCGTGTCATCAGTGAAAATGGCTTTGATGGTATCAGCAAACAGCCGCCCATGATTTTGCAGCTTGTCAAACGCAGACACAAACTCAACCACAATGACTTTAGTGATGGCGGCAATATTTGCTGGCATTTCTTTGAAGGCGCTTACAATAAAATCAACAGTATCTGACCCAATAGTGCCAAGCAGCTCTGTTTCATCCCCCATATCACCGAGGCTGTCAGTGGTCGCATCAATCGTGCCACGCCAGATGGCCATCGTCTCAAGAATGCTTGTGGTGAATGCACCGCTGTCAAGATATTCTGAAATACCTAGAATTGAACCACTTAAACCGTCACTTGCTCCGGATGCCTCATTGATTGTGCCAATTACCTTGGTGAGTGAGTTGCCAAATACAGTGACAGATTGTTCAACGGTTGCGTTGATTTGTTGAAACTTGCCATCAACGGCATCACCCTGTGACTGCAGCGCATTAATGACCGCTTTTGCTGTCAGCGTGCCTGACTCTCCTAGCGCCTTTAGCTCACCAACATCTTTACCCAAACCATCAGCAAGCGCCTTGGCTAGTGCCGGTGCCTGCTCAAGTACTGAGTTCAATTCTTCACCACGCAACACGCCTGCCGCAAAGCCCTGCCCTAACTGAACTAATGCCGCATTTGCTGATGTTGCAGATGTTCCACTGATGGCAACCGCTTTGTTGATAGTTTCAACCACACCAGCAACGCCCGCGCTTGATATAGCCAGGGCATCCTGGTTGGTTGCGATTCGTTGATAAAGCTCTGCTGTTGCGTCGAGCGGTTGGCGTGATTCTTGTGCGATCTGAAAAACGGCATCCTGTGCTGCAATCAAGTCTGCTGAATTGTCTGTGACAACGCGTAAACGGTTGCCTAAGCCTGTCCACGCATCTGCTGACGCAATGATCTGCCTTGTGCCTAGATAAGCAGCCAGGGGGCCAGCAATGCGCTTGAACGAGTTGCCAAGCTGATCTGTGGCTTTTTCTGTTCTGCCACCTTGCTTTGCTAGACCCTTAAGGCGTTTTTCAGCCTTTGGAACGTCAGAGCTATCAACTTTTATGCCTAGTGTTGCCCAAACGCTCATTCTCTATACCTTTCTTGACAGCTTCATTAGTATTTTGACTTCCCAAGCACTCAAATTGCGATTGGTTAGCTCTGCCCAAGCACTCAGCTCTGAATAGCTGGCCGGGTGCTTCAGCTCCAAAAACCAACCCCACAAATATTGCAGATGCTCTGGGCATTCTCCCTGCTCGATCAGCTCTGCCGGGGTGATTCCTGTTGACTTTTCCACTGCCTCAAGGTGGGTTTTAGTAGAAATTCCATCTGTTGCGCCTTCTGGCGGCTTGCTGTATTCAATTTCCAGCGCCGCCCAATTGTTTAAGGCTTCGAGGCTTTCCCAAAAAAACGGCTATTTTGTGTTGACACCTTGTCAATCTGATCTGGTAGGTGAACCGCTTCTGTCAGAAACTCTTTAATATTTTCTTCTGTAAATTCTTCATCAAATGACCAGCCAGCGACTAACGAGACAAGCAAATCAAGTTTGCGTGCCTTATGTGCTGCCTTTTTCTCATCTTCATTTTCAAGCGCCGCATCTTTGAAAGCCTGCTGCACTGCAACTTCTTTGGCCTCTTGAAATTCATCACTCCAAATGCTCCGAATGATTATCCATTCATTAGAAAGTTTGCCTGTGGCCATGTCGGTCAAGAAAACTTTGATTCCCTTGCTGGCCTGCTCTCGCGTGTAAAACTTTTCTCTCTTGCTTGTCATGCCCAACCCTCTAAACTGCGCGGCCCCAGTAGCTGACCGCGTGTTCATTATTATATTATGCTTGTGAATCCTGAATACTGATTGTCGTGTTTTCGCTATTGATACCCGTACCACCAGCACCATTCAGAAGCGCCGTAAAGGGCATAGTTTGCACCAAGCCTTTCTCACCGTCATCTTTAGATGAACCGCCAACTTTCACCCTTGGAAATACAAAAGATATAAATTCAGGGTTAGCAGTTGAACCGCCTTTAAATACTGCATAAATAGGCACTTCAGTTTCATTGTCAAAATAATCTCTAAACACTGCATCCTGAAAATACACGCTCATATTGCCAGAAACTTTAATGCGGCCTCTGAAAATAGCAGGGTTTACATTTGAACCAACAACAGGCTCTGTGCTTAGACCAGTATCAATGACAAAATCCATGCCGGTAATTAATGCAACAGCAGCGCCGTCAACATAGATAAAACCACTCACGGCCGCCAAAACTGGGTCAGTACCTGCAGCAGCAACAGAGGTGAAATATTGTGATGTGTCGTTTGTTCTATCCTTGCCAAGCATAGGAATTGAAATTGTCGCCATGCCTGTTGGCGGCAAACCAATGCTGATGCTCTGTGGCTTCAGACCCAAACACAACTCACTTTGATTGATGTCGTCGTGCCAGTGTTCAATTGCAACAGATTGATCTGTTTTTGTGCCTGTAGCCGCAAATGTTTTCTTGCCAACCATCGCCAGCGTGACCGTATCGCCTTCAGCTTCATCTGTCAGCACAGTGCCATCAAGTGTGGCAACCGTCATCACCGTTGCAGTCAACGCCGTGATCATCGCATAGTGTGCGTTGTTGTTGCTTGTAGTAAACCCCGAAGCACTTACAACATCACCCAACTTGAAACCGTCTGTAAGGTAGGAGCCAGTGGAGCGAGTGAACTCTGTACCCGTACCCGTCACCGCAATGACAGCAACAGCGCCTGTGGTAGCTGCAGCGGGAAAATCCTGCCGCAAAGCAACCTCAAACAGATCATTGTAAGTGCCAACTGATAATTCACCATCAATTGAACCTGCAACACTGCGCACGCCGTGACGGTAATCAGCCACCTGACCATCATCACGAATCTCTGCACTCTCATTAATGGCTTTCACCAGATCGAGGCTAGAAGAAACACGCCTCATGTATTGCGCACCAGTAGCACCAGGGGCCACGCCCCAAGATGTTTCCTTCTTGATCGCAACCTTTTTATTTACGCCTGCTGCTATAGTCATCTTTGCACCCTTGCTTCCCAATTAATATTTACAATGATTTGATAAAACGAGTCTATATTTCCAGACGGGCCTTTGCCTGCACTGGTTATAAAGACTTCTTGCCCCAAATAAGACGGTCTAAATCCCGCCTTAAAAACATTTCGTATTTCTGTTACTTTTTGATTGGCTGCACCAACCCCAGTATTCACTGGATAGTTCAGGTTGATCTGCATGATCCCTGAAATTAAATCTTCACCACCATCACCCATTGTGTTTACAAATGGCTGTGCGTGTAAGATGTAAACTTCAGCATACGGTGTGCCAACAACAGGCACAAAGCTCTTGTTTTCAACGGCATAATCTAGCCCAAAAGCGCCGTCATCAAATGCCTGAATTAATGCTGAATCAATCTTATATATCATATTCTTGTTTTAGACTCTTGCTCTTTTACCAGCTTGGCAAATCGCGTGATATTTTTTCTTACCATGCCCTGTGGTGCCTTACCTTTAGAACCGCCGTATTCAATCGGCACCGCATATGGTAGGTTGTTGGTCATCCATGTGACCCGCCCACCTTTTTTACTGTTGACCACTGTGGTCATCTTTCCTATTGTCCCTGATCTGCCAGGATCAACACCCTCAACAGTACCTGTGGATGGCTGGCCAAATGTCACTTGCCAATTGCCAACCAATCTACCCTCATCAACCGGGGTGTCTTGTATGACATCAGAAAACAGGGCTATTTCAACGCCCTTGATCATTCTATCGCTTGCGCCATTTAGCTTTAAACCAAAACTTTTAATGTCGCCCTCAAAGCTCACTTTCTAGCCTGCACAAAATACACAAGCGGTGTGCCTGCAGGATTCTTTGCCACAATATCAATGATGCTCCAATATTCAGCGCCTACCAAAACCTTGTCAGTCAATACAGGTGTTTGTGTGTTATCCAGAATTAACATTCTGTCACCGCTTTGGATTCTCTGCCCATCAATCAAATCAGATTTATACTGTGAAACAATACCCTTTTGGGTAATCAATGACGTGCTGCCGCCCGCCTCAACGCCTGTGACATTATCAAAGGTGCCGTCAGCCTTTCTCTGCAGTGTGATCGTTTGGCCAAACTCATCAATCAGAGTGTTAGCAACTGCAGCCATGTCATCATAAAAAGCCATTTAAGCACGCACCAAAAACATGCCATTATTATTCAGCAAGATATTAATGTGCGCTCTGGATTTTTGGGTCTTGTTAACTTTTAACGCTTGGCCAGGATTGGCGTATTCAATTTCAACCGCCCCATCAACCTTTTTGCGTATAGCTGGCAATTCGGCATCTGGCGGATTAAATAAATCCTGCGAGGCATCAGCCTCGATGCACAAGGCAAGCTGTGCGTTTTTTACCTGTCGTGGTATCTCGGCACTCGACCATGACCAACCCTCAAGCACAACATCTGTGCGGGGCCATGATAGCGCCTGATCTCTTGCAACCCTCTGCCCAACAAACCGCTTATCAAAAGATTCTAAAAAATCCATTGACTCTGCAATTAATACTTTTGGTGGTCTTGATAGGGTCAAGCCACGCGCGCACGCATGGGCTGCCAATTCAGCAGCGGTGATATAACTTGTGGCACCAGAAACCCGGCTGCCATCTTCAATTATTATGGCCACAATTAGCCCTCAGATTTCGAGGCTGTGCCTTTTCTTGTTGCCGGTTTTGATCTAGCCTCAGAATATTTCTGATGCTTATCTTTGTCAAAATCCTCAACATTAATTTCTACATAGTCGCCCTGATCTTTTCCCCAGGGTTTCACCTTCATCACTTCGCATGTTCCACTCATAAAGCACCCATTCTAAACAATGAAAAAATAGGGGGCCATTACAGCCCCCCGTTTTCTTAGCCTAACAACAGTGCCATGTGTTCTGGCTTAACGGCTTTAACACCCCAAGCCAAAGCCACCTCAAACTGAACTTGTCTGTATTGCATGTATTGCGATACTTCAAAGCTCAAACCTGAACGCGGGTCAGTGATGATCTGACGATCAACAGCAGAATCACCCAATTCAGGCAGTGCAGGTGCGCGTGTTGCCAAAGCAATTGCGCCACGGTTGAATGCCATGTTGCGAGCAGCAGCAGCAACAACAGTGATTGCTTTTGTCGCGGCAGACATCGCCACTTTCAGCCCGGGTGCGGCAATAGTGATTTCGCCACCAGATACTGCACCAACGCCAGACTCAACAACATACTGATTCGTATCGCCTGCAAATGTAACAACATCACCCGCAAGAATGGTACCAGTACCAACAGCAGCCAAAGTCAATACAGTTGCGCCGACAGCATAACCGGCATTGTCAGTGGTAGCTGATGCGCCTGTGCCTTTTGCTGGTGTGAGGATTTGGCCGGATTCACGCAAATCAAAGCCGGTCAAAGGCATTAATACGCCCTGACGCTGTATGCTTGGATCACCAGCATAATCAACACGCGCCTGCTTACCAATAAAGCTGGCACCTGCAGAAGTGTCAATAACCAGATGATTATCCATCTGTGGTGCGCCGTTATCTTTCAGAATCTTCATTGCTTGTGCAGCATCTGAAAAGTCGCCAGCGGTAGCAAAAGGCGTGGTGCCGGCAGTACCGTATGCGCGGGATGCAGCAATATGCAATCCAGCCAAGTCAGCCTCAACCTCATTGACAAGTGTGCGCATTGCTTGTGCAAACTGATCAACAACGATGTTGCCAACGCCAGGGCCACTATTCAAGCCCATTGACTGCTCACCATTCCAGCGAACTGGTACACGCCGCGCTTTGCTGATGGTCATATCAACATTAGTGATTACCTGATCACCATCATCAGGGGTGTCAACCGCTGGGGTGATGTCAGAAGCTGTTGCAGCAGGTGCAACAGGTGAACGCACAACTTGACCCTGTGCCGCGCGCTCAAATGACATATCTGAACTTACAGCAGGGATTAAACCAACCATTTCACGTGAAACTGTGTCAGCAGCGGTGTAAAGGTCGGGGATTAGGTTTGTAATGGTACTAGCCATTATATTTTACTCCATCAATCAATTAAGGTGCCGCCATCTTTAACAAAAGCCATTCGTTCTGTTGGGCTTTTCGCGTTAAAGTCGGCGCGTTTTAGTGTTTTCGTACTCCCGGCCCCGCCGTCACTGCCATTGGCCCCGCCGCCTGCAGCTTTTGAACCTACAATGAGCGGCGCAAACGCCGGATCACCAATAAATTCATTTTTTAATTCTTCAACTGTTAATGCAGAAGGTTTTCCGTCTGCATCTGTCACAACTGTTACCGCCTTGCCGTCACGAATCTCCATCTGCAGTCGTGATTGTATGTGTGGCAATAAAGCCCTTGCGCTTCCCTGGACAGCAAGCTCTGATGCCATTTGGGTTGCTTTTGATGTTACTGTTGCGTTATGCAGCAGGCTTTCCAGTTGTGTAATTTTTGGCTGGTATTCTTCTTTTAAACCGTTGACGGTTGTGTCAAACTTGGTTTGCCAGCTTTGCTCGAGCGCGTCAGTATCGCCGTTTTTCTTTGCTAATTCCTTAGCCTCTGCAACCGCCAGTGCTTCAGCTTCTTTTGCTTTGGCTGCAAGCCCTTTCTTTTCTGACAGAAGCTCTTGAATTTTTGAATCCATCGCCTCGATGCGCTTGTCAGCTTCAGATGTGTCAGGCTTTGGAATGCCATCAACACTTAAAACAAACTTTCCATCTTGCTCTGTATACAAAGAGCGTTGTGATTCATCAATTTCTTCTATACTATCGTGTTGGTATTGTAACATTTTATATCCCCCGGATATATTTTGTGGCAAGCCCTGCCCGCCTATTAAGCACCCCACAAGTGGGGCGGTGTTCTTTTGTTCTAATTGTTGACAATTATATCCCCGCGCGCTCGAACGCTAAAGGTTCCAATCGGCGCATTTCTGCCAGTGTCAATGGTTCAAAATTCTTGCCTAAATTTAATTCTGCAAATCGTTCTGATGACAGCCCACCATTGCGCAACAATGCCGCCCTGCGCACTCCAAGCGTGCTGTTTTGGAATGCCTTCGGCTGCTTCTTTAGCCACTGATAATATGTTTGATCTTGTGCAACGTACCCATTGACGCTTGACCTTGTAGCCCCAGCCTTTAAAAAATCAAACTCATCATCAAGCTCTGCAACAGTTGTTGACCGGCATGAAACATGAATTGGCGGTCTTGGCCCTGAATCAACAGGGAATAACTGACCATCCAATGACCTGCAAATCTGAGTGGTACGGCCATCAAGTGTTGACACCCATTTCACTTTTTTCACTAGATCACTGTTGGCATCCCATGTTGCTTGCCTTGCAATAGATGCGGTATGTTGCACCGCTGTTCTGACCATCGCTTTTGCGCCACGGTTGGTGATAGCCAGTTCACCGTCATTGTATTTGTTAGCCCTGGTTCCACGCACTGTGCGTATCATGTCAGCGTTTGTTTGACCCTCATAAAAGCCACGCCGGATCACGCCTGATATTCTCTCAACATCATTGGCTGACCAATCACGCATAAAAGCATCAAGCAATTTGCCGCCACCAACACCGCGCACAGATAAAGGCGCAGACAAGACAGCCGCCCTGACCTGCTCTGGTGATGGAATAACAGATTCAAAGCCGCGCACAACCTGATCAATTGATCTAGCCTCAAAACCTGCTTCATAGTCGGCAATATCTGCCAAGTCTGTCTGCAGGGTGCCAAGATAGCGTGCATATATCGCATTTAAGTCTGTATTGACACCAGTGATTAGGCGCTCAACCCTACCGCGTGAAAAGTCAGTCATGGTTTCAGCAGATAACCGCAACCGCAATTGCACATCCATTTCCTTAAGGAATGCGGCAAATTTGGCAGCCTCACCAGATTTGACACGCTCCAAGAATACTTGATGCCGGGTGGACTGCTCTATCAGTTGCGGTGATGTCGCCATCTATGTCATCCGGTTTTGCGGCAGATTACCCTGTATTAAATCGTGGTCAACATCCCTGTCATCTGTTGCGCCCATAACAACCGGCACATCATCAAGCTCCAACCCTGAATCATCAGAATCAAGCTCCTCTCTGATTTCTTCATCTGTTTTGGATGGGTCAATATATTCTGCAGCCCGCAACCGTTGCCAAAAGTCTGTTTTTGGTAGATGTCCACTCTGAACCGCTGCAATCCATGCTGTGATGTCCTGTGCAGACATTTCTTGGTTTGACAGGTCTTGATTCAGTGAGAATTCAACCTCACCTGTAATATTCATAAATTCTACAGCCCAGCCCAAGGCTTTTTGATAAGCTGATGCAACATTGGCAGCAGCCAACGACAACACAGAATGCTGCACGCTTTGATCGCCAGCGGCCTCTGTTGCTGTCTTAGCAACCGATCCAGGCTGTACAACTCTTGCCCCCAGCCCCACCATCTGATCTTGCTTTTGATCCATTGCCTCTTTTGCCATTGTATTTGGCTGTGCCTGCTCCATTCCAAATGAACCGCCTGCAGGCAATAGAATTGGTGCGCGTGATCCAATAAAAATACCCGTTTCTTGCATCCAATCACGCCATTCTTCTGAAAGTCCAGACATCCACGGTTGCACTTGGCCGCAAAAATATACCGAATCTTCATAATCAGCAGAGTTGCGATAATGAGCAATATTTACTTCAGCCATGTCATACAGTGGCGATGGGTCAATGGTCGCGTCATTATTATTGGCACCGACAAAGGTGAATGGAATTTCAGACCACGAGCCGCCGCTGCCATTTAATATGATTATTGGCTCCTCAAATAAAACCCACTCTTTTTTATTCTTTCTATAAATCTCTTGAGTATAAACGCCGCCCTCTAGCCGCAACACCCTATACTGATCAATGACATCAACACCAAAGCCACTGGCCTCAGATACTGACTCCTTAAACACCAGCAACACAAGTTTGTAAACTGCCCCAATCTTCTCAATGCGCCAATTAACAATATTGGCTGCATCAATTAGCAGGATGTTGGCGCGCACCTTGCCGCTGACCTGATCGGCCTTTGATGTTGCGCCCTGAACTTTGGGGTAGTCTGTCAACAATCCTGAACGCCCACATTTTAAAATCTTTGATAGGCAGCTACGCGCTTGCTGCTCGATAG
>Ga0208134_1000252_pt1 | contig 34456 bp, 61 predicted proteins | sample VirMetDEL_Mar_31_FD_184515 | JGI IMG/M metagenome (GOLD analysis project Ga0208134, IMG submission 184515) | Aqueous microbial communities from the Delaware River and Bay under freshwater to marine salinity gradient to study organic matter... | ecosystem: Environmental > Aquatic > Marine >...
TCTAGGTTTTGTCGATCCCAATCATCAATGCAAATAGAAAGGTCTTGCATGACTGTATCGCATGTTTTTTTATCTAAAGAATCTGCTGAATTTATTTCTTTTTTCATTATTTATATTTAAATTTAATAAAGTTAGTTTAGCATCTTTTACTTTTTGATCTATTTCAGATGGCAAACTATCGAATGTTTTATCTAAAGAGTCTAATAAAGACTCCACCCTTGTGACCAAATCTTTGGCCTCTCTTACATCTATTGTCATATCTTTTTCTCCAAAAAAAGGTGAAGTGTTTTCGACAATGCCTACACTTCAAAGACATTATGAAAGGTCATAACCGAATACCTTTTGTCTGTTAGTGAGACACTTGCAGCAAACAACTGGTCTCAAAGTTGCTAATAAACCGGACATGAATAACCGGCATTGCTAGGTAATATAGTCAATTGGGTTATAATTATCCCAATCGTTTTCTCTGAGATAATATTTAACGTTATCTCTAATAAGGCGAGGAGTAGCCAAGGCATAGCCCAGGTCAAGCAAAGCTTTGGATACTCGCTCGGTTGTTTCATCTACAGAATCGCCATCTCTCTTAAGTATATCGACCTGGTTATGCAATTCCTTGATGAAATCCATTTACTTGTCCCAGTCAAACCCATCATCATCTGATGAATCATCTTTTTTATCTGGGGCAGGTGCAGGGGAAGACGCTGATGAACTAGAAGTCCCTGCAGCGAACTTATTAATTACATTTTTGTCCTCCCACTTGGTTCCATCTCCTTTGTCTCTCCCCTCCTCCACTTTAAGCGTGGCGTTAAATGGAACGTTCATCATGCTTTCTAAAGCTTCAAGGTTGAAGTTATCGACATCTGGATCCATACCCATAGCTTTTCTCCAGTTACGAAGTTTGCCCTTGGATACATTGAGGCCATTGCCTTCAAGCATTATGTTTTCCCAAACCTTTCTGCCAGCAAACTTAGGGCCAATCACCTCAAAGGTAAGACTAATCATCTTGTGACCAGATGATTTAGCAGTCTTTGCCTCCCAAGTTTTAGCAACCAATTCGTAATCGCCGGCTGGCATGGGACCAATCGAGCTAGGGTCTAGCTCCTCATGATCAGTTAGATTAATTTCAAAATCAGACATTGTTTTTCTCCTATTTAGATTTTAAAGATTCTTTAAACGCAGTCATAAATGCACTCCATTCTAAGTCTAATGGGAGATTGCCCAAGTCAACTCTGGATTTTGCATCAAAGGCTGCAGCGTATTTGTGAAACAACTTTCGCTTGCCATATGACACGCCTCTAGTTGTTTCCTTAAACCCTTGTCCGCTAGTACGAGTTGATACCTCATAGTTTGCAAACAAGTTGAAGTCTACCCATTCGCGTATCATTGAAGATACCTTCTTGTGTAAACTCATTTCCCAACGATCATAGGGCTCACGCTCTGGATCATTGAAAGTTCTAATGGCCACATGAGAAAGCAAGATGACATGCATCTTTTTCTTTTGTAGTTCATCAAACATGTGTAGAAGTCTGCGATAAAGTTCAGCAGACTCTGTATAACCTTTTCCGAAACCCAAAGCTTCAATGCCTTTGACTGAATGATTTTGGCAAACCTTTTGTTGCACAAGTTTCTCAGCCCAGTCAGTGGTATCAAATACCAGGGTTCTATAATCGTGATCCTCTTCAATCAATGTTTGCACCTGTCTGACTATATCGTCATAGCTTTTACATAGAGGAAAAGAGGGAACATCAATAAAGTTTGTTCCATCTTCAGTCTTAATAAAAATTGGCTTGGGTGCTTGTGAACCAAAGGTAGACTTACCTATGCCATCGGTTCCTGATATGTTTATCTTAAGTGCTGGCACTTTGATTCCAGATTCTATAGTTTTCAATAAACTCACCTTGGTCTCCTGTCGCATTCGTTAACATTGTATGGTTCTTGCGAAGCTACATGTTCTTCCCATATATCTGTCAATGCACTTGGCAAATACATGCTGTTAATCTTTTTCATCTTGCTGCAGAACTGCTCGAAGCTACTGCACCCACTAATAACAAATTCTGAATCCGACTGAACGTCAATCAAAAAATCTCCTATCCTACTCATTATTTTTCTCCTTTTAAGGGATCAATGAATTGCACATAAGGCCTTTCATTAATCTTGGTCTGTAAACCCTGTTCAACATATTCCCAAAGATTAGGGTCATCCTCTTTGCAAACTTTTACAGCTTTGGTGTCTTCAGCATACTGAACCTTAAAAGGTATCTTGTATCCATCAGCAACACACTTAGATAAATATTCTTGATCCCAGGACTTAGTAATCTTGTATTGAACTCTAAGATCAAATGGGATTAAGTTACTCATTGGAACTCTTGCAGAGCCCCCTGTATTAGAAAGTGTTTTGATGTGTTCTTGTATCTCAGGACGAGATGCAATCTCTTTATCTAACTCAGCGCTGGCTGCTTTTAATTCAGCTTGCATTGTTAGATTTTTTTTCTTAGCCTTAAGCAAAGCTTCAAGGCAAAATTCTTTAATATCTTTTTGCATTTTGTTGTTTCTCCTAAAAACCTATCTACTATATTAAGGATAAATAAAACTTTGTCAAGAAATATCTGTACATTTTGTACGAGTTGAATTATCATCTCATATGACACACTTTAATGGTTCTTATCTACTCCCTAGCAGATAGGATTCCTCCTTAAGTTAAAAAATAAAGTGTGTCATCTAAAAAGGAGAGACATGGAATTAAAAGACTACATACAAAAACGAGGCGAAGAGTCTCTGGCAAAAGAGCTGGGTGTCTCCATTGACACCATAAGGTCTTGGAGATATGGAGCTAGACAGCCCTCAGTTAATCAAGCGAAAAAACTTATTAAGCTTACTGGATATGCCCTTGATTGGGAAAACATTTATGGCAAAGTAGAGTCTTAAGATGGCCTTAGATCTAAACTTTGGTCTCGTTGGGGACGACATAATCGACAAAGAACGCAGAAATATGTTGACCTCATATTATGAAAACAACTTTCATCTTATACCTTGTGGTTCTAGGACAGATACTATTCCAGATTATTTTAAAGCAAAGCATCCCAACGAAGAAGAGGATGTATTAATAAAGCGTTGGTCTAAAACTCCAAGAGTCAAATGGTCTAACTACACAACCACTCAACCAACAATGCAAGAGATTAAGCAATGGTACTTGAAGTTTCCTAATTGCAATTGGGCTGTGGTAACAGGGATTACATTTGTGGTGCTTGATGCAGACACACAAGAAGCATGTGACTTTGTAGAGTCTGGCGAAATAACTAGGACAACTCTTAAACAGAAAACACCTCGTGGTGGATATCATTACTTCTATGCTATCAATGACAACCTAACAATTAGAAACACCACAGGTAGATTAGATATCAGAGGAGAGGGTGGCTATGTCATGGTCAGTCCTTCAAACAACTATAAGTTTGAGCTTGCTGGTGGTGTTCTCATAGATTCTATGGATGACTTGCCAATGCTTAACAGCCAAGACATGAATGTCATCTATGACTTTAATAACGATGGCAAGATTACTACGGGCCATAACACACCCTTATCAACTGATGGAGTGCAATCAGGAATGCGCAACGATACCTTGGCTAGACTTGTAGGCAAGTGGATCCTAGAAGGTTGGGGCATGCGCGAAGTGATTATTAAAGCATTGGATTGGAATCAAACCAACACCCCACCCATGAGTGTGCAAGAAGTCTTGCATACAGCCAACAGTATTTGCACTGGTCATTTAAAAAGAAATCCAGATCATGTAGATGTTGGCATTCTCAAATGGAACACCAGTCAATGGCAAATACCTTTGGCAGACGAACTCAAAGAGATTATGGATCAAGAAGACCCTATCGACATACAAAAGTCTCAAGACACAGTTGATAGAGACCCACTGGGTTTAAAAACATTTAACGATCCCTTTTGGGACACAATGGACTCAAGCAGAATCGAACAGTATTGGGGTGATGCATTTGTCTTTGAGCAATCAAGAGTCTTGTTGCTAGGTAAACCTAAGATTGGTAAGTCTCATTGGCTAGGAGCTTTTGCAGCGTCTGCAACCACAGGCACAGAGTTCATGGGCAAACAATTCAGCAGGCCTTTAAAGGTTATGTGGTTACAGGCAGAGATCATTCATGAGTTCTTAAAGAAAAGAATAGAGATGTACTACCAACCTTTTCATCATGACCCAGAGTTATACAACTTAGGCAAATCAAATCTAGTGGCATCGGGCAGACTGCGAAAAAACATCATGCGAGACAGCGACATGGATGCCATAGCAGAAAGCATTGAGTATCACAAACCTGACTTGGTCATGATTGACCCAATCATTAACTTCTTTAGTGGAGAAGAAAACTCTAACTCAGAAATACATGAGATGTTATCGCGTGTTGATAAGCTAATCGAATTATTTAAAGTGGCAGTTATCATTGCTCATCACACTGGTAAAGAAAGGGCAGATGATCTTTCCTTTATGTCAGCTCGTGGTGGTAGTGCATTTGCTGGATGGATGGATTCTGGTATCAAGCTGTCGGGCACGAAACCAAATGTTACTTTGTTCTATGAAGCTCGTAATGCAAGAGAACCTGATCAGCACTTGGCCTACTTCGACTTCGAGCGTGGCTTCTTTAGAATGGTGGATGCATCAGACTCGCCGGACGAAGTAGAGATTGCAAGAGTTATCGCTGGTGCTATGAGTTCATACAAGTTCTACACAAGACAAGAGCTAGAACTGCTAGCGCGTGAAGCACTCAAAGAAAAAGATCTAGCATCGGGGGAGAGAGCAGCAAGGTATGGTGTTTCACATGTACAGAAGTATCTTGGCGAGAAAGTTAAGACACATAGCATTCCTGGAAAGAACACTTGGTATTATTTAGAGGACAATCAAATGAGTAAACCTTGGCAAGACGATGGATGATTTAATCAAAGTGCTAGGTGATGCAATGTTTGCTGACTTAGATGCAAGACGACAGAAGTTATTACGAGCGATTGGTGGACTAAAAGATCATGCAGTCACTCAGCTGGTCAAAAGAGACAATGAGTTCTTTGAAAACAATTACAGGCATCTAGGTAACATAGAAGATGAAATTAAAAGAGAGGGAAGTAGAGAATGGATAGACAAATCTTTAGATTAGACAAACCAGCTCTTAAAGAATCAGTGGCTGATACGCTTATGGGCACAGCAATCAATCTGCCCCTGGTGTGGGTGGTGTTATCGCTATGCTTGATGTTCACGCACAACGCATTGATCATCTCATTGGCACAAGCTGGAGTGTTAACAGTGGTAGCAATCATTAGAAGGTATTGCACAAGGATGTATTTTAAAAGGAGGGAGAGTAGATGATTAAGATATTAGATATCTGTTCAGGGATAGGAGGATTCAGCTTGGGACTAGAAGCGACTGGTGGTTTTGACACAGTTGCTTTTTGTGAGTTTGATGACTTCTGTTGTAAAGTATTAAACAAACATTGGCCAAACGTACCAATATATAAAGATTTAAAGGAGATAGGAAATGACCCAGAAAGAATTATTCAAGAATTTGACCTCATCTGTGGGGGAATCCCCTGTCAACCGTTCAGTGTTGCAGGCAAACAAAAAGGCAAGGAAGACGATAGACACCTCTGGCCGTACATGTATGAAATTGTTAAATCAAAGAAACCCACTTGGGTCATTGTCGAAAACGTTGGTGGCTTCGTCAATGTGGCACTCGACGATGTCTGTCTTGACTTGGAAGCCCAAGGTTACGCCACGCAATCGTTTATTATTCCAGCTTGCAGTGTCGAAGCTCCCCACAAAAGAGACAGAATCTGGATCCTCGGAAAAAGATTTTACGATGTGGGGGACACCGAGCACGATGGATTGGCTTCCAGCAAGGAGCAAGGAAGAATGCTCAACGAATCAGAAGAACAGGGAGGGCCGGAGCAGATCAGGGAACTTGAGAGAGCAAGTGGAACACAAGAACATGTGGCCAACACCAAGAGCAACAGAGAGGATGGGGTACTACGAACAACCGAGTCCAAGCATGATCAAGGGGACACACGGATGGAGTCTTCCAGCTGCAGTGACAGACGAAGCGAGCGAGGAACCTCACAGGATGTGGCCAACTCCAACGACAATGGACACGAAAGAGGACTCACTGAAGCACGCAACGAAAATGCTACAGGGCAAGACTCACAGATCATCAGGGCAACCGATACAAAAGACATTAGCAGACAAGGTAATGATGGAGGAGATCATCAAGAATCCAGAGTTGATGGAGCTGTATCAAGATCATCAGATGATGGAGAGACCTCATCTTCCAGAGCAACAGGAGTTCGTAGCATATCTGAGGAGTCAAACAACGATGAAGGAGCTGGCAGAGAAGACAGACATCAAGAAGACAACAATCGAACATTGGTTCAGGAAGGACACAAAGGGATTCAGTCATCCGTCAATCGAAGATTGGGAAGCAATCAAACCTCACTTAAAGGAACTCAAGTACGACAAGGAGATAACAACAGTCAAGTCAATAGAGTGGGAGAATCAGAAGATTTTGTGGCCAACCCCAAGGAGCTCGAAGATCATGAACATGACAATGGAGAGCGCACTCAACAGGATCAAGAACACAGGGTATCACAGCAACCTGGAGGAGAAAGTAGCCTTGGAGGAACAGAAGATGTGGCCAACTCCGAACGCGTCTCCAGCGACAGCATCTCAGACAGTGGAAGCAACACAGAAATTGACAGCGAGCAGGGACAGGAAGCAGGGGGTCTTGATAGAAGCAGTGGTCGACAGGATGTGGCCGACACCGAACGCCTCGGACAACAGGGACAGGGGGAACATGAGCGACCCAGCAATACAACGCAGGATAGCGATGGGCAAACAGGTAGGTCTAACGATGGCAGTCAAGGACAAACCGGGCAAGGGCACACTCAATCCGGACTGGGTGGAATGGCTGATGGGGTATCCCCAAGGTTGGACGGACATCTCGGATTCGAGCGAGAACCCAGCATCCCAAGAGTAGCAACAGGCATTCCTGAGCGAGTCAATCGACTCAAAGCTTTGGGCAACTCAATCGTGCCTCAGATCATCTACAACATTGGCCTAGCTATCTTGGAAGATGAAAAGAAAACAAATGTTACTAAATAAATCAAGGGGTCAATGTCTATTGGAGTGTGTGTTGGAGTGTAATAAAAGTGTGTATAAGTGGCTGTGCAACGGGCAAAAGGGCAATTGCACAGCCCCTCTCGAAAGGTGCATGGTTGCAACATTTAGGGGTATGTGTGGCTGTGCAGTTGCACATACCTGCACATATGCACATGCATCGCTGAAAGGCGCATGGCTACAAGGGTGTGCGGCTGTGCGCATGTGCATCTCTATAGAGAACTATAGAAAGGTGTATAAACACACCTATTCTGTAGGAGAGATAGGTTCTCTTAGAGAAACAAATATGAAACAATGTATATACATAAATTAAGGAAGTTATGGCTGATAAAAAATTAACAAAGAAGCAAGAAAAATTTGTCGATCTCATGGTGTATCAAGATTACAATCAGACAAAGTGTGCGCATCTGGCAGGGTATGAGAATCCTACTGTAGCAGCAACAAGGTTGTTGAGTAATCCAGAGTATGGCCATGTGCAAGAAAAGATCAGACAGTTCAAAGCGATCCAGCGCACGAAGAATGAAATAACTTATGAGGGGATAGCAAAGAAGCTTGGAGAGATACGCGATGTTGCATTGGCGGATGGATCATATGGGCCTGCAGTAACAGCAGAGATTGCAAGGGCCAAACTTGCCGGGCTTATGGTCGATAGGAAGGAGTTGAAGATACATAAGATTGATAACATGAGCAGAGATCAGCTTGAGATAAGATTGCAACAGCTAGTACAAGAACATCAAATTGTCTTGGGACAAGCAGAAGAGGTAAAAGAAGTTGAAGAAGTTAGTCCAGATCAGAAAGATCTAGAGAATCAGCTGGGCCAAGAGATTGTTGAAGAGGCTCTGCTTGACGATGAGGAAGATCTTTCAGAGGCTTCAGCTTCCCATCAGCAAGAAGACGATTTACCTGAAGAGTAGCTTCGTCTAATTTTTTCTTGCAATATTGCTGAATCTTTATGCCTTGCTCAAAATCTGCGACTGCTGTCTCAAGGTCTACATCAGATGACTCAAGCTTGGCAACGATGCGTTGAAGTTCAGCTAGGCCTTTTTCAAAACTCATATCAGTCTTCTGATGTAGTGCCGGAACCACCGGGGAGTTGCTCGACATCGAACCAGCCACATGGATAGTTAATCATTTGCCTTGCCCCCGGTATTTCTTACGCGTCTTGCGTTTGTTAGTTCCAGCGCCTCGGCTCAATCGAGAGTCACCGATAGATGTTTTCTTTTTAACACTTTGTATTTTTTCTTTAATCCAAGTCTTTGCCATTGTCTTTTTCCTCTAATTGTTTATAAAATTCTGCAACTGCCATTATTTCCTGCCAAGTGCCATCGTTTTTAATACAGTTGGCCCGATGAGAAACAATAAGAATGTTTCTTATGACATAACCTTTGTTATTATCGATTCTTTCTAGCGTTGGAGAGTTGTATCTGTCTTCATATCCGTGCACAAGCTCAATACCAAGAACTGGACACTTAAAATCTTCTGGCCATACATCCCAAATGTCTTGAGGTGTAAGATTGCAAGGCGTCCAGCCCCTGTCCAAAGTTCTGCGCCTAGCGCCAGATAACATCTTATGCGCCCAATAAGAAGGTTTATTTCTTTTGTTTTCGTTATAGCAAGACCGACACTCCCATCTAAAAGGTGGGGCTTTTTTTAATGGCCTATTAGGAAAGTTATTTGAGTTCAACTCTTTTGTTTGTCCGCATACTTTGCATTGTCTCATTTTGGATCAATGGCTTTTAGGTAGAGTTCTTGCCAGAACTTAACTTGATGCGAGAGATCATTGTTTTGCTGAACAATGTCTTTTAATTTTATATTGCTGCTAGAACCTGGTATGCAGATAGAAAAGAATATATTGTTTCTATCTACTTCAGTCTCAAACTTATCGCGCAACAAGTCTGGCAAGTCAGCTGCGCCAGGATCTACTTCATTTACATAGAAGGTTGCTTGAACCAGCACTTCTTTTTCTTTTTTTAACTCACTCATAGGTGTCTATCGTGATCGTCATACCAGATATAAATCAAACAAAGTAAATTGATGACTAGAAATAAAACAATGACTCCAAATACTTCAAGCAATGTCTCGATCATTCTTTTCTCCATATTCTGTATTCGTTATCCTTGTGCGGACACTTACCTAAACGAAACTTGCGACCTTTAAAATGCTTGGTGTAGAAGTTCACTCTATATCTGTAAGCCTTATCTTTTGTAAGGCCTCCGATACTTTCTCCAACTTCAAGCTTGTCTAAAGTCTCACAAAACTTTGAGTAAAATTTACTCATGGGAACATCCTTTTCTATTTTAAAACCCATAATATCTCCTAGTGTTTTTTTGGATTAATTTTGCTGCTGATATCAACAACTTTTGCTTCTGGAATAAAATCAATATCTAGTTCAGTTGCGCTTTGAGGTAAGACTGCATTAAGTGGGACAATATCTGCTATGACAATTTGATCATAGTAATACTGCGCTCTAAAATTATCTGCGTCCTCTCTTGTAGGGAAGGGGCCAAAGCCGGTTGTTAATGGTTGATTGGTGTATGGATCTCCATACCTAATAACCAAAGCCCACTCACAATCTGGAATACCATCTTTTATGGGTGGTAGTGGCTTACTCATTGTTCTCTTCCTCTAATTTTTTTCTAACAATAAGTTCTGCTGTTTTATTTTCATGGCCCAGCATCATATCAATGAGTTCATTGTGCGAGTGTGGGCTGGGTGTGATTTTGGTTTTGCGATCTGATTTAAGATATTCAAGCGTTTTGCTATCGTCATTAAAGATGGTTAGATGTTCTACATCTTTACCATTATCAATGGATAATCCATAACTCATTTTAATTCCTTTGCGCCATACTGCGAGCCGATTGGATCTGCGTTGTTTTTCTACTTCGTCTTTATATTGTGTCATTGCTCTCTCCTGGTGATTATACACCGATTAAACACTTAATTACTATTTTCTTCAAACTCTTTAGCAGCCAGCTCTAAAGCTTCTGCGTCCTCATGGCCGAGATCCAAGTATTTTTGATACAAGGATTCCAGAATGATTTGGTTTCGATGATCACTCATTCTGCGATCTCGTTGTAATTTTTATCGTAAAAAGTTTCTTCTCTTGCCCATTTCAATTCAACCTCACCAAAGAAACAACCATCTTCTGTAATAACCCTACCATCTTTCAAAGTTATCCATAACTTTGCCCACTTGCCGCACTCTATCTCTTCAATATCACCGGGCGCAAAGTTATTAGCATCTGCGATCTCTTGTATATCAAAACTTATTGTGTGGTCGTAAGTCATTTCTACATGGCGAATTTCTGTAATTTCATTACTCATCTTCGTTCTCCTGAATTTCTTCTAAATGATTTATGGCTCTATCTAGACCTTCACAAATACCATGAAAGCGTTCATTGTCTAACCCTAAATCGTTAGCAGCGTCCAGCTTTATATCAAGTGCGATTCCTTTTAATCTATCGATGGTTATTTTAAGCTTACAAATTTCTTTAAATTTGCGCTCATTGGCTAGGTTATCTTTTTGCATTTTGAAAATGCGATCCATTTCTTCTTGTACATTCATATTTATTTCTCCCTTTTAAATATCGTTGTTTCCCAGAGATAATCTGGTTTATGATCGTCTATGTCAGTTATATCTTTTATGCATTCAATTTGGAAAATGTATTTATCCCCCGATGGCATTACGCCTGGAAGTGTGTAGCATTCTCCAATATTAAATTTTGTTTCTTCTGTAATGTTTACAAGGCTGGATTGATCCAGCTTAATTTTTTCAAACTTTTCAAAGTCTTCATTTTGAAAAGCATAATCTAATGTCCCTAATGGATCATATCCAATTTCTTGTGCGTGCGTAATTATTTGCATTTTTATTTCTCCTCGTTATAAACATTTAAAAAGTTAAGATTAAATTCTTTAAATTTTTTATCCAAAGCTTTAAATGTTTTTTCTGTTTTTGCTTTGCTAAAACCTTCTGACTCTAACCACTCTGGCATGATTTCATCACGCATGGTTGTATCGCCGCTGTTCATAGAAAAGCATATCTCTAATAAAATTAGTTCATCTTGTGTAAAATTCATTTTTATTTCTCCCACCATTTAACAATAAACATATCAACAACGTGTTTTTCTGTTTTTATTGTAGTGCCAGCTGAATGAGACCAAATAGCTTTGCGCATTATTTCTAAATCAATATTTCCATTGATTATTTCTTGTAGCCAGCCAATAGACCCGGCATGATCGTAATCATCAAAAAAGTTTTCTAATTGATCCATATCAAGCATTAGTTCTTTATTAATTGGTTTATTCATATTTATTAACCTCCTTAGTGTTGTTTATATGAAATGTTTTTTATGCTGGGATTCCAGCACGCCCTACAATCTAAGCATGATCCATCTTGTTTAGGTGCTACGCACTCAAAACCGATAGCATCACTTTTAGAATGAACTGTTGAAGTATGGCTTGCGTTTTTGGGTGGCTTGCCATCAATGTTAGTTGCGCTTATGCGTATGATTAGATTATCTGGAATGGTGTTACCAGCTTTTACAAAGTCATTTATAATCTTGTGTTCCCTTGTTGGGATCCAGTGCGTGATGCTTGGCGTTTTGTTTGCTACATCACATATATTTTTTAAGTGCTGGGCGCTTTGAATATCCCCGGCATCATGCCATCTAAAATATTTATTGTTCTCTCTCTCAATCAATGACACCATGGCATCAACCCAAGCCGGATTAAATAATTGATCAAGTCTTTTGTATTGAGCTTTTTTGACTGATGGAAATCTTGTATAGTTTCCTTTCATGGCATAACAACCATGACATACAGTGCCAGGAATCTTTGCAAGCTTGCTGCCAGTCTTACATTCCCACGCCGGGAGATTAAAACTTTTGCATGGCATTTTAGTTGTAGCGGATAGATCACCGCCTATAATTTCTTTGGCTTGTATTTTAAGCATTATATAATTTTCTCCTTATTATCTTATATACAAATTATAACAGTTATTAATCAAAATATACAATCAATAACACAAATTAAAAAGATAACTACAGATAATAAAAACTTTAGATTGAGAATGATTATTTGCATTTTCCCACTCACGCGGACACAAGCTTAATATTTTTGCGCCCTGACGCATTTTTTTTGCGTCCAGCTGCTTTTTTTGCGTCCGGATCCGGATTTTTGCGTTTGCGTTCTATGATAGTAAAAAAACCCTGGGGCCTTGCGGCCCCGGATCATTAAGTTTTTGGAGAAAACTAGTCTATGAACATAGACATATGCGAACCATAACACAATTTTTGCGTTTTTGCGTATGATAGTAAAAAAAAATAGGTGGGGGACTTTCACCCCCTGGAGGAATTATTGCGGTGGTTTGATTAAACCGTTTTGAATTAACTCATGCGCTTTGCGCCCATAGCTTCCTTGAAGTTTCCAGGCTATGCCTGTATCTACTAAATGTTGCCATGCAGAAATAAAATCTTTTTCACTGTAGACACCATTATCAATGTCCTCAATAATTTCAATTGCTTTTATGTTATCCATTATTTTGTTGGTTTTATAAATGCGCCAACTGAAATACTGAACAAGCAGCCTGATAGGAAAACCAGGAATGCAGGAATGATGGCCAAGTGATCAACTAACATTACAGGGACACTCACCGCTAATGCGGTAAGTAATCCATAGATGAATCCTTCTCTCATGATGTCACCTCTTTAGTGTATCCGTCGAACCACCTTGTATTATTATGAAAGCCTGAAGTATTATCTCGTTGACAATGTTCTTGGGCTTGCGCAAGTGTAAGCCCTTTTTTTATTGTTCTCCTGGAAGGCGCCGGAAAGCCATCTTTTTCATAGAACCTTATTATTTTATATGTTCTCATGATTACTTACCCCCAAAAATTGGCTCATTAATCTCTAGGATTTCTTGAACCATTGTTTCCTGATTATGATTTTTTTGCTCTTCATAGCCTTCATATGTATCAGTTCGATCATAGATTTCTAGGTTATCCACCCAATAAACGCCATTGTCTAAGAAGTCTAACGCCCAATCGCCAACTGTACTACAGCCAATTGAAAGCGTCCCCCCTATGTAATTGCTTATTATTTGAGTTAGTCTAGCCATTGAATAATTTTGATCAGTGCTTCTAACATCTAGTCTTCTTGCAGCTTCCAGAAAAGACTCAACCGAGTCTCTTCCACCATTCCAATGCAAATAGATACAAGGTATCTGTTTATCATTTCTTTTTGCTTTCGGTTCTTTGAAAGCAATAATCGCTCTATTTCCCATAATGTCCTCCTTAATGGTTTATGGTTGGTTAACCTATATTATACACAATTTACACAACTTTTCAAAAAAACGGATTCACCAAAAGCCCGTCATTGAATTCTTTTGATGCAACCTGACCCATAGCATTAACGAAGTTAAGCCAATCCTGGCCTTTGCGTTTCAGGAAGATCTTAAATTTTTGCGTCTGCGTATATGATAGTAAATTCTTTTGCGATCTTTTGCGTACAAGTACTATGATAGTAAAAAGTTTTTTTGATTTATGCAGCCTGGGGCCGCTTGCATGGGCCCACCACATCCCAACCTGAAAATTTGCCAGCATAAAAAAAGGGAGCTATTGCTCCCTTGATTTAATAGGCCAGTTTACTTAATAGCATCCCCCCATTGCTTTGCCATTGCTTGGGCAATTCCTTTGTAGAATTTGCTACGCTCTTTGCCCTTGCCACTGCCAAGCCACCATATTCTGTGCTTTTCTTTGACTGGCAATTTGTCAGTAGCCTCTTTGACATTGTCAGTATCAATAAGCTTGGGCAAATCTTTTAGCCAAAGACAAGTTCTTTTATACTCATGATCCCCAAACTGATAAGGGTTAATCATTTGATCTGATTTCCTTATGTAAGAAGAAATCACACTAACTGGATTTTCAATGGCAATATGCTTGACTGGTGCATCCATGAGTTTTTGAACAAACTCAATCGCATCATCTCGCAATGACCAAGGTTTTTTTCCTTCAGTAAACCACCTCGCCCCTGTTACTGATAAGTGGGTGCAAGGAGGATGGGCAATCATGAGATCAAAGTAATTGCTATTTTTACCATACAAAAGATCAAAGACATTACCTTCGTAATGTTTGCCCTTGATCTCACTTTCGCATGGCAAGATATCGCAACTCATTGCATCGAATCCTAGTTTCAAGAATTCGTCTCTAACAGTGCCACTATACTCGCAAGCTATTAGCACTTTGATTTTACTGTTATCCAATTGATTGACCTCGCTTGGTTGAAATGAAAAGAAAGCCACCACCATTCCCCTCTTCATCCATAGAGACATCAATTTGAATATCTTCTTTGGTTGGATGGGTAAGTTGGAATGAGGGAAATGGGGCTAATGCACCATCATCCTCAATCATTTCATAGCTAACGATCTTATAACCTTTGAGCTGATTATAATATTTTGTGTAGAATAGATACTTATTGTGATGAGCTTTATGCTCCATTTTTTCTTGTAGCTCTTCATCAGAATAAAGACCATCACAAGATAAGCAAATGGTATAACCCATTTGCTCTTGTGTGTTTCTTTCATCTTCACGCTTTCCACATAATTGACAATTACTCATTATGCACCCCACTCTTGCATGTCTTCATCCATAAGATCAAAGACATCATCTTCACCCTCGAAGCAAACATCCCAAGATAGATTGAGATTATGCTCTTGGCAATATTCTTTCATCTTGGCAAAGATTGGAAAAGGGCAACTCCATGCTGTGAAGAATTGAACTGTTAACTCATCATCAAAGTTAGCATCAACATCAACATCGTAAGAGTTCCACTTTGTCCCCCAATTGGCATTGCTCCAATCATACCAATTGTCAAAGCCAAAGTTTGAGATCCACTTATCTCGAACATTTCTACTTTTAGGAACATAGCAACCACTTTCATTTTTATAATCTCTAGGGCAATTATCAAAACCATAACCTATGCCTTTTTTTAATTCTTTAGGCATTGGTATCATTCCATTAAAATCAAACTCTTCACTATTAATGGCGAGCATGGTTTTTAATTCAGCCAAGGCAAGTTGCTCTTTTGAGCAACCTGTTTGGACTGAAACATCAACACAATTAGAAGTATGATTAGGCATTGTTCCACCCCTCTATCTTTAGAAGACTAGAAGCTTGCACCTCATAAGCTGACTTGTGAGTCAGTTTAATGTGAGCCATTACCTCTTCACCTTTAAGAATTCCACTAAAGGTTTTCTTGTTGGTTGTCATGTTAGTGCCTAGCATGAATTCATCTTTGAACTCTTTAAGCGTTTGTCTAACACCAAAGCCATTGGGCTTAACTATAAGGTGGCTCATAGCATCTTTTTTAATAGCACCTTTTAGAGATGATATTGCATTTGAAAGCTCAAGGTATGTTGATACCTCTTTGCTCCATTTCAAAGAAGCCATTTTATCTTGTAGCTTCTTTAGTTGGTCTAATCTTTTATCCATGATTAGTTTTCTCCATATTGTCAGTTGCATAATGTTTGGTTATTTAATTACCAACTGAACTTAAGTTCAGCATAGCAGATATTAAACAGATGTTCAACATTTATGACGCACAATATAAACACTTAATATTGAGCATGCTGCTGATGTAAAGTAAACTTGACATCGGAAAAAATTGTCATACATGTCATACTTTGGGTCTCTATTGGATCTCGTGCCATTTTTTGATTGCGAGTTTTGCTTGACCCCCACCCCCATATATAGGGGCGTGGCGATTTTTTTTTGTGTATATAAATAACTATCGATATATACAATTACCCAAAAAACCATTTTACCCCCCCTCTTCATTTGGGACCCCTATTGAGGTACCATATTTCACACAGAAAAAAACATTTTGAAATGCCTGCAAAAAACACAAAACTAGAACATGTGCCAGACGATGCTCTAAAAGAGATTGTCTTAATTCAAAATCGTATCAAGCAACTGGGCGTGCGCGAGAAAGCGCAAACAGATTTTATCGAGTACGTTAAGCACGTCTGGGACGGCTTCATCGAAGGCGAGCACCATAAGCTCTTTGCGCAAAAGCTCGAAGCTGTGGCCAAAGGCAAGTGCAAGCGTCTTATCGTTAACATGCCCCCACGTCATACCAAGTCTGAGTTTGCTTCTGTGTTCTTTCCGAGTTGGATCATGGGCCTCAAGCCTGACATGAAAATTATGCAAACCACTCACACCGCCGAACTTTCGGCAAGGTTCGGGCGCAAGGTGCGTAACTTGATGGACACAGATGAGTACAAGCAAATCTTCAACAAGGTGAGTTTGTCTGCTGACTCCAAATCAGCAGGTCGGTGGGAGACGAACAAAGGCGGCGAATACTTTGCTGCTGGAGTCGGTGGCGCCATCACAGGTCGAGGCGCTGACTTGCTCATTATCGATGATCCACATTCTGAGCAAGATGCTCTGTCGCCTACTGCCCTTGAGTCGGCTTATGAATGGTACACCTCCGGCCCGCGCCAGCGTTTACAGCCTGGTGGTATTATTGTGATTGTGATGACGCGCTGGTCAACATTGGATCTTACTGAGAAACTGATTAAGCGCATGAGCGAAGACCATGCTGATCAATGGGAGATTTTAGAGTTGCCTGCCATTTTGGAAGACAACACCCCTTTGTGGCCCGGCTTCTGGAAGCTTGAAGAGTTAGAGGCTGTAAAGGCTTCAATTCCTGTGGCTAAGTGGAACGCCCAGTACATGCAAAACCCTACCTCTGAAGAGGGCGCCCTACTCAAACGCGAGTGGTGGCAAATGTGGGAGCAAGACAATCCCCCTCCTTGCTCCTACATACTTCAGTCTTATGATACAGCTTTTAGTTCCAAAGAAACTGCTGACTATAGCGCCATTACCACTTGGGGCGTTTTTAAACCAAGCGATGGTGCACCTGAATCCATCATGCTGTTAGATGCTAAACGAGGGCGCTGGGACTTTCCAGATTTAAAAGCAACAGCTTATGATGAATATAACTATTGGCAACCGGACATTGTCTTGGTAGAATCTCAAGCAAGTGGTACGCCTTTGACGCAAGAGCTGAGAATGATGGGCATACCTGTGGTGAACTACCGACCCACTAAAGGGAAGGACAAAGTCACCCGTGTACACAGCGCCTCTCCTGTGTTTGAAGCAGGGATGGTGTGGGCTCCCGATGCCATATTTGCAGAGGAAGTTATAGAGGAATGCGCAGCATTTCCATTTGGTGAACACGATGACTTTGTAGATTCGACAACACAGGCTATACTGAGATTTCGTCAAGGTAATTTTGTTCGATTGGACTCTGATGAAGAGGACGATGAACCAATACCTAAACAACGAATATATTATTAGAGGTTAATATGTCAAAAACAAAATTTATTAAAAGCATTTCAGAGTTAACCAAAGGCACTGCTCAAAGAATTAAAGATGGAAAAATAACTGTTAAGTCCAACGATCCCAAAGTTCAAAAAGCCATTACTAAAAAAGTTGATGAGCTGACTGCCAAGAAGATCAAAATGGAAAGAGCAAAACAGGATACAGGCGGATTTAGAATTTCAGACGCAGATGCTAAAAAAGCTAAAGCAAGATTAAAAAATAAAACAATTAAAAGAAGAATGGCAGCTGCACCTAAAAGGCCAAACAAAGAAGGCGAATATATTGGCACAAGTGGAGTCAAGCTGTCTAAATATAAAGTAAAAGGAAAGGTTAAACCAGTGCCAACTAAAGTTCCTAAAAATAAAGCCAAACCTAAAAAATTGAAAACCGGTGGCATGACATCCAAAGGCATGAAAAACGGCGGGATGATGAAGTCTAAAGGCATGAGAAAGGGTGGTAAGAAAAGAGGTGTAGGCATAGCCAAAAGAGGTTTCGGTAAAGCTCTAAAGTAAAATGGGAAAAGTAGCCAAAACAGCAAAGGCTCTTAAAAGAGCAACAACAAAAATTAAACAGAATCTTAAAGAAGATTCTAAAGACATGTTGCCATCAAGCCATAAAAAACAACCAATGAATCTTCCCAACAGAACAGTAAAAGCAGCCAAGACTACAGCTAAAGTAGCTGGAGCAGCCGGAGCTACAGCAGCAGCTATGACTGCATATGAAGGTGGCGGCGCTCGCATGAGAAGAGCAAGGCAAACAATTAAAGACATTAAAAAAGACCTTAGTAAAAAATAAATGGCAACCACAGATAAAGCAATTACCTTTGACGAGCAGGTAGACCTTAAAGTACGCGACAGATCTAAAGACATGGACATTGAGGTCGATGTTGCTGAGTCTAACCCAGAGCTAGATTCATTTGAGCAAATGGAAGATGGTAGCATCGAGTTTGGCGCGCCATTACCTCCTATGGACAACACAGATTTCTATGCTAATTTAGCAGACATCATAGATGATTCAGATCTTAATTCTTTAAAGAATGATCTGATGGGCAACATTGAAGCTGATAAAGAATCTCGTAGCGATTGGGAAAAAACATATCGCAATGGCCTTGAATATCTTGGCATGAAGTATGAAGAAAGATCTGCTCCCTTTGAAGGAGCTTCGGGTGTTATGCATCCATTGCTTGCAGAAAGTGTTACCCAATTCCAAGCGCAAGCTTACAACGAACTCTTACCATCGCAAGGCCCAGTCAAAACACAAGTGCTTGGCATGACAACTCCGGAAACTGAACAACAGGCTTCTCGTGTGCAAGAGTTTATGAATTATCAGCTTATGCAGGTCATGAAAGAATATGATCCTGAAACTGATCAAATGTTATTTTATCTACCTCTATCTGGTTCAGCTTTTAGAAAAGTTTACTACGACCAAAACTTAGGACGAGCAGTCTCTAAATTTATTCCAAGTGAAGATTTAATTGTGCCTTATGCTGCAACAGACTTACACAGCGCTACAAGAATCACGCATGTAATTAACATGTCAATGAACGACATACGCAAATTGCAACAAGTTGGTTTTTACAGCGATGTAAAAATAGATTCTGCAAGCATGATGGCAGATGAAACAGATGAAATTCAAGAAGAGATAGACGAGCTTCAAGGCGTTAGTCCAAGCTACGGCGATGATGATACTTGCAAAGTGCATGAGATTCATACAGAGCTAGACATCCCAGGATTTGAAGATATGAACGCTCAAGGTGAAGAGACTGGAATTAAATTGCCATACATTGTCACCATTGCTAATAACAAAGTTTTATCTATTCGCAGAAACTACAAAGAAAATGATCAGCTGAAACAGCGTACCAATTACTTTGTGCATTATAAGTTTTTACCAGGGCTAGGATTTTATGGCTTTGGTTTGACTCACATGATTGGAGGCTTATCGAAAGCCTCAACTTCAATTCTTCGTCAGCTTATTGACGCTGGTACTTTATCTAATTTACCAGCTGGATTTAAAGCTAGAGGAATTCGTATTCGTAATGACGACCAGCCTTTACAGCCCGGCGAGTTCAGAGACATGGACGCACCCGGCGGTAGTTTGCGAGACGCTTTTGTACCGTTACCTTTTAAGGAGCCAAGTCAAACCCTTCTCTCTCTCCTAGGGATCTTGGTCGACAGTGGGAGGCGTTTCGCATCTATCGCAGACATTCAAGTGGGTGATGGAAACCAAAATGCGCCAGTCGGTACAACGGTTGCTCTGTTAGAACGTGGCACTCGTGTTATGAGTGCCATTCACAAAAGACTACATGCAAGTCAAAGAATTGAGTTTGAAATTTTATCCAAAGTGTTTGGCGAATATCTACCACCCGCTTATCCATATTCAACAGCTAATGGCAATCAAACCATTAAGGCTTTAGATTTTGATAACAGGGTAGATGTATTACCTGTCTCAGATCCTAATACTTTTTCTATGAGTCAAAGAGTCATCATGGCTCAAGAACTTCTTAGAACAGTACAAAGCAATCCTGAGATTCATGGGCCTACTGGAATTCATGAAGCTTACAGAAGAATGTATGCTTCAATGGGAGTGCAAAACATTGAACAGCTTTTGCCACCTCCCCCTCAACCTCAACCGATTGACCCTGCAAGTGAAAATGCAAGTTTGATAGCTGGAATGCCAGCGCAAGCTTTCCAAGGCCAAGATCATGATTCACATATTAATTCTCATGTATCTTTGTATGGAACCATTACTGCACAATCAAACCCAGTTGTATTATCTTTAATACAAGCACATATTTATCAGCATGTCTCATTTAGGGCTGCTGAAATTGTTGACCAGCAAAATGCTCAGAACCCAGAGTTCCAAGCAACCTTGCAACAGATACAACAATTGCCACCAGAAGTTGGCATGCAGTATCAACAACAATTACAAGAGTCGGTGGCAAGAGACGTGGCTGCAGTTGTCTCTCAGTTGATGGAACAAATAAATTCTATCTTCATGCCACCCCCTCCACAACCTGATCCTTTGGTAGAACTAAGAGGTAAAGAGTTAGACATCAAAGCTGATGATGTACAACGCAAGCGTGAAGAGTTTGCACAACGTCAACAGTTTGATGCTATGAAGGCTATGCAAAGTAATCAATTAGCAGAACAACGTTTGGTTATTCAACAAGACATTGCTAAGATGAAAGATGACATAGCAAGAGAAAGAATCGAACAACAAAACCAATTCAAAGCAATGGATATCATGCGAGGTAACAAATGAGTTCAATAAGAGAAGAAATGGCAGCAATGCACAAAAAACAATTAAAAGAAGAAGAGGAGCGTAGAATCAATGGCAATCAACCGATCATCAATGAGAATGCAAATCTCGACATCGACAAAATCGCAAAAGAAGCCGATAAGGAAGCGAATGAAGTCCTTGCCAAAGTTGTTAAAGAAAGCAAACCAAAAGCAAAAAAAGTTTCCAAACCTAAAGCTGTCGCTAAGACTAAGGCCAAGGTAAAAAAGAAGAAATAATATGCCCTTAAAAAAAGGTAGCAGTAAGAAGACAATATCTGCTAACATAAGTGAATTAATGGGTAGCGGTAAAAAACAGAAAACTGCTATTGCAATTGCTCTAGAAGCAGCAAGAAAAAATAAAGGTAAAAAAAATGGAAAAAGCAAAAAACGTTAAATCAAGTGTAACGATTAAAGATCAAGGCACGGTTAATTATGCAACACCACAAAAAGTTGCTAATGGTGGCAAACCTGGTAAGTATGGTGCTGGTAACTCTAAGGGTGGCGGAGCTGCTTTAAGAGGCACTAAGTTTAGCGGCGTTTCCTAAAAAAATGTCTGATCGAGTTTTAGTTGCACCTCCAGGTCTTACTAGGCCCGATCAATTTGCAGAACGCAATATTCAACGTATGCCTACACCCCCAAGACCAGCAAACAATCTCGTGGTGGGTGGCCCTGCGTATTTTACGCCTGAAGGTTATCAAGCCCCTGTTCAACCACAAGAGGCTTTTATGCCAACTAGAACAGGATATGATCCAATTCGGGATCAATTTAATAGACCTCCAGCGCCTATGCCGATGCCAGCACCTGCACCAGCGCCTACACCAGCACCACCCCCAACAGGAGGAGTAGGAGATCCTGCGCCTTATATGCCAGCTCCAGCTCCAGTAACAGAACCAGTTATGCCACCGCCTTTACCTGAAGGATATGAGTATGACCAAGATGGAAATATTGTACTTATTAATGAACCAACACCTGAACCAGTATTTACACCTCCACCTCCACCTACAATGCCAGAGCCTAATGGATTCTTTCCAGGCGTAACACCTGACTTTTCAAACTTAGACTTTAGTGGATTGTCAGACTTAAACTTAGAGGACATGGACTTTAGTAACTTACCAGTTCCTCCTCCACCGCCTCCACCTAGAATTCCTGTGATTGAAGACATGGATTTTACTAATATGCCAGATTTTTCAAACGTACCTGGAATACAAAATATAGACTTTAGTGGATTACCACAATATCAAATGCCAGCACCAACAATGCCAGCTCCAGTTCAAACGCAAGGAACTCCTATTGGTGAAATGCCTCTAACCCCTGAACAACTTGCAAGAAAAAAAGCAGAAGAAGAAGAAAGAAAGGCTGAAAGCATAAAAAATGCAATAGCGAAATATGGCAGTGTAGAAAATAGACAAAAAAGCATTAGAGAAGCTTTGGCAACTCCAGCCCCAATATACACACCCCCACCTAAAATGGAAGAAATGTTTGAAGATTACGATTATGGAAACCCAAATTTAAGAGACAGAGGAATGTTTGGGCCTAGAAGATAAAATAACACAGGCAGGAGAGAGCCATGGATACTGTAAATTTAGCAGAATATTTATTTAAAAATTTAAGAAAAAGAGAACAGAACACCGTTGACATCATTGCTGGGGGCAATGTAAGATCGATGGAAGATTACAAGTATCTTATGGGAGAGTTATCGGCGATTCGATCCCTTATAGAAGATTTAAAAGAAACGCTGCAAATGGAAGATAACGATGAGTAAAGATGTCGCAAAAAAAAATGAAACTGAATCTGAATTAGACAAAGCATTTGTCAGTTCTGAAACTAAAGTTTTAGACCCCACCCTACTAAAAAAATCCTTACTAGATAGAATGCCCGATCCATCAGGATGGCGTTTATTGGTATTGCCGTACAAAGGCAAAGGAGTAACTGATGGTGGCATTCAATTAATAAAAGAAACTGTAGACAGAGAAGCTTTGTCCACAGTTATATGCTATGTGCTAAAGGTTGGACCTTTGGCCTACCAAGATGAAAATAAATTTGGCAACGAAGCATGGGCTAAAAAAGGAGATTGGATCCTTATTGGCAGATATGCTGGCACTCGTTTTAAATTAGAAGATGATCACGAAGTTCGCATTATTAATGATGACGAAGTGATTGCTACAATTTTAAACCCAGACGACATTAAATCTTTATAGAGGTAAATCATGGCAGAAGAAGCAACAAACATTGATGTAGAAATTACAGACGAAAAAATTGAAAAAGCAGCAGTTCCAGAGCACAAAAGAGTTGAAGACGAAGTGCAGGAAGATTCAGTTGATATTGTCCTAGACGAAAAAGCTGAACAAGCATCTCCAGTTACTGAAGATGAAATCAAAGAAGATTTTGAAGCGTCTCCTCAAGTAGAGGAAAAAGCAAAAGATTTATCTGATGTAGAAAAAAGAGCATCACTTGCACAAAATAGAATTAACAAAGCAGTGGCCCAAGCCAAAGAGTTTCAAAGAAGAGAACTTATGGCTGTTCAGTACGCCAAAGATTTGAAAGATCAAAACGAGCAATTAAGACAGTCGCAAAAATCCTTTCAATCAAGTTATGGTGATGAATTTACTAATCGAGTTGAATCACAAATAACTTTAGCAAGACAAGCTTTAAAACAAGCCAGCGAAGCTCAAGATGCAGAAGCAATAGCTAGTGCAACTGAAGCTTTAACTATGGCTACATCAGATAAAGCAAGGCTTGAACAATATAGGCAACAGCAAAAACAATACGAAGAACAAGAAGCCGCTTATGTAGAACAAGCGCAAATTCAACAACAACCTCAAGAAACTATTGAAGAGTATAATGAGCCATCACCTAAGTCTCGTGATTGGGCCAAAAAGAATTCTTGGTTTGGACAAGACCAAGTTGCAACCTCTGTTGCCTTTGCAGTTCATAAACAATTAGAGAACGAAGGCTTTGACTTAGACTCAGATGAGTATTATAGTGAGATTGATAAGAGGGTACAACGCGAGTTGCCCCACAAGTTTAACGTGGAAGCGGACAAAAAACCCGTCCAGACAGTCGCTTCAGCCACACGCAACACATCGACAGGACGCAAACAAAATCGTATCGCCTTGACACCGAGCGAGCAAGCATTAGCTAAAAAGCTTGGAGTGTCATTTAAGGACTACGCAATACAAAAAGCGAGGCTAGAAAAATCATGACAGAAGGAAAAGATAAAGTGATTGATGATAAGGATGTTAGAACTTCAAGGAGTGCTGACACTAGAGCAAAAGAGGACAGGCCAAAAGTTTGGAAAATGCCTTCAGCTTTAGAGCTACCAGAAGAAGCTATTAAAGCAGCTGAATCTCAAGGCATAACTTATCGTTGGATCAGAGAGGCCATACTAGGACAAGATGACAAAACGAATGTCTCAAAAAGATTTCGTGAAGGATTCGTTCCAGTAAGACCTGAAGAACTTCCAGGATTTCATGATTTGCCTACAGTCGATGATGGTCGGCACGCTGGAATTATAGGAGTGGGTGGATTGATACTGTGCAAAATTGATAAAGAAATCGCAGATCAAAGGAATGAATACTTTGAACAACAAACCCAAAACCAAATGACAGCTGTAGAAAACGACCTAATGCGTGAAGAGAACCCATCGATGCCTATTACAACAAATAGATCATCGAAGGTTACTTTTGGTGGAAGCGGTAAGTAATTACAACTTCTAAAATAAAATTTAACTAGGAAACTATTATGGCAAATACAAATGCTAAATTCGGTTTAAGACCTATAGGAAAACTTGGTAGCAGTTCTAACAGCACTGGTACTACTGAGTACGATATTCTTACAGGTACAACCGGAAGTATCTTTACAGGCGACCCGGTAAAAATGGTTAACACTGGCGGCATTGCAGTCGCTGCTGCTGGCGATTTACTGTTGGGAGTCTTTCAAGGATGTAGATATACTGATTCAGCTGGCGAAGTGATTTATTCACCTTACTGGCCGACCACAACTGCATCTTCTGACGCGGTGGCTTTCGTAGTTGACGATCCTAATGCTTTGTTTGAAGTTCAAAGTGCTGCTACAGGTAGTGTGGTACAAACAGTTGTCGGTTTAAACGCTGATATTGTTTACACTGCTGGTAGTACAGTAAACGGACGATCTAATGTAGATCTAAGTGGAACTATGGCTACAGGCACAGCTCAGTGTAGAATTATTGGATTTTCTAACGACCCAGAGAATAACGCTCTAGGAACTGGAAGTCTTTCTACTTACGTCAATATGATTGTTAAAATTAACGAGCACTTATACGCTCAAACAACGGGAGTATAACAATGGCGATTAATAGATCACAATTAGCCAAAGAGCTAGAACCAGGTCTGAATGCGTTATTTGGAATGGAGTACAATCGTTACGAAAACGAACATGCTGAAATCTTTGAAACCGAGTCATCTGACCGTGCTTTTGAAGAAGAAACAATGATCGTTGGTTTCGGGAATGCTAAAGTAAAACAAGAAGGAAATGCGGTTGAATTTGATTCAGCTTCTGAAGGCTTTACTGCAAGGTATTCACACGAGACTATCGCGTTAGCGTTTGCTCTTACTGAAGAAGCAATTGAAGACAACCTATATGATAGATTAGGAGCTAGATATACAAAAGCTCTAGCACGATCTATGGCTCATACTAAGCAAGTAAAAGCAGCTGCTGTTTTGAACAACGCTTTCTCATCCAGCTTTACTGGTGGAGATGGTGTTGCTCTAGTAAGTACAGCTCACCCATTAGCTGGTGGCGGTACTTTAAGCAACAGACCTAGCACTTACTCTGACTTAAATGAGACTTCGTTGGAAGATGCAATTATCTCTGTATCAACTTTCACTGATGACAAAAGCATGATTCTTGCCCTACAGGGCCAGAAACTAATCATTCCACCACAATTACAATTTGTGGCAGATAGATTGCTTAACACACCAGGTAGAGTTAGTACCTCTGATAATGACATCAATGCTATTAAGAACATGGGAATGGTCCCAGGTGGTTACGCAGTTAACCATTTCTTAACAGACAACGATGCTTGGTTCTTGTTAACAGACTGTCCTGACGGATTTAAACACTTCGAGAGATCTGCTCTTTCAACTTCTATGGAAGGTGACTTTGATACTGGCAATGTCAGATTCAAAGCTAGAGAAAGATATTCTTTCGGATTCTCAAATCCAAGAGCTGTCTTTGCATCACAAGGTGCATAAATCCAATTTATTGGTAAAGGGAGCTTCGGCTCCCTTTTTTTTATTTATAATAAAGTTTGTTTAATTTAAGTTAATAAGTGTATAATTCAACAAAAACCTGTGAGGTTTTATGAATACAGCTTTACACGATTCAATAAGTCTAGCGAATTCACCATGTGTAGGAGTTTGCTCGACATCAATGGCCCCATTCGATGACCGATGCCAAGGGTGTGGTAGAACTGTCGAAGATATTAGAGACTGGGAAACTTTTTCAGAGTTTAGTAAAAAAATAATCAATGTAAAAAATTGGTTAGATGGTTATAATATTAGACAGAAGAGAGATAGGATAAACACCATGGCAGATCATTCAGACGAAAAACTAAAAGACATCGAGGGTAGATTAATTACCATTCAATCTTTAATTGAAATGACAGGCCAAGACATATTAGACTATTTTGGCAAAGATCCGGCTGTAAAAGATGCATATCAATCTCTTGTTCAATCAAGAGAAGAAATATTAAAAACAAAACAAACTCTTCCCCATTTAGACTAATCTGATATATACTTTGGTTAGTATCTAGGATTAATTAATCTGTTTTACTGACTGACCTAGCAGACAAGCCAAGACAGTAGAACTTATTTCCCAGGAGGAAATTATGGCAAATTCAACATTTAGCGGACCAGTTAGGTCTGAAAATGGTTTTAAGGTAATATCAGTAAATAGCACTACAGGTGCTGAAACTGATGTTGTAAACATTGCATCAACAGGTATTGTTACTAACAAATATGTAAAACATGTAGGTTTTGTATCTGGTGTAACAGTAAATAGTACAGCAGGTGATTCACCAACTATAGGTACATTCGTACAACCAGCTAACACAATCATTACAGATATTAAAATTTTCTGTGACGTTGCTCCAGTTATTGGAACAGGTGATATTGGGTACGAAGTAGGTACATCTTCTTCAGGTGCACAAATTGTTGCAGCTCAGACTGATGAAATACTTGATGGGGGCACAACTGTTGTTGCTCACAATGTAACTGTAACAAGCTTAGTTCTACAAACTCAAGATGGAACAACAGCTCCAGCTTCTGTTCAATATACAGACACTGCAAGAAATATTTTCTGTAACATTACTAATACAGTAGATGCTACAACCGCAGGTTCTTTTACATTTATTATTGAATATACTCAAATAGCATAACGGAGTAAATTATGACAGGTCGAATGACAGGCTCAGATGTTCAAGGTAAATTTATTACCGCTGATACCCAAGCATTAGACGCAGATGGAATATCAGCAGCCGCTTCAGTTGGAAATAACGCAGCACTTACAATAGGTGGTGCGTTAGCTTCTGGTGGATCAGTTGCTCTTGATTCTGGAAGAATAGTTACTATTTTATCAGCTGGAGATGATTCAGCTATTTCTTTTACAGTTACAGGAACAGATGTAAATGGCGATGCTCAAACTGAATCTATAACAGGCGCTAATGCAGGCACAGCCACTGGAAGCAAATATTTTAAAACAATATCTGGTATATCAGCAGTTGGCAATCCAGCAGGTAATGTTTCAGCAGGAATTAATAATTCAGCAGCTGATGTTATTTTTGCAGGAAGATCTAGATTGCAAGGTTTAAATTTAGTTTGTTCTGGAACAGCTGGAAGCATTGATTTTTTAACAACTTCTCCAACAGGAACTAGTTTATTTAAACTTGGATCTGTAGCATCTGCTACAGTAACTAGAGATATCACCATTCCAGATAATGGATTGTTGTTTACTGATGGTATTTACATTCAATACACTCAAAGTACCTTTGGCACTATGACAACATTTTATGCATAATGCCTCGAAAAGCAGCAAAGCCGATTAGAAGAACAACTAGAGGCAAAGGAGCTAATTATCGCCCCACAAAAAGTGGGGCTGGTATGACTAGAAAAGGAGTTGCTGCTCATCGCAGAGCAAACCCAGGCTCTAAATTAAAAACAGCTGTAACAGGCAAAGTTAAAAAAGGTAGTAAAGCAGCCAAAAGACGTAAGTCTTATTGCGCTAGATCAGCTGGCCAACTTAAACGCAGTTCAGCTAAAACAAGAAATGATCCTAACTCAAGAATACGTCAAGCAAGACGAAGGTGGAAGTGCTAATGGCTAAAATATGTCCAAAAGGAAAGGCGTGGGCCAAAAGAACGTTTGATACATATCCAAGCGCTTATGCAAACATGGCAGCGTCTAAATATTGTAAAGATCCAAACTATGCAAAAGGCTCAAAGAAAAAAGCAAAAAAAATGAAAGATGGTGGCCTTGTAGGTGGAGGCAGACAAGCTAGGCAAAACAGGCAAAGAGGCTAATGGGCGAGCTAAAAAAATGGGTTGATCAAAACTGGGTTCGCATAGGGACAGATGGTTCTATTAAAGGAAAATGTGGAACCAGCAAGGACAAGAAAAACCCAGATCGTTGTTTACCAATGTCAAAAGCTAAAAGTCTTTCACAATCAGAAAGAGCATCTACAGCAAAAAAGAAAAAAGCAGCAGGTAAAAAAGGCAAGACTGTTGTATCGAATACTCCAAAAGCTAAAGTTAAATTAAAAAATGGCGGAGAAGTTAGAAGAATTGCTAGAGGTTGTGGTAAAGTAATGTCCAACAGAAGGAAAAAAACCAAATATTCTTAGAGGTAAGATTGGCTTATTTGTATAGTAATATACCCTACTTTAAATGTTGGGTAAGGAGAGAGTATACGCACAACCATGATAAATATCATGGTGAGTTCTTACATGCAATGGCAATTGGTGTAACCACCATGCCGACTAGATGTTTAAGTTTCCATATTATATTTACAGGCATAGAAGCTGAAGGTGAGCCAGAAGATACTATTCATGGCGGTGCTATGTGGGCCAGAATGCCAATTACAGCTTTAGTTGGCGATACTCCTTTTTCAGAGTGGCCCGAACCTATGGCAGTACACGATGCACAGCCTTGGGATTGTTCATCGCATACAAACTCAGTTTATGTTATAAATAGAGCAACACCATGTCCTTGGATGGCAAAGATAGATGGTCAATTTTTTCCTGCTAAATACATGTTTACAGTGGATTATGCTGAAAATGAAATAGCAGATGATCCAGCTCAACACAAACAAAGTCACGTATTAGAGTTGTTAGATGCAGGAGAATGGACAGGAAATATTGTTGCTTTACCCAACAACAGGGTTAGAGTAACTCATCCAGCATGGTTTGAAACAGGTAGTGGTGCTCCAGATTTTAAACCTTCGGGGCATATACACTATTCTAAATCTGATTTAGACTATACTTTAGATGTAAACAAAATTTTTGATAACTTATATGCAGAGGATGAATAATGGCAACGTCAAGCAGCACAGATTTTGAGCCAAACGTAGCTGAGTTTGTAGAAGAAGCATTTGAAAGATGTGGCTTAGAACTTAGAACTGGCTATGACTTAAAAACAGCAAAAAGATCTATTAACTTAATGTTAGCTGAATGGGCCAACAGAGGTCTAAATCAATGGACTGTAGAACAAGCTACTCAAACTGTTACTCAAGGCACAACAAGTTATACTTTAACTGCAAATATTATCGATATACTTGATTGTTCTCTTAGAAGAACAAGTGGTGGAACAACCACTGACTTACAAATGTCTAGAATAGGCAGAAGTGAGTTTTTAAACATACCAAACAAAGCTTCTGAAGCTAGACCTTCTCAATTCTTTTTTGAAAAATCTATTACTCCAGTATTAAATGTGTGGCCTGCTCCGGAAAACTCCACTGATATATTAGTTTTTAATAAACTTGTAAGAATGGATGATGCTGACAAAGCAACCAACACCATGGACATGCCTTTTAGATTTTATCCATGTTTTGCAGCTGGACTTGCATATTATATTGCAATTAAAAAAGCCCCGGAAAGAGTTGTTATGTTAAAACAAATGTATGAAGAAGAATTTGAAAGGGCTATGAGCCAAGATGAGGATAGAGCTTCTTTTAGAATCTCTCCATATAAACCAGGTTTATAATCATGGCGTATGCAACTGGTAAATACGCATTAGCCATTTGTGATCGTTGTGGATTTGAATATAAACTTTCTTCTTTGCGAAAAGAATGGAATGGTTTAAAAACATGTCAAGAATGTTTTGAACCTAAACACCCACAACTAGATCCTTTGCCACATGTTGTTGACCCTGAAGCTTTATACGAACCTAGACCAAGTAGTGATTTTGGAGTTGGTGAGGGTTTTGTAGTTGTAACATACACAGATATTACAAAAGGCAATTCAATGGACCCTAACATTATTGGGTCAAACTTTACTGTAGATAAAATGACAGGTTCTGTTGGAGAGGTTACAATCACATTATGACATTAACTGAACTAAAAACACTCATACAAAATTATGTTGAAAACGATGAAACAACGTTTGTTGCTACATTAAATGACATGATACTAAATGCTGAAGAAAGAATATTTGAATTAATTCAATTTGATTTTTTTAGAAAAAATGTAACAGGTAATTTAACAACTGGTAATACTTACTTAACAGCGCCATCAGATTTTAACTTAAGTTTTTCATTGGCTATTATTGATAGCAACAATGATTATCATTATTTAGACAAAAAACATCCTAGTTTTATGCGTGAATATTCTAATGATGCAGTAGCTACTTCAGAAAGAGGTAGGCCTTTGTATTATGCAGATTTTGATAAAGAACTTTCTACTGCATCTAACAATGGCTCAACTTTAATAGTTTCTCCAGTTCCAGATTCAGATTACAACGTTGAACTTCATTATCTTTACAAACCAACCAGTTTAACATCAGCAACCACTGGCACTTGGATATCTCAAAATGCTCGTAATGCATTGCTTTATGGTTGTTTAATAGAAGCATCTTCTTTTATGAAACTTCCTGTAGAAAGTCAAACCATGTATGAAGCAAGGTTTGGTCAAGAAGTTTCTAGACTTAAAAATAGAGCAGAGGCAAGAGGAAGAAGAGATGAATATAGGTATGATTCATTAAGAACAGAAGTTAGTTAGATTTAGAAAGGAGAGAGAATGGAAAAGATAAAAAGTCTTGAAGGCAAAAGTGTAGCTATTGTAGGTCTTGGTAAAAGTTGGCACGATTTTAATTTAGCAAGATCACATGGCGCAAAATTTGATGAAATATGGGCAATTAATGCAGTAGGATCTGTAATATTTCATGATAGAACATTTATGATGGACCCAGTCAGTAGGTTTCTAGACACTGATGATGCTGGGGGCCAAACAGATGGAATGATTGAAGTTTTGTTAAACGATGATAAGCCCATTTACACTTGTGAATTAGATGACAGATGCAAAAACTTAATAGAATTCCCTATTAATGAAATTTTAAAAGAATTTAATTGTTGTTATTTAAACAATACAGTTGCTTATGCAATTGCTTTTGCGTTGTGGAACAAAGTAGAAACAATTAAGCTGTTTGGAATAGACTTTAGTTATAAAGGTAATTTACACTTTGCAGAATCTGGTAGAGCTTGTGTAGAATTTTGGCTTTCTAAAGCCATGCATTTAGGTGTTCAAGTTGAGGTTGCTAAAACAAGTGCTTTGCTTGACACAGATGTTATAGCAGAAGAAAAATTATACGGATACCACAGGCTTAATGATCCATTGGTTGTAATGGCAGATGGAAAAGGTTTTATGACCAGCATGAAAATGAGTGAGGTAATGGAGGACAAAAAAGAAGTAAGTATAGAACCTATATTAATAGATAGAAACGATGGCCATCTTAAAACTCCGGAACCAAAGAAGTGGTAGATTCTTTAACACCTGATGGAATGCCTAAGTTGGGTATTGTTGAAGTTGCAACCACTAATTTTGGTGGACACTCACCTGAGTTTTGGGCCAAACAATTAACTCAAAAAATTGTTGGTTATTCAGACGAAAGCGATCAACATATAAAAGATCAAGCAAGAGCTTACGAAGATTTAATTTATAAAGTTTGTTTGATATATATTAAAAATGCTATAAAATCTTATAAAGCATCTTTGATACAAGAATTAGCTCAAGGAAATGCTGAAGACTTAGCAAAAATAATAAAAGGTATTTGAAATGGCAATAACATCTACATTGACAACTAGTTTTAAAAAAGAACTACTTGACGGCACACATAACTTTAAGGCATCAGGTGGTAATTCATTTAAGCTAGCTTTATATACAAGTTCAGCTACACTGGGAGCAGCTACCACAGCTTTTACCACTACAGGCCAAGCATCTGGGACCAACTACACATCAGGTGGAGCAGCATTAACCAATGTAAACCCTACAAGTTCGGGAACTACTGGTTTTACTGACTTTGCTGATTTAACTTTTGGAACAGCTACAGTAACTGCAAGAGGTTGTATGATCTATAACGATACTAACAGTGACAAGTCAGTAGCAACCATAGATTTTGGTGGAGACAAAACATCAACAGCAGGAGACTTTACAATTGTATTCCCAGCGGCAGCAGCCAGCACAGCGATTATAAGAATCGCCTAGCCTTAAATGGCTAATATAACAGGTTGGGGTCGAGGCACGTGGGGCCAACTTACGTGGGGCGAACCCCTTCCAGTTACACTTACAGCTCCAGGGGCAGGAACATCTGCTTTAGGCACTGTTGCAGTTGATGCAGAAGCTAATGTAATACCAACAGGCCAAGCTGGAACAGCTGGCGCTCCAACTGCTGGAGTTAATGCGCAAGCAATAGCTGTATTACCTGGAGTTGTAGGAACATTAGGCGCTGTATCGGTAAATGTAGATGGTGAGGCTAATGTAACTCTCACAGGCCAAGCTGGTACATCTGCACTTGGAACAATAAGTCTTGTTACCAATAACAATTTATCTGTTACACTTAATACTGCAACTGGATCTTTGGGAACAGTTACCACAGATGCAGCAGCAAACGTTTATCCAGTCGGACAAAGCGCTACAGGATCAGTAGGAACAGTTTTGATATGGTCACGTATTGATGAAAGCCAAACTCCAAACTATACTACTATAACAGACACTCAAACTCCCAGTTGGGAGGCAGTTGCGTAAAAACAAGAGGTAAATAATGGCAAGCACATATGTAAATGATCTCAGATTAAATGAGATGGCCACAGGAGATGGTTCAGGTACTTGGGGTACAACAACCAATACAAATTTAGAATTAATCGGCGAAGCTTTGGGTTATGGGACAGAAGGTATAACTACCAACGCTGATACCCATACTTCAACTATTGCAGATGGAGCAACTGATCCAGTTAGGGCCATGTATGTTAAATATACAGGTACTTTAGATTCAGCTTGCACCATTACTATAGCTCCTAATACTGTAAACAGAATGCACTTTATAGAAAATGGAACAAGTGGATCTCAAAACATTATTATTTCTCAAGGCTCTGGAGCTAATGTAACAATACCTCCAGGCGATACAAAAGCAGTTTATTTAGATGGAGCAGGTTCTGGAGCAGCTGTTGTTGACGCTTTTGCCAGTCTTAATGTTGTAGATTTAAAAGTACAAGATGATCTTACAGTTACAGACGATCTTATCGTTAATGGTGATATAGACCTAGAAGGTGCTATTGATGTTAATGGTACATCTAATTTAGATGTAGTAGACATTGATGGTGCTGTAGATATGGCTTCAACTTTAACTGTAGCAGGTGTTGTAGATATTACAGACACTACAGATTCTAGCGATGCTACAGGAGATACTGGAGCTTTGCGTACAGAAGGTGGTGCGAGTATAGCCAAGAAACTATATGTGGGTACTGATCTTGATGTCGATGGAACAGCTAATCTTGATGTTGTAGATGTAGATGGTGCAGTTGATATGGCATCTACACTTACAGTTGCAGGAGTAGTTGATATAACTGATACCACAGACTCAAGTGATGCAACTGGTGATACAGGTGCTTTAAGAACTGAAGGTGGAGCAAGTATTGCTAAAAAATTATATGTTGGTACAGATTTAGATGTAGATGGAACTGCTAATTTAGATAATACAGATATAGACGGCACTCTTAATACTTCAGGTGTTGTTACCTCTCAAACATCAGCAAACATATCTCAAGTAGCTATTAGCTCAAGTTCTAATGCCACAGCTTGGGATGCAGCAGCAGCAGCTAACGCATATTATGTAACAAGTGAAAACACAACCATATCCGCACCAAGTAATGCAGTAGAAGGAGCTATTATTAGCGTTGAGATTGCTCAAGGTGGTACAGCTAGGACAGTTGCTTGGAACACAGTATTCGAGTTTGCAGCAAGTACAGCTCCTACTGTTACTGCCACAGCTTCTAAAACAGATATATTTGCATTTAGATACAACGGATCAGTTTGGCAAGAAATAGGCAGAAGCCAAAATATGGCTCAAACCTAATATGGAAACCCTACAGAGAACAGCTAATCGTGGAAGTATATCTAC
>Ga0208134_1000256_pt1 | contig 34282 bp, 41 predicted proteins | sample VirMetDEL_Mar_31_FD_184515 | JGI IMG/M metagenome (GOLD analysis project Ga0208134, IMG submission 184515) | Aqueous microbial communities from the Delaware River and Bay under freshwater to marine salinity gradient to study organic matter... | ecosystem: Environmental > Aquatic > Marine >...
TTTGCATGGTCGTTGATTCGGGTGTTGTTATTAGTACTATTATCTGTTATTGTTTAACTCTGTTATTCAATAAAGGGTAGCAGATAAACAAAGCAATTAAGGAAGTTTAATATGCAATATGGAAACAGTAAGGATATGTTCAAAGAGATCGGCATCGTAGATTCGCGACTATTCGCAGTTCGATCGTCGTTGGAAAAATTGCACGAGACATTCTGCTACATGGATCTCGGACAACGCCGGATCTTAAAAGAATGGTTCGATTCTCACGAATCAATCACCGATGCAATCAACGCGTTTGCAGAATGCGAGGAAGGCAATTTCGCCGATCTATAAACCTATCAGGCGCCTTCGGGCGCCTTCATTTGGAAGGAGCAACACATGTACAGAGAAGATGATGATTTTTTTGCCGAGCCTGATCACCCAACACTGGCAGAGTTAGATGCCTATGAAGCAAGAGCGTTGGGTGCTGAGGATCCAGAAGCGCCATGGGTTTTAACGGGTAGAGATACATGGTATCCAAATCCGTATTACACCGGCGAGCCAGTACGTCATCCGTTCGAGGTGATGGAGTCTGAGCTTTTAGAAGATTAAAAAAACCGGCGCCTTCGGGCGCCTTCATTCAATTAAGGGATTGAATATGAACGTTAAAAGATTAGTAAAAGAGATTGCACGGCTAGAAAAGTCGGATGACGTGCTGGCGCTTAAGGCACTCAAGAAAGAGCTGGACACCTTGAAAAAGGCACCCGCGAATGCCATTCGAAATTCGATCGGCGTCAATGAAAAAGGGTTTACCCGATTCAACCATAAGCCTGACAATATGATTGTGACGTCCCGCGATGCTGGCAAGATCATCGGGTCCATCAACTGGGAGGGCCAGCGATGGGACTGGGGTTTAACGGTCCGAACACCGAGCCCAGCGATCCAGAAAGTTGTGACCATCAATCCATTCATCTAATCAATCGGGCGCCTTCGGGCGCCCTTATCGGAGAATCCAAATGAAGTATCAATTTCAAGGCAAGCAATACCCAACCATTCAAGCGATGGTGCTGGCAGTGAACCCGATCATCAATGCATGGTCAGATGAAATGATAGAGCAATTCTACGTCAACAATGTATTGCCATTCGACCGGCGATCAATCACGGAGATCATGAACGATGACAATTAATCGAGCACAGAGAATCGCGCTCCATCGCAAATGGATGCAGAACGACAACGGGATGTCCTACCGGAAGTTTAGGAGGACCATCGTTCCAGGTATCGCGGGAAATTTTTTCATGGTCCAGTGGTCGGGGATGTGGTTGGGCATTGAAGATGATGGATACACTCACAGTTAAAGACAAGGGCCTGAGGGCCCTTTTTTTATGGGCGCTTACCTGGAACAAGTGCCTGCTGCCGGTCGCGCAATCTAATATATAAAAATAGAAAGGTCGCAAGCTCGCAAGCTCGCGCTATATATAAAAGCCTCGAGGTCGCAAGCACCTGTAACCCTTGACAATAGAAAAAAGGTAGGGCTTTTAATACCTGGCGCATTATGGTAGAATTCAACAACCAAGCAATTATATAAGGTGAAACAATGAAAGTATCAGAAGCAAGAGAAAATGTCGGCGGGTTATCCAACCCGTCAAAAATGCCAAGCAAGTCGTACGGTCTACCCGCGCAAGCGTGCAAGGTGGGCGGACAATTGCGAGCGGTCAAAGGTTCGACTTGCGAGAATTGCTACGCTTACGATCGCGGAATGTATGGCTTCCCAGTAGTCAAGAAGGCGCAAGCGCGGCGCCTTGCGACAATCACGCGCGAGGATTGGGCGCCAAGCATGGCGCGAGCAATCAATAAAGATAAGTATTTTCGCTGGCATGACTCCGGCGACATCCAAAACGTCGAGCACTTCGCCAAGATTGTAGAAGTCGCACGCGCGACGCCCGATTGCCTGCACTGGTTGCCAACACGCGAAGCACAAACGGTCGCGGCCTATACCGGCACGCTTCCTGATAACTTGATTGTGAGAGTATCGGCCGCGATGGTAGACGGTCCCAAACCCAAGCGATTCCGGAACACTTCCACCGTTCACGCTCGAACCATCCCCACCAATTCGCATATATGCCCAGCGCCACAACAGGACAATGAATGCGGAGACTGTCGCGCATGCTGGGACAAAGACGTTCCCAACATTAGCTATCACCAGCACTAGGAGAGCAAATGTATCAAGTCAACCTAAGAGACCGAGCCGACCGCGAAAGCGGTTGGTTTGATTCAGAGATAACCGGCACGCACGACCACTGCTATTCGCAAGTCCGCACGCTGTCACTCGACCTGCACTTCGAAGTTCGGATCGTCAAGAAATGAGCCGCGAGGCCGCAAGCACGCAAGCGCCCCTAGGCCGCAAGCACAAGCCGCAGGAAGGCCGCAAGCAGACCCCCTGCCCATGCCCTTACCGACCCCTCAAACGCCCCTCACAGGGCTCTGTGGGAGGGGGAGGGCGCTATTCCCCACAACTTTTACCCACAAAATGGGCGCATTCTCTTAGCACTCTTTACACAGGGTGTTGACTCAACAACCAAGCAAATGATAAGATCGAAAACCCAAAGCAAACTAAAGGAAAAAAGCAATGGTAAACACTAACCTAACCTGCCTTCAAGGCGAGATCCATATTGGATTCTATGACCTCGTTGATATCTTCGGTAATCCTGAAGATGTCTCCTCAACTGGAAAGTCCGATGTTCAATGGGCGATCGAAATCGACGGCGTGGTCGCAACCATTTACAACTGGAAAGACGGTCCCGCATACACGGGTGATGACAGTATCGAAGTCAAACGTATCCACGATTGGAAAATCGGCGGTCATACTCAATCGGCGGTATCCCTTGTGCTTCGCAAAGTTTCAAACTATGTATACGAAGGGATCAAAGTTGTATCGGGAGGTGAGTCATGAGCGCACCTTCAAGAATCTCACTGAAGAACATCAAGCATGCGGCATTCGCATCACACGAAACGCATTGTTTCGAAGCGACTGTCTGCCTTGATGGCGACCGAGTATGCAAGGCAGAGAATGACGGTAGAGGTGGAGCCGATCACTACTACCCATACAGGGGCCAATCAAACGAAAGCTTCGACATCATGATCGTCAAGCTTCGAGAGGCGTGCGCCGATCAGATCAAGATCGAAGATCCAGAAACCTACGAGCAATTCTGCCCAAGGTCAGAAAGCAATGAAGTGGACTACAGCCGTCTCGGTGATACATGCATTGAGATCGTTGTCTGCAACACCCTCAACACCTCGCTCATCAAGAAAGATATCAAGCGATTGATGCGTGCGAAGGTCCAACTGATTGAAGTCTCAAGCGGCAAGATATACGAGATTAAGTCGAAGCCTTTAAAGGAAACCTTAGAGCGGGTGAAGAAGCAATACGAGCCCGAATATCTCGTCTTGAACACGCTGTCCGAAGAAGAACAGTTCTATCACTGGACCAAGACCACGGAGGCTTAAGCAATGGCAAATCTAAAGATCAATGATTTCATCCTAATGATTGACGATCTGGCTGAGGTTCTGCTTGAGCGTGACAGTGTCGAGCTGAGGTATGAGTACGATGCCAAGTTCGATAGCTGGCACTTGGACGCGGAAGGCCAGAGCGATTACGAGGACTACACCGAAGAGGCCGAGGCTATCCTTCGGAAGATTGGCATAGGTCGCGAAGATGACGAGCCCTTGTTCGGATCCGATGTTGACCTTGATCCCAACGTTGACCCCGCAGAAGGGACCATGGGTTGGGAGGGATCTTAATGTTCGAGCAAGAAAGAAAAGCAATTGTGGGTCTCGCTATGGTTGTGATCATAGCGATCGCCTTCCTCTGGGTATCCAACGAAGACTACAAGCACGAAGTCGAGATGGAAAAGCAATACCGCGAGATGGTATGCGCGGGTCACTGGCCGGACTACTGGCAAACCAATCCAAACTGTAAGGGAGAATCATGAAAGTCCTTGACCTCTTCTCCGGCATCGGTGGTTTCTCTCTCGGCCTTGAGTGGGCTGGGATGGAGACCATCGCGATGTGCGAGAAGGATAAATTTTGCAGACAAGTTCTGGCCAAGCACTGGCCGGACATCACCATTCACGAAGACATAAGGGATTTAGATGGGAAAGATTACGAAGGATCAATTGACGTTGTTTGCGGAGGATTCCCCTGCCAACCATTCTCAGTTGCAGGCAAGCAACTTGGAAAGGCAGATGACCGTCACCTCTGGCCTGAAATGTTACGAGTCATCAAAGAGTCAGCTCCCACTTGGGTCATTGGCGAAAACGTTTCTGGGTTCGTCCGGATGGCACTCGACGATGTGTGCTCTGACTTGGAAGGTGAAGGTTACCGAGTCCAATCGTTTGTTATTCCGGCTTGTGCCGTCGAAGCCCACCACCGCAGAGACAGATGCTGGGTTGTGGCCTACTCCGACGAGAATGACCGGCGGCGAAGAGATAGCACCATCTCACAGGAACGGCACACATGGATGGAACATCGGAGCGGCGGTCAAGGACAGTCTCTCGGCGGATCCGATTCGGATGTGGCCGACCCCGAGAGCGAGCGAGTACAAAGACTGCGGTCCTGTGGGCTCGAAGAGTCACACGCATATGGACCAGCGCTCGTACCTCTGTGCGAAGGCGAAGGATTCGGATCGACCTACTGGGAAACTGAGCCCGATGTGGACCGAGTGGTTGATGGGGTTCCCAATCGGGTGGACCGAATTAAATCCCTCGGAAACGCGGTAGTCCCTCAGCTTGTACAAAGAATAGGAGAAATGATCTATGCCGAGCACCAAAGATGACACCATCCTTGACGCGGATGACCCCGCTGCGAGCCTGGAAATTGTTGAAAAAATCGAGAAGCGAGGTGGGTTTCGGCCCAACTCCTCCTTCATGCACAAGGAAAAGAAAGCTCGCAAGTACGATTGCGATTGGTGTGGCATTGAGTTCGCAAGCACACACGTTCGCAACACCAAAAGATTTTGCAGTGATGCTCATCGGTGGAAGGAATACAACCTTGCCCGTAGTTTCGCCGCGAAGAAGCGTCTGACTGACAAAGCTCGCAAGAGTGGAAGCTTCAGACCACCATCAAGGGACGCAAGTGCCTTACTACTCAAAGCAAGAAAAGGAAAATAAGATGACAAAGAAATACAGAACGAAGCAAACCTTGATCGATGAGCAAGAACATCAGATCAAAGATCTTGGATACAAGATAAGGCTTAAGGAACAAATGCTCGAGCACTCCTCTAACAAGATTAAAGAGGAAGCCAGAAAAGTTTCAGACATGGTGTCTCCTCAAGCAACGATCACGGTATGGGAAGATCACTACAGACCGGACACGCCAATAATGCTTCTAGCCACCATTCAACTTTGGGATGAGGTCATCGGCACGGATGCTAGCGGCGAAAATAAGAAAGATCTCCTCAAGGAAATGGATAAGCTTTCCGAAGCTTTATCTGCATTCTACAGCGAATTTGATCAGGAGGTTCGCATCAACATGAGCATCAATCGTTACTAACCTAACCCTCCCCTTCGGTCTCATCTCGAGGCCGGAGGTGGAGAATGTTTGAATTCGCCATGCTTCCCATCCGCTCATTAATTAATATTAACTGTTCGTGATTGTCAGGTATTGCCCAAAAATCTTTATCAAGCAGGGGCTGCCACGTTCCCACGCTCTGGACCTTGGCCTCTATGTTCGGAAACCTAACATTTCGAAAATGTTCAGCGACTTCTTCCGCAGATTCCTTGCATGTGTAATGCCCATCCTTGAACCCAGTACCTACAAGAATAACGTCATAGTAGTCTTCGTGACTGTCATGCACCATCATCTATCTCCTCATCCTCATCGTCATCTTCCCAGAACGAATCATCCTCATCCTCATCTTCAACCTCGTCCTCCTCAAGATCGTCATCACTTACGACATCGTCCTCGACATCTTCAACCTCGTCCTCGAGATCCTCCACCTCTGATGGATCAATCACCTTGGGCGCAAGTTCATTCTTCTCAATCAAAGCCATGAGTCTTGCCTCCACCTCTGAGCGGTCCATCTGATCGATCTTACCGGTCTTGATCTCCTTCTTATCAATCATCAACCCAGCAAGCTTTGCCCGTCCCAGCTCCGCCTGTACTGCCGCACCGTACACACCATCCTCCATCGCCGCATCCCGAATCTTTTGCAGGTCACGCGCAACCTTCTCAAAAGTAATCTCATACTTCCTCTGCTCGAGATCCTTCATCTCCTGAATCTTTCCTTGGATATGGGTATACCTTGGATCGTTCAGCATCTTGGTCGCAGCGACTGCGGGGAATGAGTACCCTGCTCGATGAGCGCATTCGGTATTGGTCAGATCATGATAGACATACAACTGGATGAACCGTTCTTGCTTCGGCGTAAACTTCATCTGCTTACGTCTTGGCTTGTACTGTTCTGGGTTCCTGAGAATGTCCTTACCTGGAGGAATCTTAAAGTCACGCGCTTCGGCCTCACGCATCACCTCTGCGACCTCATGCTTCATCTCACCTGCATCACTCATTTTTAAATCTCCTGCTACAACCCGCCACAAAAATTTTTTATTTTCTCAAGCCCTCTAAGAATACAAGAGAGAGTACACCGATAGGGAGATATTTTTAATATATCTCTCCCTCTCTTTAGAGAGCATACCTACCATACCATCATACCACCCTTATAAATCAATGACTTACGAGGTAGGTATAGTAGGCATGACGTAGGTATGACATATAGTGACCATACCTACCTACTTTCCCTATGTATTTCAAACACTTACCGACTTATCCACAGGGGGTAGGTATGATTTCAGATTTTTCATTTCATACCTACCTAAGTGACCACTAACCTCACCTATTTTGCCTAGAAAATCCATTAACTTTCATCCCTAAGTGTTTTCCCATCACCTGGGATAAGGTCACCCATCTCATCCATCATCGCCACAAAACGCTCCTGCTTTTCTGACCGCAGGGTCGCCAATAGATCCTGCAGCATCTCGGTTGTCACCTTCTTCTTCTCTTCACTCATTGTGTTGCGCCTTCTTTCTGTTATGATTCGTTCTGTCGCGGCATCCCTTAACCGTGACACATACCTTAGTTGCTTTGGGTATAACTACATCGGGGCTCTTTCCGGCGCCTCGGTGTAGTTTCTAAGCAACCTAATCCGTCTTCCCCTTTCCTTCCCCATCGAGCTCCTTCTCGATAAGTATCTGGGCATAGTGAATCACCTTCCGGAGATCATCGACCCCGCCCTTGCTTCGCCACCTACTAATGTACTTCACGATGTTCGCCTCACACCAATCCAAATTATTGGCGAGTATGTACTCGGTTGGTTGGATCATCATCAACTTATAATGATTTCCACCTATCTGATCGTCAAATGCGCTCATTACACCTCCTTCTCGATGTGATCGCTTATCCTCTGAAGCAACACCATCATCCTATCCACCTTCTCGACCATGTCATCGTACTTTTCCATGACCTCCTCCACCTCCCGCTCGTTTAAATCCAGACTAACCTTCAACTTGACTCACCGTTCATTACCATGTACCCCGCTATTACTATGTACCCCTCTGTAAAAAATCTATCTATAAGCTTTTGATCTACTTGAGGGCTAGAAACGCTTTCTTCAAATACAACCATTACCTCATTATCAATACGCGTCTTCTCGCTCATATACTTAGCCCCGCCTTCGACAACATCAGGCACACAATGCTGCAAAAGTGGATTTACGCCATCCTCAATAAGTTCAATCGGCGTTTTGTACAGTCTCCCCTCGTCATCCCCGCAGAAACGACAAAGAACAGAGTGCTTTAAACTGCGATCACCCCAAGCCTTAACAAAAAAAATTATCTCCTTTACTCTATATCCCATAACCTATCTCCTTATTTTTGTGATTCATCTTCCGACTCGACTTCCCACGGTTTCGCTGCCGTGCTCGTACCGAGATAATGCCACATCGCCATGCCCGGTTCTGAATGGGTATGCACGATATGACTTAAGTGTTTCTGAACGTGAGTGACTGCACGCTGACAGGCATTCACACCATTTGCTTTCTTGTGTCGCTTGAGGGCAGTCTTCGCTAAGAACTCCAGCTCTGCCCTCTTATAAAATTCGTTTTCTTTCATCGCCTTCATGACGATTCCCGCTATCTCTACCTCGTCCTCTGCTACCTCTTCATCACTCTTCTTGTTTGGTGTCCGAGTGAAGTCGCTGACCTCCCACAAGCCATCATCGAAGTTGAACAACGATATATGTTCCTGTGGATCTGCTGCGTTACGCGCCTCATAAAAGATATTGATGTTAGGTTTCTCGCCCATCAACTTGATCCCGCTGTCGAACCAACCCGCGAACACCGACCCACCTCGAGCTGACAGGAAGGACCGGTCATCCGCCCTCTCTTTACCCGTATGGTGTGCGATGATTGTCGCCACGTTGTTCATCTCCATGAGCATATCAACCCGATCCAAAAGCTTTCTGATCTCGGTGTTGCTGTTCTCCTCACCATCAAAGAAGTTAATGATCGGATCGATCATCACGATGTCTGGGTTGTGGAACGCTACCTCATCACTGAACGCTTGGATGTCGCTATCCTTCATGAGATTCTTTCTGAGCCGTCCACTGATAATGAGGTTATCAAACCCCATCTGCCGGACCTCATCGTTCGTTGAGAATCTTTGGTAGTACATCTCGACGCGCTGCTTCAGGAACTCTGCAATGATCTCAGCCTGAAACCACATCACCTTGAGCGGTTTGTTGAACGGGACACCCATAAAATCTGTGCCGGTCGTTGCACCTGCCGCGAACGCGCCAAGCCAGTTGGACTTACCGATCTTAGGCTTACCCAACAAGAGCACCCGACTGTTCTCGAAGATAAACTTATCACCCCAGTACTGCTCAATGGTATCGTCCTCCATGGACTGCCACTCAAAGCTACTGAAGGGTACTAAACCAAGGGGTCCTGAATCTGGTTTTTCAGGGGTATCAATAGGATCTTCTTGCTCCTGGATCTCCTTCAGATCTTCGGTCAATCCTGTGTGCCACGTTGATGTGTTCCACTGGTTGATGCCGCTCTCAGCTAGGTCTGGGTTCCGCTTGATATGCCCTTGACATATAGACATAACTGTTTTAGTTGCTTCGACCAAGTCCATCGGCGGTGAACAGCTTTGATTCCAGTCCTGCGCCTTGATGAGAACTTCCCGAAGACCCCATCCTTCTTTGATCCACTTGCCGACCAACCGTGCGAGGGTGTCGTTGCGACTACCTTCGACCTTCGGATCCTCGGTGAGCTTCTCTCTGATGCTTGGGACTTCCCCAGTGTTGGGATCGACAGAGTTAAAGCCATGGATGTGTTGCAGGTCTACACCCGACAGCAATGGCAGATCATCAATTGATGTTACGCCATAGGATTGCTCACACTCTAAGCGATAACCTACGCTGGGCGCGATCATCACATACCCGCCATCACCACGGACATCGATCTTATTCTTGCCGACACTGTTTCGAATGTCATCGGGTCCGAGTGCGTAGAAGTAATGGGTGCCACCTCGAGGCGTTATCTGTTTAAGCGGTGTGCGCGTAATGCCACCAGACTCTATCCATGTAACGGCTTCGTCACTGTCTGCATCGACAACGGCAAATGCTATGCCGGTTATGACAGCCCAGTTTGCTTCAGGGTATTGTGAATGCCACTGCTTTATTTCTTCTTCGCTCGGTTGAATGGTTTGATAGTGCGTCCATTTAACTCGAGGTGTCTTCGCCCATTTTGCTTTAAGCGCATCATCGGTATCGAAGGGATGCCGACTGCGAAAGTACTGCGGTACTGTTTCTTTTGGAGAACCACACGGTATGACATGGAAGCCAAGCTCCCACATTGCATGCAGCCAATCAGCTTTATGATCAGGCTCTAGATTTTCTCCACAAAATTTCTGCTGGAAAAAATGCATATCAATCCACCCTTGCTATTCGCCTCTTTGATCCGTCTTCCCGCGCCGATTCAATCTTGTAATCAATCGACTTCGCTGCTTGCCTGATTGATCTCAACTGCTGTAGCTTAGGATCGTTCGACTCATCTATGGTAAAAGAATCACCGACATCCAGCCGAAGCAGTATCTTCTGCCACCTACCTGGGCCACGGGTCTTGCGACCTACGCCCACACCTTTTTCAATTACGATATCCACTGTGCCACTCCTTGTTGTTTGTTCACCCGATCATACTCCAACACAAAAGAGATAACAACCTAGTAAAAAAGTGTTGCTTTTATCTTGTGGCTATGAGAAAGTTTGTTTCGAGAAGAGAGAAGGAGTGTGTAATGCAGTACGAAGAAGTCGTAGGTCTGTTAGTCGCTGCCAGAAAGGTAAAGGTGGAGATCGATAGTAAGATAAAGCGTTTAGAAAGAGAAGTACTAGAAACAAAATTTGCGAATGACGCTGTTCAGCCGATACGCAATCAGGGAGGTGAGCGCACCGTAGAAGGTGTGACTTTTGAGATCAAACGTACCTACGTTTGGGATCAAGAACTCTTAGCAGAAGCGTTAAAGATGTACCCTTCTGTTGAGGATTGGCCCTCCTTTGTAACCCCCGTCAACGAAGTTAAAGTCAACCTGACTAAGTTTAAGCAGTTTTGTCTGGACCATGCAGACCATCCGCTTTTACCTAAGATTCATGGTGCGATGTCAGCTAAGTTTGGCGACCCTAAAATCAAAGCAATAAAGGAGGTATGACATGTCGTTACTACAGCAAGTAACTACGGCACGGGAAGTGATTCCCGACGAACCATTGCCGCCGGTCAGGATTAATATCCAAGGCACGGACGGTATTGGTAAGAGCACGTTCGGAGCAGGAGCCCCCAACGTAATCTTTATACAGGCAGAGGATGGCCTGAACTTCATCGAGGGTGTGGCAAGGTTTCCGCTTGCCAATGAGTGGAGCGATATCATTAGCCAGATCGCAACGTTGGCCAATGAAGATCACTCTTATAAGTCATTGGTGCTCGACACCACGGATGCCGCAGCCCTTAAGACTGAGGCCCATGTGTGTGAAAAGAATGGCTGGGATAGCATTGACGCGCCTGGATTTGGCAAAGGTTTTACCGCTGTCCGAGAACAGTGGGTCAAACTGCTAGATGGTTTAAACTTTTTGCATCGGCACAAGGCAATGAACATCATTCTCTTGAGCCATGTTGCGATCAAGCCATTTAACGATGCGGTTCATGAGTCTTATGACCGGTGGGAAATGAAGTGCAACAAGAATGTTAACGCACTCATTAAAGACTGGGTGGACTTTAACCTTTTTGCAAACTATCAGACGGAAACGATCAAGGATGGTAGCAAAACACGCGGTGTTTCATACGGTAAGCGAGCCTTGCATACGCAATTCGCCGCCGCATTCGATGCCAAATCAAGAGTAGCATTACCTCCTAAGATTGATCTTAGCTGGAATGCATTCGTCACTAGCTATGCAGATGCCCTGCAAGCTTCATCTTAATAAGTAGGAGATTCCAATGGGAATATTAGATCAAGGTATTGACTGGAGCGCAGTCGAAGTAGGCGGTGGGATGACGGACAACGGTCCTGTCCCACCAGGTGAGTACATCGTTGAGGCGGTCAAGTACGAGGAGAAGACCTCGAAGGCAGGTAATGTTTTTCTTGCGTTTGAGTTCAAGATCCTCGGGCCAAGCCATGCAAACATGCGCTTGTGGGAGAACTTTGTCATCACCGGCAGTTCAAATGTCGGCAAGGCTCGGCTTAAAAGCTTCGTTTCCTCTGCCGGTGGCGATGTGAATCAGGTTCTCGGGTCCGCCCTTGTGAACTCTGTGATGAGCACGCCGGTCAATGTTGTGACTGACATTGAGCAGTCTAAGAATCCAGAGTATCCGGATCCCAAGGCTCGCATTAAGAGCTTCTTGCCACCCAGGGTACCACAGGCACAGCCTGCACAACCCGTAGCACAGCCTGTTGCACAACCAGCAGTCCAGACTTCGAACTGGTCAGCGTAAGAAATGCACCCTGAAAAGGGTGAAAAGGGTGAAAAGTATTTAAGAAGGCTTGACCTGACGAAACTTTTCAAAAGACTTGGGGTATAAAAACCTTCTTACACTGGCTTGATCCACCAGTAGTCGCAACGGATCACCCCTTATTAGGAGAGATACATGGACGAGATAGACCAGATAGAAATAACCTTTAGCAATGAGGAGATGGAAGCTGTTTATGAGAATCTAAAGTATTGGCTTAGGGCCATGGTCGAAAAAGACTACACCTTAGAAGCTATATCAGAGGTCATGAGCACTTACTCACTCATACACGCATACACATTCGCTGATCATGAGAGCGTTGATAAATCGATTCAAAGTATTAAAGAGAAGGTTTCAGTCAACTTGCTTAACGGCATAACAGGAGAAGGAATAGTTCACTAATGGAACTCAGAAACTACCAGAAAAAAGCTTTAGACAAAGCTCTCTGTTGGTTAGATAAGAAGATTACAAACCCACTCATCGTGCTCCCTACCGGAGCTGGTAAGACCGTTGTATTCACTACGCTAATCCAAGAGCTTTACAATCGGAATCCCTCTAGCAGATTCTTAATCATTGCTCACCGGCAAGAACTCATATCACAAGCGGAAGAAAAGCTTCTAGCAGTTTGGCCGAATGCACCCTGCGGTGTGCTCGCTGCAAGCTTAAAAAGATTTGATAACACCGCGCCAATCATAATCGCCAGCCGAGATACGCTGGCCTCTAGGACAAGGCTTGATAAATCATTGCCGGTTGACTACATCATCATCGATGAGGCCCACCATGTAGGCCCAGACTTGGATAGTAGATACCGGAAGATCATCAATCACTTCGAAGAGATCGGGTGTCCAAAGGTCTTGGGTGTAACCGCTACGCCATACCGGATGGGGCAAGGCTACATCTATGGGAAAAAGGATCACTTCTTTGAGGGCATTGCCCACTCAGTAACCATCCCTGAGCTCATCAAGGATAAGTACTTGTGCCGGTTGTCAGCGTTTGCTGTAGCCAAGGAAGCTGTCATTGATGCGAGCAAGGCTAGGCTTAAGTTTAAGGGCGGTGATTATCGTGAGTCAGATCTAGAAGAGCTGGCAATGGTCGATAAGACTATTTATAACATCATTCAAGACTGGCTTGAGAAGGCTTATCTCAAAGGCAGAACCAGCACTGTATTCTTTTGTGTGACCGTTCTTCATGCTCAAAAGATGTGCATGTTTCTAAGACGCTCTGGTATCAGGGCTGCGTTTGTGACAGGTGAAACGCCCAAGGCTGAAAGGCAAAGTATTCTTGACAGCTTTGAGCGGGGAGATATTAACGCGCTTTGTAATGTCGCGGTCTTGACGGAAGGTTGGGATGCGCCAAGGACTGATTGCATTGCGATCCTACGTCCGACCAAGTCGCTCGGGCTCTATGTCCAGATATGTGGCAGGGGTATGCGTACCTGGCCTGACAAAGAAGATTGCTTGCTTCTAGACTACGGCGGCAACATGGACCGGCATGGTTGCATTGACACTGCAACACCAAAAAGATCAGCAACAATAGAAGGAAATGCGATTTGGATCTGCAATGAATGCTTTAGTGTCAATGACATTGAGTACAGCCATTGCATTGCGTGTGATGCGGCCAAGCCTGTCGCAGAAGAACTTCCCGAATTAGATTTAATGGTTGGGGCTAAACCAGGGCCAGGTGGTCCGCCAGACTTGGTTGAAACAGACGAATCTGTTGAAGGGTATGTCCTTTCAGATGAGATCCCTGAATCAGCAAAGTCTGTTTACAGAACAGACACAGTGACTTCGGTCCTCGCCAAGAAGAAGATCTCAAAGAATGGTAATGCTTATCTTAGCGTTGACTTCTCATGTCAAGGTGCTTACTGGCCTCAGTCAACCGCGCTCATGGTGGGTATGTACGGTAAGGCCGGTGAGATGGCAGCTATGAAGTGGAAGATCATGTCGAACCAAAACATTTATGTCCCAAGAGATATAGATGAAGCTGTTAGGCTAATCAATGAAGGGGGCGCCTTCGACGAAGTGCGCGAAATAAACTTAAAGAAAGAGGGGAAATACTGGAATGTTATCGGCATCAATATTTAACAGGATAGATGAAGTTATCTCAGAGCAGAACGACAGGAACCGTGGACACATGGGGTTCAGTGGTATTGGCGATGATGATGAGAGAAAGATTTGGCTCAACTTTCATTGGTGCTTAAGCTCCAGCTTTGACGGCAGAATGCTTAGGCTCTTTGATCTGGGCAATCGGATCGAGGATCAAGTCGTTGACTACATCAAGAGCACCAATGTCATTGGCGTTTCTCCGGTTGACAAAGATGGCAAGCAGTATCGTGCAAGCGCCCTTGGCGGACACTTCTCTGGTTCCTGCGATGGGTTTGTCAGAAAGGTTCTGCCAGAAGCAATGGAAGAAGTTCTGCTGCTCGAGGTCAAGAGCGCCAACGACAAACGGTTTAAGGAACTGTGCAAGCTGGCCGACTATCAGGGATGGAGTAAGACATATCAGTGGCAGATCCACTCTTACATGGGGATCTTTGGTGTCAAGAAGACGCTTGCTGTGGTGGTCAACAAAAACAACAGCGAGATCTACTCTGAGATCATTGACTACAACCCTGAGATCTGGGATCAGGCACAGGAGAAAGCCAAGCGGATCATCGCTAGTGACGCGCCAGGTGATGGCATGAACGAAAAGGATTGGCGATTGAAGAATGAATCGTCGGTGTATCGAGATGTCTATCTTGGCAAGCGACTACCAGCGTCCGTTAACTGCCGGAACTGTAAGAGTTCTAAGGCGATCACGGAGTCCAATGGAGCCGTCTGGCGATGCTTTAGGTTTGGCAAGAACCTTACACTCGATGATCAAAGGAACGGCTGTAAGGACCACCTATGGATGCCTGCTCTGGTTCCTGCGGATCATCTGCCAGAGAAGAGCACTGAGGATAAGATCGCTTATCAATCAGGAATAGTTGTGTTCTTTAATACGGTATCTAAAGGGCTTGACAAACAGTCATTTAGCAGTCCCGAATTGCGAGAACTGTCGAAGGCTAACTTCGATCCTGATTTAATGATGGGGCCTAATCACATTCGGGAGAACTTTGATGCTGAGTTCGTAGCTGTGCATGTGATGGATGAGGATCGGATACCGTTCTAGCTGGCCATTCTCTTGGGTCTTTAATGATGTGAACAATGACGCCGGGGTGGAGTGCTTCGACCAGTTTCTTTTTTAGGGAGAAGATCTGGGTCACGATGCCCTTGGTGTCTTCCACGACATACTGGTCCTTGCACCAGTACCTAAAGTCTGCGATGTACTTGCAGATCTTCTTGCCTTCGACCACGCAATGATAAGGAACCTGGACTTCGACCTGTTCGATCTCGCCATCTTCCTCTTTGCCTTTCAGGATCTTGTATCTTGCAGCTTCAAGCTTTGAGTCAAACTTGATGCCATCGTACTCTACCTTCTGAGCAAAGTATTTTCCGGTCTTCTTTTTACGTTGTGGTAACAATAGATTAGGAACCCATTAGTTTATCTAATTCTATATCTCGCAGTGCTTCTATGCCACGGTTAAATAATGATTGAGGTGGCGGAGGTGAAGGCGGTGGTACAGCACCAGGAATAGGTGGCGGCATGATGGAGCCCGGAGGTTGTGCCATCTGTTGTTGTCTTTCTTCAACAGCTTTTGGCGTGTATCTCATCTTAGAAAAATCTGCAAGACTAGATCCTATAGCCGTCATGTCAAATGGGTTTGAAACTTTATTGCTATCGCTTCTAATAGCTTCTGAAATTGTCTGACTGCTTGGGAAGAATGGAACAAATTGTTTTGCAAACAGTTCAGGAATATGAGGCGTCTTGGCTTTAGATAAAGACTTGTAAATACTAGGCTTATCAATGCCAAGTTTTTCTGCATCATCGATAGCAACGCTTAGGTCTCGCAATGCTTTAAACCTTTGTTCGTTAGCAAGAATATAAGCTTTAGTTACAGCCGAAGCTTCGACTTTTCCTCTAGACTTTGCGACCTGGTTAAAGATCCTAGAGGCTTCTCTTACCTGTCGAGCGGCTTCGTACCCTCTATACTGTAGGGTTTTTTCTATATCAAGCTTAATGGTTTTAACACCGCTTAAAGCTTCAACAAACTTACCCGCAGCATCAATCCTAACACCTCTTTTGTTAACACCGGACATTGCGTCTGCGCCCAAAGCCTGACCTATGGCCCTTGGAAAATCCTTTACATCGTAACCAATATAAGCCGGACTAGACACATCTCCCTTAAGAGATATTGGGCTTATGCCTGGAGTTAAACCTTCTGCAAAATGAGCGAATCCTTTTGAAACCTTTAACCCAAGTGGGTCCGCATCGTTATATATCTGACCGCCATAAGCGTTTTTGTTTCGTCCAAGATTTAATATTTTTTCAGTAATAATTGACTCACTGAAAAACGGAGAAAAGAACTCACCACTACTTTCCCAGGCTGCATCAAGAGCTATATTTGAAAGATCTTTTTCTGCTGTAATGCCATTATTAACAGCATTAAATGCAGCTCTTGCTGGCTTAGTAAGATAGTCGTATGGGTTTGTGTAAGAAAAATTGTAAACCTCCGTGACATTGCCGTCCTTGTCAGAAGCGATTGGTATAAGTGTTGCATTCTTTTCCCAATCTTGAGCAAAAGATCTTTTAAAAGCATCTACTTGTTCTTGTGAAGATCCAGTGAGCATCATTGCAGAAGCGGAAAGACCGCCAGCTATGCCGCCATCTACAGCTAGACTTCCCATTAAACGCCTCATGCCAATAGATCTAATCTCTGGAGATTCGCTTGCTAATTCTTTAATCGACCGACCAATTACGTTTCCGCTGGTTCTGATTATCTCAGCAGGAAACGCAATGAAGTTTCCTAAAGGAGCTTTTCTTAAAGTTTTAATGAACTCAGGAACCCTAGCGTAGTTAGGCACTGTATCCTTTACGATCTCGGCAGCTTCTCTTTGAAGAAAGTTTTCAAGTTGATCGCCCTTAAGCTGACTTGGCGTTAACCCAGACTGTTGCAAATCAATAATGTTTCGAGCATCGGTTACAGGTATGTTAGTCGGGCTCTTGCTAAAGGCATCTCTTAGTCTGCCAAGCTCCATCTCATAGCTATATATTTTCCAAACATCATCAGATCCTTGGTATAACTTTCCAGAAAATCTGTTTTGAGTGTTCTCCGCTGCGCTAAGAACTTTTCTCATGATGTTACCACCAAGCACGCCACTCTTGGCCTGCAAAGCATCCTTGAAAAGACTTTCAAACTCACCCATTTTTGCGTTGGAATTAACAATTCCAAGCTCAATCATCTTTCTGTAATACTCATCAATGGCTTGTTTTGAACCGGCCTTGGCGTTACTTCTTGGAAGACTTAATCCTTTATCAATACTTCCTGGAAGACTTAGTCCTTCACCAACTTTTCTTTGGCCTATTTGACTTAAGACTGTTTGCATGGAGTTTAATAACGTTTCGCCATTTCCAAAATTGCCATTCTTTAACGCGAAGAAAGCTGCAGTCGTAGCGTTTCTTATCTGGGTAATAGGACTGTAGACCGTCTTTGCAACCTGGGACATACCTTTTATCCCGAGAAAGGTTGCATACAGTTTATTTAAAGGGCCATCTCCCAAGGTTGTTTTAGCATCCTCAAGGGCTCTTAAGTAATCTTTCTTGACGTACTTTCCTGCAAGTGGGCCAAACCTCATCTTCATTGATTCTGTTATTTCTCCAGTTGGATCTGGCGAACTAAAGCCAATCCTAGAGTAAGCACCAAGGTCTTCTGGCCGAGTAATCTGAACGTTATCAAGTATGAACTTGCTTTCAGGAGGCAAAGAATCATTGTACTTAAGAAGATTTTTAAAATAACTTGCTTGAGACAACTGCTTTGATATCACATCAACAGTTTCAACGGCTTTAGTTCTCAACCCAATCCTTTGTTCTTCTAAACTTCTTTGCCTAATGACGCCATCTTCGTAAGAAGTTCCGTCCTTTCGGACTCTTCCGATGACATCAGATCCGCCAGAGTATTCTCCCAAGAAGTCTCTAATAGCTGGAAGATTATCCAACTTCTTGTTTTTCAAAACTCCTTGCTTTACACCCTTTAATGTTTCTTCTTCAAACATCATGTTAGGTTTCATCTTTGCATTTGAAAACTGAACGTTACTTCTCATAACGTTTAGTTGAGATAAAGCCTGATCCGGAGTTAGCTCATCACCCGCCTGCCTGCTTGCTTCAATTATCTCTTCTTGAGCTGCTTTTATTTGTTCCATGCTGGGAACATATTCTTGAGAAGACTTAATGGTTCTATAAAGCCTAGTGCCATAATATTTTTGGTTTGTTTCCCCAATAGCTTTTACCAAAGCCTTGTTAAGATCTGGATCAAGGAACTGATCTTCTTTTGAAAGAGATGTAGAAAGATTGTCTATATACCCTCTGAAATCTTCAGCTGATCTTAAAAGACTGTAATCTTTTTTGCCGAACAAAGACTTCATATCAGATGAAGCTATCTCTTTATCAAGGCTTTCAAGAATGCTTCTTCCTTGCTGTCTGACAAGCTCTCGACTTACAGTCTTACCGCCTATCGTTCTGGGTTCAGCAAACATAAAGTCATTGAGAGCGTTTAATGCATATCTTTCATCTTCAGCGTTAAGCTTGCCAGCCTTCTTTAACGACTTTAATCCATTGTCTATTTCTTCAAAGCTGTTTCTTGCAAACTGATTGTCAGAAGATACTTGCTGCAACTTTATAGCATCAAGCTGCTTTGCCACTTCATTTGGCATTTCGCCCTGAAACGTAAAGTTATTCTTTAACTTAGAGTATGCCTTATCAATCATTCTCTTTCGAAGTTGAGGATTTTCTAATCCCGAATTAACTCCAGTTAATTTGTATAAGGTTTCCTTATCTTTGACTGCACTCAATGCGCTTTCAGCTTTTTGAGCAGCCTTCTGAGCCATTGAAGTTCTTGAAACTGCGTCAGCAGTAGCGCCAATTCCAGCGCCAGCTAAACCTAGAATTTTTGGAGCACCAAGAACTATAGCTGCACCTTCAGCAGCAACCTTTAGCCTGTTGGTTAGTTCTGCAGCAGCTCTTTCAGATCCTTCTAACTGATCCGTATCTATTCTTTTGGTAGGTCCTCCATCAAAAAAGTCACCTAGAGTCTCAACGTCAGGTGTTGTTGCCAGTACATCAGCAGCGCCAAACGCGCCAAGTTGTCCTGCTTTACCTAGCTTGTATGCTTTGGCAGCTTTTGCAGCTAGTCCGCCTGGAACGGCGAACTGAGTAAGAAACTTAACAGCTTCACCTAAGCCGGTTGATGTTGTTGGCTTGAACTGCGAATAAAACTCTCTAACCGTTTCTGCTTGGTTTGTTTCTCCATCAGAAACGAAATCAATTATCTCCGCAGGGAAGCTTGCAAGTCCTTCAACCCCGCCAACCAATCCAGCGCCTATGGCTCTAGCTATTTCTCCTGGAGCGGAAACATCTTCTTCACCAAATTCAACTGCTCTTTCCTGTATAGGATTGTTGTCGTAAAAATTTTGAGCAGATTTTAAAGCAAAAGCTTTATCATCCGTATCGACATCAACTGATCTTCCGTCAGGCAAATCTACAGTAATCATTAGGTTGCGGAAGCTCCTGGCAATGTGACTCTAGTTTGAGATCCCACACCAGATGTACTAGGATCTGCCTTTTTCTCTCCTCCATAAGCAGAATTTACAGTATCTTCTATTTGTTCAACGGTCCCAGGCTTAAGTTGACCATTTGCATCAACTAACAAAGGGTTTTTGTAAGCGGCTGTAAACAAGCTGGCCCTGAAGGCTTCTTTACCGTCTGAGGACTTCAGTAAAAGACTTAAAGCTTCTTCGTCTTTTATTCCTGGGTTTATAGATTTTATAAGCTCATAGTTCTTTTCCATAGCCGTCTTGCCAGCCTGCTCATAATTCTTAAGCTTGGCCTGCTCAATCTCATAGTCTCGCCCGCCTTCGTATACATCAGCAGCAAAGCTTCTAGGCACAAAGCCTTCTGTCGGCTTAGAGGCTCTTATCAAGCCAGCTCGAAGCTTCTTATCGGCAAGAAGACCGCCAACAACATCACCAGCTTTAGAAAGAAAGCTGGGTTCTGGCGGCGTTGGTGGTGGTTCCGTTATCGAAGCTTCTGCAGCGGCTTGGGCATCTATTGTAGCTTGGGCAGCAGCAGCCGCTTGAGCATCTATTGCCGCTTGATCTACAACTTCTTCATCGTCGCCAAGAAAGTTTGCGGCAGTAAGTGCTATTCCCGCTCCTCCGCCAACTGTTCCGGCGGTTAATGCAGCTTTCTGTTTTGTTGTCAGTGGCGGCTTGGCTAATGCTTCTATGCCGCCTCTTGCTGCGCGTGTACCGCCTGCTGCTGCGGCAGCTCGCTCCGAAGAAGAGGCCATAGGGATTACATTTCCAGAACGATCAAGAGGTATGCCTGGGTCTTGCATCTCGACATCGGGTCTATCTCCAGATCTAACTCTTGGTCTAGGAGCGCCAGGATCAAGCATCTCTATACCACGCCTAGCACTAGGATCCATCATCGGAATATCGGGAGGAATCAAGTCATCTGCGCTTCTCATAACATCATCTTGAACGTCAGGAATATTATCAAGAGGGCTCCTGCCTCCTGCACCAAGAGATTGTTCAGCACTTCTAATAACATCATCTTCAAACTCAGGAATATCATCACCAGCTCTTCTTACATTTGCCGGTGACAAAACCCCGCCCATATCATCTATTCCTCCCTTAAGACCAACACTGCCTTGTATAAGGTCCTCGGGAAGATCAAGACTTCTTGCATCTTCAGCGTCAATCTCGCCCCGCTTCAACGCATCAAGCGTCTTTTCAATCCAAGGGCCACCTGATTTCTTAAGGAAGAGTATGCTATCGATTAAAACACCGCCAAGAGATCCTCCCGCAAACTTAGGAACGATTGATGCAATGCCACCATTCGCAAATCCTTGCGCGGCCATTACCTGGGCGGCAAAGTCATCGCCATATGATTCAGCGACTCTTGCTCTAATAGCATCAGGATCTGGCTTCTGTCGAAGGTTGCTAATAGCACTAGCAACCTCCATAACTTCATCTGAAAACTGCGGTTCTTCATCTTCAAATAACCTTGGAACTTCTCCGGCAAGCCTAACGCCTTCAAACGCCCCAGCAGATTTAGCACCTGTACCGGCGGCGTCTTTTAAGGTGTCAAACTTTTCCATTTGATTTACAAGCTTGGATCCTTTGACGCCAGCCTTCATTAGTTTTGCAGCAGCATAGGCTGGCGGAAACGAAAGAAGCCCCATGGTCATATAATCAAGAGGGTCTGACGGATCAAAGATAATGTTAGTCAAGTCTCGAAGGTTCATTCCAGAACCTTGCTCAGTCTGCTCCATAGAGAAGAAGTCTTCAGCAACAAGACCGCCATCTTCAAACCCTTGAACAGGCGCAACACCCGCCATGATACCGCTACCTTGGCGGGTCTGCGGTGTCTGAAACATAGGACGGTCATAGATTTCTGGACGGTACATCATATCTTGTCGGTTCATGACTTTATCCTCCCTGGTTGTTGCGGTTTTGATATTGATTATAAAAATCTAAACCTTGGCCTGCTAATCCTAAGTAACCACCAATCTTAGCGGCTGTGCTTGGATCTTGATAAGCCCCAACTTGATTAGACTGAGTACCATACCCGCTTGAGTATGTTGGCAAGTATCCAGCCAATCCGCCAAGCATTTGCTGGCCACGCTGTAATCTCATGTACGGCTCATCAGCCATCTGTGTCGCAGCAGTATACTGATTGCCATAAGCGCGATCCTGAATGCCTCGACCAGTCTGTCCAAGCCCTGCCATGGTTCCGATCTGACCTGTAAGCATGTTGTATCCTTGCTGACCAAGTCCGGCAATACCCGCAGCGCCTCCTCGTTGTGCAGATCCACTTGCGCCGTATGCATTAAGGGCGGTCCCATACTGTTGTTGCGTCTGACCAAACATACCACTTGCTGCGCCTTGCATCCTACGCATTTGGTCTTCATAACTGCCCATGCCCATCTGTTGAGCTTGGCCGTACTGAGAGGCCATGCCTTGACCAATGTCTGCACGTTGGCCAGCAGCGCCTATTTGAGCGCCAATACCTTGCATGCCAAGCTGACCACGTTGAGCAGCAGAGCTACCGATATCTCTACCAGCTTGCATCCCAGCCTGACCTTGAGATTGAGCCGTGCTAAATGCTTGTTGACCCAACCGCGCTTGAAGTTCCGCTGTAGAGATACCCAATTGAGCGGCTTGATTGGCAATGTTTGCTTGAGCTTGCTGGCCCTGCGTACCTGTTTGGGCTCTTTGGAATGCGCCTGTTTGGCTCATCTGTCGGCCTTGCTGAGTAGCAGCTTGACCTTGACCCGCTAGTTGAGCGCGTAACTGATCAGTGCTGATTCCAAGATTAGCGGCACGTTCTGCTAACTGAGATTGAGTTTGTGAGCCTGATATACCTAACTGAGAACGATCTAATGCTCCTCTTTGAGCCATCTGCTGTGACGACATTTCTGCTTGTTGGCTTTGACCTGATAATTGAGATCTTAATTGATCGGTACTAATGCCTAAGTTAGCTGCTCTTTCAGCAAGTTGAGCTTGATTCATTTGCCCAGTCATTCCTAACTGAGAACGATCTAATGCTCCTCTTTGCGCCATCTGCTGTGACGACATTTCTGCTTGTTGACTTTGACCTGATAATTGAGATCTTAATTGATCGGTACTTATGCCCAAGCTTGCTGCACGTTCTCCGAGTTGAGCTTCGTTCATTCGACCTGTCATGCCAAGCTGCGCTCTATCTAATGCTCCTCTTTGCGCCATCTGTTGAGAACTGGCTTCAGATGCTTGACCTTGTTGAGCCATCTGAGATCGTAATTGATCAGTACTAATTCCAAGGTTAGCTGCTCTTTCAGCTAACTGAGATTGAGTTTGTAAGCCTGATATACCTAACTGAGAGCGATCTAAAGCTCCTCGTTGAGCCATCTGTTGTCCAGCCATTTGTGCAGCTTGACCTTGACCTTCTAATTGAGATCTAAGCTGATCAGTGCTAATACCAAGGTTTGCCGCTCGTTCAGCAAGCTGACCTTCGTTCATCTTGCTTGTCATACCAAGTTGACCGCCCTGGAATGCGCCAGACTGAGCCAGCTCTTCCGCAGATAAGCCTAAGTTTCCTGCCGCTTGTGCTGCTTGTAATTGAGTTCCTGCGCCAGCTTGGCCAAGGGATGAGGTCAGTTGTCCAAGGTTTTGCTGACGGCCTTGAGCTTGCTCAAAGGATTGCTGCGCTTGTTGCGCCGCTTGCTGATAGCCTTGAGATCTTAATTGAGCACCAGTTTTAGCCTGCTGCTGCAAGATATTTCTACCGATCTCAGCTTGCTCAATGCCGCCTCTAGATCCACCAAAAGCACCAGATTGAATGGCTTGAGCTTTTGCCTGTTGCCTCTGCTTGTTACCAAGCCTTTCAATCTCTGCCTGTTCAGCATCAATTACGTTTTGAGTATACGGATCCATAAACCTATCAATAGTAGATGGATCAAATTGAGCGCCAGTTCCTTTTAATGCAGCTATGCCTTCTTGAGCGTATTTTCTAGATGATTCGCCAGCACTTTCTAACTGTCTTCCAGCTTGAGCTGTTTGAGCCCTTGCCCTTGTTGTCGCCTCTAAAGCTCTTTGTTGAGCCGTTCCAACTTGAGAACCTATACCTCTTGAAGCTGCAGCTATCGCTGCCTCTCCCTGTCGAGCGCCTGCACCGGCTTCTTTTCCTATTTGCCCCAGCCGAGAAGATAATGTGTTGGCAGAGCTTATAGCCGCTTGTTCTGCGGTAGTTGCTTGAGCTTGTCCTCTTAATACCTCGGGTCGAACATCTCTTAAGGCGCTTTGTATTTGAGCCTCTCCTTGTCGAGCGCCTGCTCCAGCTTCTCTACCTATGGTTCCAAGCTGTGAAGAAAGACTTTTGGCAGATTGAATGGCCGCTTGCTCTGCAGCAGTTGCCTGAACTTGACCGCTCAAAACTTCTGGCCTAATCCCTCTTGAAGCTGCAGCGATAGCTGCCTCTCCCTGTCGAGCACCTGCACCAGCTTCTCTACCTATGGTTCCAAGTTGTGAAGAAAGACTTTGAGCAGAGCTTATAGCCGCTTGCTCTGCGGCAGTTGCTTGAGCTTGTCCTTTTAAGACTTCAGGTCGAACACCTCTTAAGGCAGATTGAATTTGAGATTCACCCTGCCTAGCGCCTGCTCCAGCTTCTCTACCGATAGTTCCGAGCTGTGAAGAAAGACTTTGAGCAGATTGAATAGCTGCTTGTTCTGCCGCAGTTGCTTGAGCTTGTCCTCTTAATACTTCTGGTCGAACATCTTTTAAGGCGCTTTGTATTTGAGCCTCTCCTTGCCGAGCACCTGCACCGGCTTGGTCACCAAATCCCTGTAACTGCTTTCTTAAATTTTCAGCTTCAGACTGAGCTTGACCTTCTTGGTATCGAGACTCTGTCTTCGCTTGCGATACACCAGTACCTATATTAGAAGCAGCTCGATTCATTGCCATTTGGCCAGTGTCAGCTTGACCTCCAACCCTACCAGAGGCCATTAAAGCCATTCTCTGAGCTATCGCAGCTTCATCGGCAGAGCTTGCAGCGCCTTGTCTAATTAAATCTTCGCCTTCTCGCATACCAGCTTGAGCAAGATTAATTTGCCCGGGTATTTTTCTAGAAAGATCACCTAACTCTTGAGATGCACCTCGCATCATTGATCGCCCTTCGGCGTCGAGAAACTGTTGCCCCATGGTTGGATCATAAGCGCCAATGCTTTGCATATACAAAGCTCGAGCTTGAGGATCTCCATAGATACCAGCCGTTCCGGGATCGAATCCTTGCCCAGACTGACGATACATTCTTTCCGCTTCAGCAAGTTGGCCACCAAATCCACCAAGTCCTTGCGCTGCATTTCTAGCTTGTATTTCAAGCGGAGAAAGACCAGCGACTTGCTGAATCGGAATGGGAATCTGCTGGTTTATTAAACCTGGTTGATCAGGCGTTCCGAAGTAACTCGCCAAAAGGTTCCTTGAGGTAAGCTCTACCGCAGGATCATAATACTGCTGCGAAGCACTCGGAAGAACATATGGTTGTTCCTGATCAGTTAATACTGTTTCACTCATCGTGACATCCCCGCAGCTTTTTCGCCCATCTTCTGAAGCGCATACATAGCCCGTGCGCCTTCTCGTCTTTGATCGTGTTTGCCGCCATCAGCGCCCATCATATCGCCTATTCCTCGAACTGCTTTAGCGTTAACAACAAACTCACCATCGCTTAACATGGCCGGAATGTCATCAGATCTTTCAGTGCCAGGGCCGGATATTTGTCCGTTCTTTCTTGGGAAGTCAGTAGATCCACCTGCGCTAAATCCAGCAATACTACCTAAAGATCCGATACCGCCAATCCCTAACTCGCCAAGTCCTCCCCCGCTGATTTCTGAAATAGACCTATCAAAATCTTTTTTTCGCTGCTCCCATTCTTCTAAAGCGGTTTCGTATTCTTTTTGAGAAGCCATCTGACCTCTTCCGCTAAAAGGCGGAAAGTCAGACCGGACAGGTTTAGGATAAATGGATTCATAGTAATCGTCTGTTTGAATCTCAACATCAGAATCGATATCGTCTCTCGGTAAGCCCGTGTCCGTATCTCCAGGGGGCGTTGTTGTGCCACCACCTGTTGTGCCACCACCTGTCGAGGGTCTTTGATAAGTTGTTAAAGGACCAGAGCTTTGCAACGGTCTGCCACCGCCATAGTTTGCATACTGCATACCCTCAAGCCCTTGGTAGTTCATGCCGTAAGGCGTGATCTCACCGGAAGGTAGAAAGCTAGAGATGCCCCTGTATCGAGAATCCATTGTTTGCAAAGGACTTGGCGCAAACCGCTCAAAGTTTGCAGGATCGTTATAAACATTCATAGCCGCATTACGAGCAGCTAACTGCAAATCTTTGGGTTGAGTTTTATCTGTCGGCATAGTTGTGCCTCCTCCAGTTTGAGTTCCAGATCTATTCCCGCCGGAAGGCAAGTCTGGAAATTGAGGTATGTATACTGGCTCGTCATTAGGGCGTTGATCGTTAGGGCCATCCCTTCGATCTATTGGGTCATTAGGAGTCCCGCCACCTGTACCACCACCTGTCCCGCCACCTGTACCACCACCTGTACCACCACCTGTGCCACCACCCGTGCCAGTGTCTATAGGACCGGTTGTGGTGCCTCCGCCTGTACCATTATCTATAGGGCCAGTGGTCGTACCACCACCCGTGCCAGTGTCTATAGGACCGGTTGTGGTGCCTCCGCCTGTACCATTATCTATAGGGCCAGTGGTCGTACCACCGCCAGTTCCATCGCCTACTGGGTCAGGATCAGGCGTGGGTGTCGGTGTAACGGGCGTAGTAGGCGGAGGATCAGGGTCAGGCGTAGGTGTCGGTGTGGGTGTCGGTGTAGGCGTGGGTGTGCCACCACCGCGAGGATTGCCGCTACCTGGTAATGGAAACGTTGGAAATCCACCACCTGGAAAGTTAGGGATCCCGCCTATCTGAATGTTACCTTCGCCTCCAAATAATCTTCTTGCCCAAGCGGCAAGTCTTTCTAGAAAATTTGCGTCATCTTCTCCAGGCTCTTTTACCGGTCTTTCTTCGTCCTTGGTAACTGGGCTGGAGAAGTTATCAGTAACAGCAGGGTCACTTGCCTGATTATTTTGTGCGATAAAGATGCTCATCGCTTTTTGAAATTCAGAACGCTCTTCGTCGCTTATTTCGCCATCCTCATTACGATCAAAGTCGCTAATCTGAGGGCCTTCGTCAAAGTTAATATGGCTAAATGGCATATCAACGTTCAATGGAAGTTGTCCGCTACCAGAAAACTGTGATGCGGTGGGGACGCCTAGTGTACCGCCAATGTTTCCTAAGCTTGCACCTGGCAGTCCGCCAAAAAAATTTCCCCAGTCTGAAGATCCAGCGATATCAGAAAAACTCCCAATTCTTCCAATATCGCCAGTTCGTAAAGAGCCTCCGATGGAGCCACCCCCAATTATATCGCCACCGCCAAGGTTTGCCATCATTCGACCCGAACTTAAATTTGGCGTTCCGCCAAGGTGACTACCAATATGACCACCAGCCATCATCTTTATAGGTAACTTACGAATACTCATTTAACACTTCCATCGGCGTCTTGCTTGACGCAATCTAGAGTTTGGGTTTCTCGCTGCCTTTGGAAACTGCTTCATCTGTCCAGCGGACCTCGCGCAATATGATTTTCTTCTAGCTGCTCTCTTGCCTGTAGGCTTGCTCTCTGTAACAGCGGTCTGCAATTTACTACCAGGATTAGCGCGTTTATGCGCTCTAACCCCAGCCTCTGTCATGCCAGCGCCTTCTTCCGTCTGTCGGTAATTAGGCTTACTTCCAGAAGTAGTGCGCCTAATCGGCCTGCCTCTATTCTTCTTAGCGGCACCACCTACCCTAAAGTTTTGCACATGACGCTTAAACATTAAGAATACCTTGTCTTCTTTCTTCTACCTGGCATAACAGCACCGCAGCCTCGATGGTTGCTCTTAGTAAAGAACCCGCCATCTTTTGCGGTCCTGTACTTCTTTGTCTTATCAGCAATCTTCTTAGGCTGTGATGAGAACTGCTTGCCAGATTTTGTGTCCTCTCTCTTAGCCTTAGTCGTTGCCGCATACTCTTGGCTCGATAGCGCCTGTCTTGCTTTCTTGGGCAAGTACCGCTCGCCGGTAGCTTTAGGTCCCTGCGTAGACGGCTTGCCAGACTTTGTTCCCCAATCCTGCTTGCTCCACTGAGAAAGTTTGTTACTACTTTTTTTCTTCGGGCCTGAGTAAGTACCACCAGAACCTTTGTAATACTTTACAGCAAGTTGCATTGCTCGAGCAGAGTGTTTGCCACCCATCTTAGCCTTGGCTCTGGACTTAGCTGCCGCCCACTTTGCTGGATCTTTTTTGGTTGCTGTAGCTGTCATTAGTTTATCTTAGTTACTGGTCTTTTGTTAGGCAACATGCTAGAGAAACCTCTAGGTTTTACATACTGAGGTGGTGGTGCTTTAACGATAGAATCAACTCTCTTTATATCATTCATTAATCAATACCCACAGTTATAGAACCATTAGTTATAACCTGAACTTCTCCAACGCCGGTAGATCCCTGTAGGCCAGCGGTCGATGGCGTTGATATGTTTACAAACTCATTGCCAGTATAGACTTGTAGGGCATTTATACTTAGATTCCAAATGACATCGCCTGCGTTAAACTGTAATTCCGATATGCTTTGATTTGTAAACTGAGGCGTTGCGCTTGGATCATACGCATTTAAATTAAGCTCTATAAGCCTGATCGCCTTGTTAAATACATCCCTGCCAACAGTCTCAGAGTTGGCAAACGGCAGTGCCGTATTAAGTATCTTAGCCATTATCTGCGACCATTAGGTTGTATATCTAATCGCGTTCCCCCAATCCTAAAGCCAACATCTATCTTTTGAGTATTTGTGCCATCATCATCAGATTCAAATCGAAGAGCCGCCTGTCTTGCTCTAGCTCTCATATCTATCTTGTTAGTAGTGCTTGTGAATGACGATGTCTGATCTGTTGTAAAGCTCTGCCCAGGATAGTCTCTTGTCTTGATCTGAACGTTAATCGTTTGGTCAGAACCAGATCCTTGAAACTTAACATCAGGGATAAAACGTTTAATAAACTGAAAGTCTTCACCTTCGCCTATGTCAAAATCAGCACTCTGAACAAAAACGTTATCCATTGGCTCGCCATCCGCGTTATAGCCAATCTCATGAGAGTATAAGTACGGCGTGTCGCCATACTTACCAGCAGCAGTTGGAAGATTAAAGATACCCTCGTCCAACCAAGCTGTTCTAGATAGCTGGCCAATAGACCAAGTGTTTTCTACATAGTTAAACGTCACATAAAGATCAACGGCAGTGGCGCCAAGGCTGCAATAAAACCAGCTAACCTCATCAAACTGCTTGTTCAACGTACCAACAACTTGAAAAGATTGTCCTTCGTCAAGGTTATCAAAAACGTAAGAATGTACAGTGCAAGGGACGGGCTCAACAGATCCGTTATACCTGTAGAATCCTTTCTTATCCATCCAGAATATTCCAGATGGAGAGTTAACCATTGCATTTGGTCCAATCAAACTTACGCCTTCGTTTAAAAGATTAAGGCCAAAGGTTAACGGCGGTCCAATAAACTGTAGGCTATAAAGCGCAACGTCAGTCCAGATCAAAGTTTCTTGTCTAGCTCTTACAGCGCCAATAATCTCAGATCCAGCAGAACATCTTAAAGATCCTGCTGTGTTGTCGGACCTGGGCTCCCAGTCTGAAATGTTTTCTTGGTCAGAAAATGCTACAAGTAACGGATCAATATCACCGTTTCTTATTCCAGAAACAATAGGATCTGCGCCTAATACAATAGCGTGTCGATCAACGTCAGAGATAAGAACTTGAAGTCCTTTTGTCGGCGCAAGGTTAGAGCCAGCCAAAGAGTTTAACGCCACAGCCCTAGTATTAAGTCCGTTAGACTTATCCCAATAGTAAAGTCCTCCAGCTCTTGGGCAGGCAAACAGATCTTCACCAAAGTTATCCATAGACCACAGCCGAAGCTGGTTTGCATCTGTTAAAGAGCTAGTTGAACCCCAAGTTCCAGAGCCCCATCCGCCAACACCCCAACCTGTACCGTCAACAAAGACATCTAGACCAACTGTTATTTGATACGCAGCAACAGTAGAAGATCCGCCATTACCAGTATCACTGCCATTAGCCGTGACTGTAGCGCCATCTGTGTCTTTTGCCGTGATGGTATAGGTGTTTGTCGTTGGGACTGAAACAATCTGATATTCTTGGTTTAAAACGTCTGCAATAATGTTTCCGCCTAATGACGCTGCATCTGAAAAAGTAACAAAGTCGTTTATGTTTGCGCCATGGTTTGAATCAGTGATCGTTAAGGTTGAAGAACCATTGACAGCGGCAAAGGTCGCAGCGCCTGCAGCAGAAGTCTTTCTTATAGGGGTGATATCGTTGTAACTAGAACCTTCCTGGATGTACAGCTTGTATCGAGTTCCTAGTCCAAGAAGCTTTGTGCCGTCTAAGTCAACCCAGGCGTGTAGCTTTCTGCCAGTTCCTTCATAAGAGACAGATATATATTTTTCCCAACCGCCTATCTTTTCAGCAAATCCTTTTCTAAACCTAACAAGATTGCCATCAAACCAGCCTCCTTCCGCAGTGTAGCTAGTTCCCTGCTTGTTTATACCTGGATTAAATATAAATTTTTGTAAAGGCATTTTATCTAACCTGATATTCTCCAGAGCTAATCATCTGGCAAATTTCTAATGAGCGGTCGCCAACCTGTTCAGCCCAGCGACTACGGTAAAACTCTTGTCCAGCTTCCTCGTAATTACCAGTAGCCATATGGCCAAGAGCTTTGACGAATGTTCTAAGTTTGGTCTGTCCAAGATTGAATGACAAGTCGATTATGGCGTCTTGACGCACGCTGTCTAAACTTGAGAACCATTCATACTCTTGGGTTAGCTCTTTTCGGCAGCGTCTAATATCATTAACTAGCAAATATTCTATTTCGTCATCAGAAAGTCCAAGGCCAGATTCACTGATATTCCTACCAACGCCAATGGTCTCGTACCCAGCAGAGCACATATAGACCTTATCTCTAACGCCTTCGTGCCGCTTTAGCATATTAACTAATCGCATCATTCGTCATGCTTGTGAGAAGCCCCGTAATAAAAACTTATGATAGATGAGACGATCCCACCCAAATAACCAAGCACAAGATTAACAATGCCATTGTCTGTAGCAACAGGGTCTTGTAGCGTGACCAGCGCGATGTAACCTCCGAAGAATAGAACGCAAGCAACCGCAATAAATTTTGGCGTCCAGTCACCTTTGAAAGCCATTCGCGCATTCTGGATATCATCTGTTTCAAGTTTGAAAACATCTACATCCAGCTCCTTCATTCTGGTCTTGAAACCGAGTTCAGCTTTCTTGATGTCTGCAAGCTGTTCAGGGGTTGCCGCTTGGATTGCGGTAGTGATTGATTTTTCGTCAGTCTTACAGCCAAGCACACTGGCGATTGTTTGTGCCGCAGCACCACCTAAAGGCCCACCGAGCGCCTTCCCAATAGTAGGGGCTAACGTACCGATTAATCCTTTAATTGCGTCAAATTTCATTGTGCTATTACCAAGCCAACGATGGCTATTAAAGAAGCAATCATGACGGGGTAGATACCCCAGATCATTCGCTCTAACTTATCAAAGCGTTGTGACCCGGAGTCTAACCGCTCTTTAATTGACTCGTACCGCAGGCTGCATTCAGCCTCATGAATCTCAATCTTCTTTAACGCTTTGCTGGCATGAGTCTCGGCCATTAGTTCACCAATTCTGCTTCAGGTTCTTCAACCACTTGGATTGATTCACGCAGAGCGTTTTCACGGAAGCCTAATGCAACCTGTAAGTTAATACTTTGCTGCTGTGCTGCCGCAATTTGATTCTGCAAATCAGCAAGCTGTTTACGCAGGTTAACCACTTCGACGTAGTGCACTTTGGTGTCGTTACCAAGTTCATTTACGTCATACTCCTGATCGTCGATGGTCAGAATTACGGGTTGCTGCTCTTGCTGCTCACTCATACCTACTCCTAGTTTATTTATTTCGATTATTCCACAGCTCAAACAGTATTCGGATCTTCTCCTTAATCTGCTCGATATCAGCGTGCATCTTGGCAAGCACGATAACCAAGGTTACAAATCCCAAGGCGATGGGCCATATTGCCCCAATAGCGTCTAGTACGTCCATACCTACTTCACAACCGCATATATTATTGTGAAGCAGGCGTATAGCCCGACAGCAACCAAGATACATCCAACTGCAAGACCTGCGTAGTGCATCCGCTGGTTTATCTTCTTTGCGTGTGCATTCTTAGCCTCTAATCGCGCCTTGCGAGCCTTAGCTTGAAACACAATAAAGTCGTCCCACAATCCAGCCCTACCATGATATAGCATAAAATCTTGCAGCTCTTGCTCTGCCTTAGCTATTTGCTCAAGAGCCATAAACTCTTCAATGTCACTGCTAAATAAAGACTTCTTGTTCTTTTGTTGCCTAGCCTTTAGATCTTCTTTAGCATTGACCATCTGGCCTATCTGGCCGAAACAATCGTGCAAGTCCTTGCCGTTTCCAATGAGCTGCTTGACTACTCCAAAAGCAGCATTGAAAGCGACAAGCTCTGCAATCATTACCAAGGCTTCCTTCTAAGACGCGGTGTAGCCATTACCTGAGCTGATAGCAGCATTAGCAGCGGTCATGTCTTCACTACCCCAATCTTCTTTAGCAACCATAAGCTCAAGGTGCTGAGTGTTGCGGTCAACACAGTCTTGACGGTCTTCGGCAGAATCTTCTGCCATAGAGTCGCCTGCGATAATCGCGTTGATAAGAGCTACACTGTCACCCATTGCTGAGTAGTCTTGTGCTAGTTGTTCTGCTGTTCGGTCTTCCATTGTTTATCTCCTTTTAAGATTCTAGTGCCTCAATACGGGCGGTTAATGATTCAATCAGAGCTTGTTGCTCTTGGATAGCTTTGACAAGGATTGGTACAAACTTGCTGTACTGTAGACCCATCTGCTTACCGTCATCTGTGTGGCTAGAGACTAGGTTAGTTTTGTTTTCTTTTGTGTACCCTGCGGCAATTTCAAGGGCTTCAACTTCTTGCGCTTTAAAGCCAATGTCCAACCAATCTTCTTTGTGAGTTCCGTCTGGGGTCTGTGCGTTAAGATCGTAGTCTTCAGCAGACTTATCGCCATACTTGCTACGCTTGTCCCACTTGTAGGTAACAGGTGCTAGAGCTTTTACAAAGTCTAAGCCAAGGTCTAGGGCTGTGAAGTCTGTTTTGTCTCGCGCATCAGAGGATACTGTCCAATCTACCTGTATGTAAGCATTAGTAATATTTTCATCGCCTAAAACTATCCTATTGTCTTGCGAAGTCATGTTGCCGCCGGGGCTTCCAGTTTCTCCTGAGTCATGTCCTAACATCATATTGTTAGTACCACTGGTTATCCTATTTCCCGCAGTAGCTCCAAGAGCAGTATTATCTGCACCAGTACACTCATTTAACGCACCAAAACCAATACCAGTATTGGCATCACCACAATTTGAAGATAATGCGGCCCATCCCATAGCCGTATTGTTATCACCATCATCAGTAGCATCACCTGCAAGACCACCCACGAATGTGTTGTTTACACCTGTGGTTACTGCTCCACCTGCTAAAGCACCAACAGCGGTGTTGTAAGTATTTGTTGCGCTTGTAAAGTTTTGATCGTTTAAAGCACCATAACCAATAGCTGTAGTATAACTACCTAAAGTATCTGAAGTTATTGCTTGTTGTCCTAGTGCAACATTGTAATCAGCGTCTGTTAGTGCATCCCCTGCAAGATCACCAATGAGGGTGTTACGAATGCCTGTGGTTACTGCGGTTCCTGCATTATTACCCACCGCAACATTAGAAGCGCCTGTGGTGTTTGCGCTTAAAGTTCCAAAACCAAAGCCAGTGTTGTAAGACGCTGTGGTATTAGCGTCTAAAGATAGAGCACCCACGGCGGTGTTTTGAATGCCTGTAGTGTTAAGTTCTAACGCCTCACTTCCTAGCGCCGTGTTATTTGTGCCAGTAGTGTTTGACTTCAAAGTCTCAAAACCAACAGCAGTGTTGTTAGATGCTGTAGTGTTTGCTGCTAAAGCACCATGTCCAAGACCTACATTTTGGACACCTGTAGTAGTACCAGCTAAAGCATTACTACCCATAGCTACGTTATAGCCACCAGTTGTACAAGCAGCTAAAGCTAATGTACCAAAAGAATTATTATGTGCGCCTGTAGTGTTGGCACCTGAAGCTCCATAACCATAAGCGTTGTTATTAGAACCTGTAGTATTTGCATCTAGTGATGTTGAACCTACTGCAACATTAAAAGTACCTGTGGTGTTTGCGAATAAAGCGTTCATTCCCACAGCAGTATTATCATTTGCTGTAGTGTTGTTTAATAATGCTTGTGTACCTACCGCTGTGTTTTGAGCACCTGTAGTTGTACCACTTAAAGCATAATTACCCACTGCGACATTATTAGCGCCTGTAGTAATCGCATCACCCGCCAAGCCTCCAATTAAGGTTACGCCTGTTGCTGTGGTTAC
>Ga0208134_1000257_pt1 | contig 34274 bp, 50 predicted proteins | sample VirMetDEL_Mar_31_FD_184515 | JGI IMG/M metagenome (GOLD analysis project Ga0208134, IMG submission 184515) | Aqueous microbial communities from the Delaware River and Bay under freshwater to marine salinity gradient to study organic matter... | ecosystem: Environmental > Aquatic > Marine >...
GAAGAAAGCCCCGACTCCCACGATCAATTTGTATCAATTTTAGTTGACATGGGGCTGTCAGCAGAACAAGCTGAAGCTGTGCATACGATGGCTATGGACTTAATCGATGCAGGCGAAGGCGAAGAAATCACAGAAGAAGTGAGTGAAGAAGTAAAAGTCGAGGCTTCACGCCAACGACGAAACCGACGAAGCCGACGAGCAGAATTTTCTCGTGGGCGTTCACAACGGCCTATGCGCCGTGAACTATCCGCTACGGAGGAAATGGAACAACGATTGAATCGCTTGGAGCGTTCTAACCGTGCTTTGCGTAGTCAGCTACGCGAATTCGGGGCAGCACCTGCTACCCGTGGAGTACGAACTGCGCCAACGCAATTGTCTGAATCCAAGGTTAAACCAAATCTTACTGCACCAACAGCGGCTGCATTGGAGATGATTAATAACTACCGATAATGCAACATAATTATCCAACAGTACAAAATCGCGCAGTACGCCGTCGATTTGCTAACGATGGGCCAACGGTTAATCCTACTACTACGTATGCAGGTGTGCTTGCTGCGCCTTTCGTTGCCCCAGCCCTTAAATTGGCTGACACGTTAAACAAAGGTTTTGTACGTCAGATTGACGGAATCCAAAACAAAGCAGTAATTTCTAGCTTGTCATCTACAGGTGTAATTCAAGCTGCTAACTGTGCATGGAATGACAATGATTCCTTGACTCTTGGTGAGCGCGTTCTTGAACTAACAGACCTTGCAGTTATGGAGGCTTTGTGCCGTGGTACTTTGCTTCCAACGTGGGCAGGTATGACAGGCGCACGGGAGACTATGACAGCGGGATCACCTGAATTTGTAAACTTCACTATGGCAACCGTTGCAGGCTATGCTGCACAGGGTGTTGAAGTTGGTATTTGGCAAGGAGCAATGACAACAGGTCAAAAAGGCTTTTTGTCAAATGATGGGGTTTTGGATGCCGCAGGATACGCTGCGTCAATTTTAGGCGGTGCAACGGCTACCAATGAAGAAGTAGTTACGGCTGCTGGTTTTGATGCAGCTAATATTCTTGGTGCAGCTGGTGCATTTTCAGAAGTGTACAACAATGCGCTTACAAACTGCCCTGCTATCTTAAATCGTACTGACGTTGCTTTCTACTGCTCGCCAAAAACAGCAGGTTCGTATATGCAAGGTCTGGCTCTTTCAGGTCAGCAACAAGGTGTGAATTTGCAGTCTACTAACCAAGCGTTTGATACATTGCAATACCTAGGTATTCCAATTTATGTATGTCCTGGAATGTTTGACGATGCTTTGATTCTTACTTATGTAGAGAACTTGGTAGTAGGTTCAAACTTGAACACGGATTACACGACTGCACAGTACATTGACGATTGGATGTATTCAGGTTCTGACTTGGTTAAAATCGCTATGCGATTTGGAACAGGAATGCAGGTAGGAATTCCTGGTGATGTCGTAGTAGGTACTTATACTCTTGCTTAATAAGTAAAGTATGGCTTGCGATATTTCAAGCGGACGGATAGTCGATTGTAAAGATCAAGTCGGCGGGATTAGCCGTGTATACATAGGCAACTATGCAGACATGATTAATAACGCTACGTGGACAGCAGCAACTAACGATACAGTTACTGCTATTGCTGCACAAGATTTTTATCAATTTGACGTTCGCCCCGAAACGAGTTCTATGACAGTCACTTACGCAAGTGACCCTGCCGCAGGAACTACGTTTTTCGAACAAGCATTATCTCTGACATTTCAAAAGCTGGATGCTACAGATATTGCTGATATACGCGCGCTGTGCCAAGGGCGGCCTAACATTTGGGTTGAAGACAACAATTCCAATGTATGGTTGCTAGGTGCAGAATTTGGATGTAACGTAACAGGGGGCAACCTTGTTACGGGGACATCTTTTGCAGATTTGACGGGTTACACTATTGACTTCTCAGGACGAGAATCAAACCCTGTTTGGATTGCATCACCAGGTTCGGTGGGTAGTCCATTGAGTGGGGTAACGGGTGTAACTGTATTATAAATTTGGGTTAGAGGAAAGGGGGGGAAGGTTCTGCTTTGCCTTCCCCCTTTTTTTCATTACAAAAGACAGAATATGATACAACTTACCAACGATGCAGGTTACCAATCGTTCTATCTAAAGCTAGATGGATATGACACTACAGCATTAACGAACGTCAGGGTTACAATCGTAAATCAATTGACTGGTAAGTTGACGGCTTTTGGATCGGTTACGCCTACGGCAGCCAACGGTAGGTATACGACCATTCAAATCGAAATAGCGGCTAGTCCAAAACTTGTTGAAGGTTTGTATTTGTTGACAGTCAAAAATGATGCAAACAATGTAACTTACGCTAAACGTCTTGCGTTTGTTTCAAGCACACCTGCCTTTGAAGAATCGACATACACGCCGTATGAAGAAAACGATACAGACGCATACAACGTATACGCACAATGAATAAGCAGAACTTCTCAATTTTACAGTATCAAGCTACTAACGTTCCTCTTTTTCGAGAGAGTCAGAATAAGCTGTGGATTGATATGGGCGTTGACAATCTCTACCCACACTACTTAGAAGAACTTTTTGCTAGTTCAAGTATGCACGGTGCAATCATTAAAGGCGCAAGCGAAATGATTTATGGTGAAGGCTTGAATGCAATTGGAAAAGATAAACACGTTGACCAATGGCTAAAGGTAAATTCTATTTTTGGCGATGGATCGTGTTTAAAGAAAGCTGCCTTTGACCTAAAGCTATACGGTCAATGCTACTTAAATATCATTTGGAGTCAAGACCGAACTACGGTTAGCCGTGTACACCATTTGCCAGCAGCGACTATCCGATGCGGCATAGCTGACGATGAAGATAATATCCCTTTGTTTTATCATAAAAAGGATTGGGACAAACAGCAAGAAGAGCCTTTAGTCATTCCCGCTTTCAATACTAACGATAGAACTGCGCCTTCGCAATGCTTGCATATCAAAATGTATACGCCGTTATCGTTTTACTATGGCGCACCCGATTATCAAGCAGGCACAAATTGGGCGCAAATAGCGTCTGATTTATCCGACTACCATCTTTCCACAATTTCTCAGGGCTTCTTTCCTAGTACCATTATGTCTTTTTTTGGGGGCGTACCAACAGAAGAAGAACGTGCTGAATTAGAGCGATTAGTTTATAACAAGTTCGGAGGGGCGAACAACGCAGGTAAAATCTTGATGACGTTTAATGACTCACAAGACACCGCCCCAACTGTTGAAAGTTTTAATATATCCGATGCTCACCAAATCTTTGACTATCTAAGTGAGCAATGCGATAAAAAAGTATTGTCAGCGCATAGGGTAACTTCTCCGTTGCTATTTGGTTTGCGCGATACAGGAGGGGGTTTTGGAAACAATGCTGATGAGATGAAAGAGTCGTATGACTTGTTCTATAACACAGTCATTTTACCTTTTCAACGTCTATTGCTTGACGGCTTACGTCCAGTCTTTGCAGCGAGTAACGTTACGCTTGAATTGTACTTTACACCTATGAAGCCTGCGTCATTTGTAGACGTAGATAATTTGTTTAATCCTGTAGCAGCAGGCGATAGTTCAGATAAAGATGCGAGTTATGATGGCGGGCAAATCGGAAGCGCGGTTGATGTCTTAGTCAAAGTGCAAGAAGGGCTTATTACAGTTGATCAAGCTAAAGTATTCTTAGTGCAGATGTTGCAATTTACACCTGAAGTAGCAGATGCTTTGTTCAGGGAAGGCGTAGACGCAATCGAAGAAGTACAGAAGGAAGAGGTACAAGAAGAAGCAATTGCAGAAACGCAGTTAAAAAAAAAAGACTCTGAGTTAAAGAAGCGCATGAGGGCTTTGGATGCAAGGTTGGGCGATGATTACTATCACGTAAAATCGGAGGCTGTAGGTAGCGATGGTATTGACGCGCTGTTACACGCTAAAAAACATTTTTTTTACGCGGAATATTCAGACGTAGAAAACGTTTCTGATTACGGGGATATTATAGGTAGAGATGGCTATCTGTTTGCCGTAAGGTATCGCTACGAAGAAACGGCTACGACACCTGCCCAAAGCAACGAGAGCAGGGACTTTTGCGTAGACATGATGGATTTATCAAACGCAGGTGTTATCTATCGTTATGAAGACATTGAAGAAATGTATGGTGAGAACGTTGAGTTTTTCCATAAGCCTTCGATGCCTTACGATATTTTTGAATGGAAAGGTGGAATTTATTGTCGACACGGTTGGCAGCGGGAAATTTTTATTTACGCTCCTGATGGTGAGCCGCAAGAAATGGAGATGATAGAAATTGAGGGAAATTGGGATGATGTAATGGAACGAGTTGGAAACAACCCTGACATTGTACAAAAAGGAGAAGAATATATTGCACCGATTGACACACCATCAAGGGGCGCATACAACTAAACAACATGGCAACTACACTATACATAAGTTCAAGCAAGCTAAAGCGAGATACAGCACTTGGAAGCACGGTTGATGACAACCTCTTGCAGCCTTACATAAAGATTGCACAGGACAGATGGATTTTACCTGCTTTAGGTACAGAACTAGAAAACAAAATCAGCGCATTGATTGATGCTGATGAAGTAGCAAATCCTGGTAACGAAGCCTACGCAACGCTTTTAAACGATTACATACAGCCGTGTTTGGTGCAGCTTGCTTTTACGGAAGTTGCCTATGTAGTGCGTATGAAGTTCGCAAACAATAGCGTAGTAGTAAACGGATCAGAACAAGGTTCTGCCGCAAGCCTTACAGACATTAAAGTTATTGTAGAGCAATCAAACGAAATCGGTATGTTTTACCGTCAGCGTATGATTACGTATCTTCAGTTTAACAGCGGTTCATTTCCTGAATACACATCAAATACAGGGGCTGACCTTTCACCATCTCAACGCAATTATTTTGGAGGACTCAACGTGTACCCAAGAATTCCCACGAACAATCAACTCAAAGCAGTTGCAACAGCTTTGGGCATTAGATATTACAACGCGTAATCATTTGAAACTTCAGAAATACTTAAACGATGTCAACCAAAGTAACCGACTTAACGGAGTTAGCAGCAACGCCTGACAGTACAGACGTTTTACACATTGTAGACGTAGGCGATACTTCAGGAGGATCAGCAGGCACAAGTAAGAAAATTAAGGTCAGCAACCTTTTAGCTAGTGGGGGCGCGGTTGATTCTGTCAATGGACAAACAGGTGTAGTAGTTCTTGAGATGAATGATATAGATGATGTCAACGCAGCTGCACCTGCGGACAATATCGTTTTATCATACGATACGGCTACAAGTAAGTACATAGCCGATACGCGACTAACTACGCTATACACAGAATTTAGAAATGGTACTGCGGTAAATGTATATGCAGACGGAACAACTGCAACGCAAGGAAGAATCGAGTTAACGGCTACAGGGGCAAATCTAAAAACAGGCGTAACAGGAATTGACGTTACAGAAACGAGTCCAGGCGATATAGATTTTACTGTAGCTACGGATGCAACGGGTAGCACAACGTTTACTGCGCTTCACTTAGACGGAACGACAGTTGCAAACGAAGCCAATCTAATTGTTAAGCTAGGATGTTTTTTAGCCATTGAAGGTACAAGCAATGCACAGGCTAAATTTCGCAGCACAAATTCAGGCAACACACTATACAACGTCCCTGCTTCTTCAGGAACTTTAGCTTTAACTAGTGATATTCCAAGCGTACCTGTTGATGATGTAACAGGCGGTACAGGAATTACAGCTAGTCCAACAACAGGAAACGTAGTTGTTACTTTAGACAACACAGCAGTTACACCAGGTAGTTACACGAGCGCAGATATAACAGTAGATGCACAGGGGCGCATTACGGCAGCAGCTAACGGAAGCGGTGGGGGCGGTAGCGGAATTAAATTTTCGACAGCGTTCGGTGGGCGGTGGGAATTTTCCACAAGTGAAACAGGCGCAACTAAATGGGTAAATTTAGGCGGTTACAACGGCATGAGTTTTTATAATTGGACTAATGGTCAAACGGCAACTTTGTCTGCTGACCCACCAACGGTTGGTTCATCTACTTTAACTTTAAATTCATATTTCTACGGTAAATATGGGTGGATCACACCTACGGCAGGAACATTAAAAATTAACGCAACCTGTAGTTGGGACACAATGACTGCGGGTGGGGCTGGTGAGGTTATGGAATGGCTTTGTTTAAAAGTTCCTGGAACTGAGTTAAACGGGACTTTTCAAGGCTCAGTTGCAGGTACTGTTTGTGCTTACGGCTCAGTTACTTGTCCATCAAGCAACCCAAATATTAGCCCAAATTCTCTTGCCATTACAGGAGGAAGTGTATCGGCAGGCGATGTTATAATGACATTAGCACGTTTTAAAAATGCTACATTTACTTCCACACAATATATTCAAAGTAACGTATCATTTACAGTAGAATGAGCAATCACACAAAAACACCTGAACAAATGCACTCTTTGGTAGCTGATATGTTAGCGGCTCAAACGGATGCAGAAAAAATTGTTCTTATTGAAATATTTTTACAATCGTTTGTAGATGATTTTTACGCCTCTGAAATTGAAGAGCCATGAATTACGAATTGATTAGCGTAGCGGTGGGTGCAGTCGGTGGGATAATCGCAACTTATGTGAAGATGGAAAACGAACTGACTAAAGTAAAAAGCCGTTTGATTAGCTTAGAGAAACAAGAAACTAGGGTGCAACAATCCTTAGACGTTTTGCTAGAAGGCGTAAACGAAATCAAATTGCTACTCGCTAAAAAAGGAATAGAATGAATGCAGATTAAGATGTCTACTCGCTTAGTTGTTTTGACTAAAACAAAGGCTTTTAAAATTCCATTGGATCGCAGAGGATGGTTGCAAGGAATAAACGAAGGGAAGGTTTGGAAGGATTACAAAAGAAGCGGTTATCTTGCTCCGTTGCTTTGGTCGTTTGGTGGGTTTGTTTGTATGCGGAGAATCGCACCTACTAACGAAATACCTTCGCAACTTGTTGCAATAATTAAAGCTACTATTCCCGCTTTCGACATAACTAACTGTGACTTGTACCGTTTAGAAAATTGGGGCGAGTATAGGGGTTCTCGTGTTCTTTTAGATTACGGTATCGACGAACGCATTTCAACAATGTACGCATGAAACTACGAAGGCAATATGAAGATAGTTTCTACTTGGTAGTAGTGGGTTTGGTTGGGTTGCTTTTATCTGTGCTTTATTTGCTATGAGGCAGCTTAAAAAAATTATTCTGCATTGCACGGCTACCAGGGAAGGGCAAGAATTAGACATAACAACCATTGACCATTGGCACAGAAAAAGGGGATGGTCAGAAATCGGTTATCACTACGTGATTTATGCTAATGGGTTTATAGCAACAGGAAGGGACATAAGAAAAAAAGGTGCGCACGTTAAAGGAGAAAATCATGATTCCGTAGGTGTCGCATACGTAGGGGGACTTGATCAAAATTTAGTACCAACAGACACAATGACCATGAAGCAAGAACTAGCTTTTTTGCATTTAGTAAATTCCTTACGTGTCGTGTTTGGTGAACTATCTGTACATGGACATAATGAGTATTCAAGCAAAGCCTGCCCTAGCTTTAACGTGCAGGAAAAATATAAATTCTTAAATAAATAAAGATGGATTTTCTACTATCGAACTGGAGCGAAATTGCGCTCATTTTAATCACGGCAGGATCAAGTTATACTGCCTTAACCGAAACAAAAGCTGACGATAAAATTTTTAATGTTTTGTCACGGATTTTGCAAGCGGTAGTTTTTGGAAAAAACCGAGGCAAGAAGTAACTTGTAAGCGTATTTTACGTGTTCTTTCTCTGAATCCCTGCCTAACGAGGTGGGGATTTTTTGTGCCTAAATAATTCAAATGTTGCATTATTGATTACTTTACACTATATTGGCGTTATGAAAAACAACACGATAGATATTTACAGAGAGTACCGATGGATTGATAGAACCGAGGTATTCTATGAATTGCACAAAGGTTTGAAAGAATCAGGTGATGACCCTGCAATGGAAGCAGAAGTAAAGGCCTTGCTTGAGAAATGCGAGGCTAAACTAGCAGACTATACAAAGCTACGACAAGTACACGCTAAGACGGTAGCAGACAATTTTATGCTAGGAGTACACAAATTAGTAGAAAGCATTAAGTAATGACACACTATATAGACGTAAGGGAAGGCACACATTTAGAAGTGTCTTATAATTATTATCGGTCAGTAACATCGAACGATTACGATGTGCCGCCTGACCCTGAAGAATTTGAAATAGAAAAAATAGAGTTAGTCAGCGATTCAGGCGTTCGCATGGATATAACCAGTTTGACGGAAGACTTGTTAAACGTCTTGCGATGGGATAAAATCAACGAAGAAATCTTTAACCAACATAATTAAAATGAGCAAAATTATTCAAATGCAGTCGTGGGGCAAGCCTTGGAAAAATGACCAAGGAGTTGATTGCTTCAATTTCGAAGTGCTGCTAGACGATCAACGTAGCGCAATTGTAACCGCACAAAGCGAAACACGATGGCAAGTAGGCAACGAATGCGAAGTGACCAAAGAATGGACAGATAAGCAAGGCAACAAACGTATGTCACTAAGCAAGCCCAAATCAGAATGGCAAAGCAAAGGAGGTGGGGGTAAGTCTGCTGAAGACCAGGTACGTATTGGCAGACAATGGGCTATCAATACATCAATTAACTATTTGCAACTTGTCGTTACGGCCACAGGTCAAATGACACCCGATGAAATTGCTAGGGCAGCACGTATGTTTATTGATATGCGCGATGGCTTAGATGACTTTAAGTACGACCAAGTAAATAATGATGACTTGCCTTTCTAATGAATGAATTTATAACAACGCCTACATCTGAAGATAGGTATAATGACATCGTACATAATTTTTTTTTATGGCTTCAAAGACAGCCGCAGATGCGTAAGCACATGAACAAAGACAACGTGTCTACACTTGTTTTTCAATTAGGATATACGCTAGTAAATGGTAAGGACGGTGAGAAATTTTTGCACCCAACCAAAACAGCAATTCAGCATGATTGTGATTTTCCTGCGTATTGGAAAGAGTTTGACAAGTCGGGTGACGTTAGCGACATAAAAGGATTTCGGAAACCAAAGAAGAAAAAAAAAGCATAAAATGGGAAAACTAAAACAAAGCCTTGAAGACGGGCATATATTGGAATACAGGTATATACACGAGCCGTTGCCTGAAGATTTGAAATGGGCGGTAGGATGTGCATCAGCCTTTTCAGATAGCCCTGAAGAAACAAAGCAAAACGCTCTGTTATTGTTACAAACCTTAGACGAACTAAAAAATGACTTTAGAAACTTTCATTAAGATTAAGTTTGGCACACAGAACAAGCTGGGCGAAGCCTTAGAAGTAGGTCAAAATACCGTGAACAGATGGTATAATAACGATCCTAAAAAATTCTTTACGCACGTACAGCAGCTTGCAAAATGGGGCGATGTGCCTGTTGAAGAAGTAGTAGATATGATTGAACAACGCTGTACGGATGTTCGACACTTACAAGCTGTCCGTAAATGAATTGCGTTTGCTTAGAAAGCAACTGTATTATCTCCATGCAGAAATGACTAAGTACAAGCGGCAAATGGTGACTGATGAATTAGCTACAATAAATCAGCGGTTACACGAGTTAACAGGAGAGCATAAATATCTACTCAAATGAACAACAGAGAATTTAAGGGCGTATGGATACCAGCGGATTTATATCTAAATCAAGACTTGAATTGGACAACGAAATTAATAATCCTGGAAATTGATTCGTTTAGTCGTAACGGTTTGCCTTGCTTCATAAGTAATGCTCACCTGTGCAGTCACTTACAATGCTCACAGAGTACAGTTGAAAAAGCATTAAAGGCAGCAGAAGATGCGGGATTTATAACCCGTACACGAGAGATGATTGGAGAGCATACCCGTAGAATTTTACGGATGAATACCGTAATAAATGACGGGGTTAACCCGTCAAAAACTACGGCTACTACCCGTAAAAAAGTACGACATAATAATACAAGGAACAGTACAAGTAACAAACCAATGAAAACAAGCAAGCCTAATGCGCAAGAATGTTATTTGTACTTTGCAGAATTAGGAGTTGAAAATCATTACGACGAAGCAGAAGCATTTAAAGATTGGTATGATCAAACTGGATGGACTTTAAAAGGAGGCAACAAGATAAAAGATTGGAAAGCAACAGCGCGTAATTGGGTGCGCAGACAAAAAAAACAAAGCGATGCAACAGCTACAAAAGGATTCAAGCAAACAAATTTCAACGCTGAGAACATTAAGTCTTTCGTTACTGAAGGATAGCAGCATACAACTTAGCCCAACGCAAGCATGGGATGAAGGCACGAACATAAAGCAAGCCTTAGCGATTGCGCCTGAAATGGTTCGGGGTTGGATTGTGTCTGAGGTAGGGCGAATGATTAAAGAATTGAATTATAAGGTGACGATTCAGAGCGATGAAGAATTGATGTTTTGTTGCAGGTCAATTATCGAAGAGCATCCGACTTTGAAGCTAGAAGAAATACGTGTGTGCTTTAACATGATACGCAAAGGCAAATACGGAAAGATGTTCGAACGCTTAAAGACTCCTGAGATACTGACGTGCTTGCAAACCTACCAGGGCGAAACACGCGCAGAAATTTTAGAGCAACGAGCGAAAAATAAAAAGCACGAAGCCACAGAAAAGACTGATGAGGTTTTGCAGCCTTTAGGTTTAGTGGAATTGTACGACAAGCTGCAAGTAAAAGAACACGTACCAACCAAAGAAGGCATAGGTACTAGACTAAAAAAGAAAAATGGATGGGACAAATGAATGAATTAATAAGCAATTGTTGCGGCGCACCTAAATTTGGAGATTGGGAAATATGCGCTGAATGTCTAGAACACACAGACTTTATCGAAGAAGATGATGATCACGAAGAGTAAAGCCAAAGTAAAACTTGACAAGGCTTTAAGCGACTACGTGAGAAAATCAAACGCAGATGAATTTGGGCAAGTAAATTGTTTTACGTGTACAGCGAGGAAAAATTGGAAGCTAGTTGATTGCGGCCATTTTATAACGCGATCTAAGATGAGTACCCGTTGGCTATATAAGCCTGAAGAGGGCATGGTCAATATGATGCCCCAATGTAAGCAATGCAATTTGACAGGCGGTCAACAGTATTTGTTTGCAAAGAGATTAGACGTAATTTACGGCGAAGGCACAGCAGATAAAATACTGCGCAAGAGCAATGAAACCACAAAATTTAGCATAGCAGAACTACAAGAGATGACTGCATACTACAATGACTTGTTTCGAAAACTTCCTGGTTAAAGAATACGACACCTTAAAAAGGTATGGTGACCGTTTGGTTGGCGAGGCTTGGGGACAAGATTTGCTACACGATATGTCGATTACTTTTTTAAAGAAGGGAGATAAACTAGACAAGCTATGCACACGAAAAGAAATGCTGCCTTACATGAAACGGGCTATGCGTATTGCCAGTTGGCATGAACACGGCAAGTTTTACAAACAGTACAAAGAGTACGAAAAACGAAAAGCGAATTTAGATGTCGAGCAGGTTTTGATAAAAGAACACGAAGTAATAGAGTTAGAGAAAAAACAACTTGGAACTGTATTCACTTTGCTTGAAGAGATAAATTGGTTCGACAGAGAGATATTTAAAGCCTATTTTTTACACAGTCACACACTACAAACATTAAGCGATGCCACAGGAATTAACAGACAAACAATCTACAGAAGCATTAGGAAAGCCCAAGCGCACATCAAAGCCAAGACGAAAGAAATCTAAAGGCTTAGGCGATGACATTGAAAAGTTTACGGAAGCCACAGGCATTAAAAAAGTCGTGGAGAAAGTATCGGAAATTACGGGCAAAGACTGCGGATGTAAGAAAAGAAAGGAGTATCTTAATAGAAGGTTTCCCCGTTATGATGGCATGAGCAAAGCCGATCAAAAAATATGGGTAGATGTATTGAAGCCTAAGTTTCAAGAAGGAGCGACAGTTTCATTGGCTTACCAGGAAACGTTCATTGACGTATACCAACGCACATTTGGAATCCGTTTGAAAAAAACGAATTGCGGAAAATGCGTATTAGAAAATCTAGAGCAACTAGAAAAGGCATACGCTATTAGCTGCGACAAATGAAGATACTATGTCCTGCTATACTTGACGGCTACCAACGCAGAAAGGATCGTAGCGTAAGTTTGCGCTTGCTTACCCAAGAGCAGACGAGCCAAGACCTAATGAACATTGACAGTTTGTTAGACACATTCGGCATACTGTACTTTAGGGCTGATGATTCGCCTGAAGACAGCGTACCGTTTGAAGAGTTAGACAGCATAGAGTTAGACTTGTACGATAAGAAGAAGACACAGAGCCAAAGGCTACGTGCCGTACTCTACAAGTTGTACAAGCAAGAGGGAGGGGAAGGAGAATTTAAAGACTACTACAAGGTAAAGACAGAGAAAATCATTGAACATTTTAAAAGCAGATTACAAGATGAGTAAAGCATCAATTTTAGCGCACGAAGAAATCAAGCCCAAGAAACTATCTATTGAACAACAGATATATTCTTACCTGGAAAACAATGGCGCAACTAGTCTACAGATGATTGAGTTTCATTTGGGACTAAAGAATCAAACAGCGTCAGCAAGATTAAGCGAGATGCACGACAAAGGCATAGTATGTTTTGATGCCTACGGTTCATATCGGGTGACGCATGATGAAAGAGAAAAGAGGGAGGTAGAGTGGCTTCGAATGCGTGACAAATACGAAAAGTGGAAAAAGCAAGGTGTAAAGAATGGGTGGTTAATTAGTGACTTTGATTCCCGCACCCAAAAAAAAGCGGAATGACACACGCAAGTTTGTTTAGTGGCATTGGAGGCTTTGACCTAGCAGCTCAATGGGCAGGGTTTACTAATGTCTTTAATTGCGAGTGGGAAGAATTCCCTCGCAAAGTCCTCAAACACCACTTTCCCAATGCAGAACAATACGCAGACATACACGACTTCGACGCAACTAAGTATAATGGACGAATTGACATTCTTAGCGGAGGATTCCCATGTCAACCGTTTAGCGTTGCAGGAAAGCGAAAGGGATCAGAGGATGAACGCCACCTGTGGCCTCAGATGCTTAGAGTTATCGGAGAGTGTCAACCCCGTTGGATCGTGGGCGAGAACGTTCGCGGGCTTGTTAGTTGGTCGGACGGATTGGTACTCGAAACGTGTTACTCTGACTTGGAAAATCTTGGGTACTCCGTCCAATCGTTTATTATTCCAGCTTGTGCCACAAACGCTCCCCACCGACGCGACAGAGTTTGGATTGTTGCTCACTCCGACAACTTCAGAACCAGTTCACGACTTGGAGAAGTTCAAAGCAAGGATGGAGAAATACCCGAACGGAACAACGATGCCAAACCTAGCGACACAAGTACACGGAATGCTCCCAACGCCGACAACGAAGAACGTAACGGGAGGTGCAGTCCAAGTGAACGAGAAAGGCAAGAGGCAGAACAAAGGGGGGACGGAATTTTCAGCGCAGCTGCACGACTTAGCAAAAAGCGGGATGCTTCCAACACCGACAGCGCAACAAGAACGAGCGAACGCATCAATCGACAGGGGAAAGGGGAATTTATCAGACGAAGTAGCAACACGATTCCAGGTGGGTGGGAAGAGTTCCCAACTGTCTCCCCTGTTTGTGGAGGAGATGATGGGCTTCCCAAAGAACTGGACGGTATCACCCTTCCAAAGTGGAGAAGAGAATCAATAAAAGGATACGGAAATGCCATAGTGCCACAAGTAGCACATCGTATATTTGAATCTATCAAAGAGTACGAACACCTGTAAATAACAGAAAAAAACAGACATGGCTAAGTACGATAAAGGACAATCGGGAAATCCTAATGGAAGACCAAAAGGTGCTAAGGGCAAAATATCTAGCGAAGCACGGCAATTGTTTGTCCAGGTAATGGAAGGCGAGATGGATAACATTAAAGATTCATTGGGCATCTTGCGTGAGAACAGCGACGAGAAATACCTGAAGGCTTTAAGCAGCTTGATGCCATACTTTATGCCTAAGCAAGTAGAAACAGACGTAACCATTTTAGAGGCTATTAAGCCCCCTTCGTGGTTTGATGAGGTATTGGATAGGACAGACCAAGAAGATGAGAACCTGACTACGTGAAACAGCCTAAAGCGTACTACGATGTAAAGGGAAGCAAGGCTCGTATCGTTTGCTTGCAGGGAGGGAGTCGAAGTGGCAAGACCTATTCAGTTTTGCATTGCCTGTGCGAATGGTGCTACACGTACCAAAACTCGCAGTTTACTATAACTATCATACGCAGAAGTTTTCCTTCGCTTCGTGCTAGTGTAATGCGTGACTTCTTCAACATCATACAAGAGGCAGGGTGGTATCAAGAGAAGCACCATAACAAGACAGAGAACACGTACAATCTGTTTGGTAACCTAATACAATTTATAAGTGCCGATCAGCCCGACAAATTCAGGGGCGCAAAGCACCATTTTGTTTTTCTCAATGAGTGTACAGAATTAGCTAAAGAGGTTTTTGTCCAAATTTCTATGCGTACCCTGTATAAAATTTTCATCGATTTTAACCCGTCAGAAGAGTTTCATTGGATTTATGATACGGTGATACCTAGGGATGACTGCGACTTTTTTAAGTCTACGTACCTGGACAACCCGTTTCTAAACAAAGAGGTAATAGATGAGATTGAGAGACTCAAAGACACAGACGAGAATTACTGGAGAATCTATGGACTAGGGGAAAGGGGCATAAGCAAGGAAACTATATTTCAAACGCACGTCTACGACGAACTACCCGAGAACGCAAAGCACATAGCATACGGCTTAGACTTTGGATTCGCTGCTGACCCTGCGGCATTGGTTCGAGTTAGTCAAAGGGGAGATGAACTGTACATGGAGGAGTTGATATACAGCGGAGGCTTAACCAACCAAGATTTAGGAGAGAAGTTTAGGGCATGGAATATAGGGAGGCATGATGAAATCATAGCAGATAGCGCAGAACCAAAAAGCATAACTGAGTTATCGCGCATGAACTTTAACGTGAAGCCTGCGCGTAAGGGAGCAGACAGCATACGCAATGGCATTGACATAATGAGAAGGCACAAGCTGTTCATCAAGTCAGACAGCCTAAACTTGCAGAAGGAGTTTAGAAATTACAAGTGGAATACTGATCGTGATGGTCGTATACTTCCACAACCTAGGGACGCTTGGAATCATGGCATCGACGCTGTGAGATACTGCTGCCTTAACAAACTAGCACACAGAAACCGTTCATACTACATAAGATGAAAGTAAGCCTACCTGAAGGTTACCACGAAATAACCATAGAGCAATACCAAAACGTTTGGAAAGCATACGAAAAATCTATGAATGCTCACGAGTCAGTACGACTAGCTATCGAGTGCTTAGGAGGACTAGAGCCTGGTTCGCTAAAAAATGCACAATGGCACGAGATAGAAAAGGCAGGAGAATTACTTGCATGGTTTATTGCTGACCCTGACGCTTCAACTATGAAGCAACCATTGCAACAAAAGGTTATGCTTGATAACAGATGGTATGGGTTTATTCCTAATTGGACTACGCTAACAGTAGGAGAATTTGCAGACCTTGATACGTATTGTAACCAAGGGATGTTTGATAACCTGCACGTCATTATGTCCATTCTTTACAGACCAATTGTGCTTGAACGCCATGACAGTTACGAGATAGAAACATACGTCCCAAGCAAGGAACGAAAGGCAAAAATGCTTAACTTAAAAATGGATGTAGCTATAGGCGCATTGGTTTTTTTTTGCAACATCGAAAAGGAATTAGCCATCACTATGCAACACTCTTTGAGCAAAAAGGAGCAGACAAAAAAGCCAAAACAATTCACAGTAAATGGGGCTGGTTCTCAACTATCTACGAACTAGCCGATGGTAACGTGTCAAACATGAATGCGGTAACAGAACTTTATATAGAAGATGTACTGACGTTCCTTTCTTATGAAAAGGATGTAGCAGTACAAAAAAACATAAGCATCGATGCAAACAATACAAGACATTAACAACGCCTTACAAAATATTGTAGACAACCACGATCAGCTAAAAAGTTTTCATACGTATACCATCGATACGTTGGACATGGAAAAGTTGAACGTGACTGATTACCCGTTGCTGTATGGACAATGTACTGGAGCGACAATGGAAGGCGGGGCTACTGTTTTTACTTTCGAAATCATTGTAGGAGACTTAGTGATTGAAAAACAGCAGGAAGTCATGACTGAAGTTTACACAGAAACGTATTTAATCTTGCAAGATGTTGTATCTCAGTTCGTGTTTAACGTTAGTCAAAGCAGCGAAATCTCTAATACTTGGAGTTTTGAATTGCCGTTAAACTGCACACCGTTTACAGCTAGGTTTGATAACCTGCTTACAGGTTGGAGTACGCAGTTTGATATTAAGCTACCTACGCCATTGAATCTCTGTATTGCCCCCTATGACTAAGTTAGAAGTGCAAATAAATGTAGGCGATAATACATACTTGCTCAAGATGCCTAAGTTTTTACGAGCCGTAAACGATTTGGGAGGAAGCGTTGTGTCAAGAGCAAGAAACATTTTGTCAGAAAAAGACAAGGTAGTTACGGGTGCTTTATCAGATTCGTTAGACTTTGAAATACTAGAAACATCAACGGGAATTACTTTGTCTTTTGGTGCTAGCGTCCCTTATTGGGATTTTGTAGAGCAAGGAGTTAAAGGCGCAGCTTCATCAGAAAAAGCACCTAACAGCGAATATCAATTTGGGAGTGGGACGGGTCAGAAGGGAGCGTTGAAGCCTGCTATTAGAAAATGGATAACGGATCGAGGCATAAGTAATCAATCCTGGAGAGATAAAAAAGGAAGGTTTTTGAGTTACGATGCTATGTCGCAAAGGATAGCAAGAAGCGTTTACTTGACAGGCATTAAGCCAACAGGTTATTACGCACTAGCATTTGACCAAACCGAAAAACAAGCAGAACGAAAACTAGGCACAGCCTTAACAAACGATTTGCAAGTCTTTTATGAAAGCAACTTTGGCAAGGAATACACAATCATTTACAATATCGGATAATGGCATATAACGTAAATCAGACAAGCACAGGGTTGCGCGGTTCGTATGATGATTTAATCTACGTGTTTCAAGACACATTAAATACAGCAGAGCCTAAATACAGGTATGCTTGCTCCGTGAATATAGACGGTCAACCAAGAGCCATTCTTCGTCAGCTACCAAACAACGCAGACTGTGCGGTATTTAATCCTCGAATCATTGCAGCGCAGTTTGTAAAGCCCGATGAGAACAAGTGGTTTCTAGGTCAATCAGCAAGTAATTTACTTAGCACAAACACAAGTGCATTTAAGACAGTAACGATTATACCTGGCTATCAATACGCAACATCTGCAAATTTAGAACCTACCCTTACATTGCTTGGTGCTTCTTACCATCAAACTGTGCAATTGGTGTCAGGCAATTTTACCTTACCTACGTCAACGGTAATTGAAACGACAGACAGCGCACAGTACATACCCGACGATTCTAATGCTTTGTTTCTTTCTGATGCGCCATTGGTAGCAGGCGTATATACAAACTACGTAGTTTACGACACAGGCAAAACGAATTGGGCAGCTTTAGCCTTTATCAATACTTCCGCATCTACTGCAACCTATGTTAGAATTCGATACTTTAACAACGCAACTCAATTAAGTACAACTGAAATAGAAAATAGCGTTGCCAATGGAGGTGTGCCACCAAGTAGCGTAAGCGCAGATACAGAACGCCTACTGTACTTAGGTGTAGGTACAGCGAATTTAAATGGCTATTCAGGTCAATCATCACCAGCTAATCCCGCCAATTTAAATTGGACTCATTATGAGATTACGCTATTAGACGGAGCAGGCGGTAACGCAGTATCAGCTACCTATAGGTTTGAGCGTTTAGACTGCAACAAGTTCCAACAAGCAGGAGAGTTTTACACGTTGCATTGGTGGAATAGCAAAGGCGGCCTAGACAGTTTAGTGTTCAATGGCAAGTCGCAATTAAGCCAATCAATTAAGCGAACGGAGTATAGGCAAATTGGAGGTAATAGCTATGATGCAAACGGAAACGGGGTTGATTACAACAAGTACAGCTACGAAGAAGGCAAGACGCAATCAAACATCATAACGACTACAACCTTTAGTTTAAGTACGGCGTTTGGAAATCCTGAAGTTCTTAGTCCCTTAATGATGTCGCTAATGAATAGTGAGCGCGTATACATGACAGGCAGCAATGACTACGGCACGAATTCTACGGGAGCAGATAAAAACAAAGCGGTACGAGTTGCAGTTAGCGACACATCGTTTCAACGCAAGACATCAGTTAGCGATGGTTTGACATCGTATCAAGTGCAGGTAGAAATTTCACGATTACGACCAACTAGGTAATGGTACAATTAATAGCTACTTCTCAAGACGGAAGCGACCAGGTACAATTAGACACGCCTAAAGTACCGATTCAGTTAAACTTTCATTTCCAAGACCTAGCAAATCCCTTTGCTAACCGAACGCCCTACAGCTTCAATTTTAAGCTGCCTGCTACTCGTGAGAACCTTAAGTTCTTTTCGTACTACTACGACTACAACGTTAGCTTAGGTACGTTTAAAGCAACAAAGCGAACTAACGTAGATGTCTACGACAACGGCATTTTGGTAATGTCAGGTATCATGCAACTGTTGAGCGCAACAGAAGACGAGTATACCGTAGTAGTTTTTGAGGAGTTAGCTAAACTGTTTGAGACGATTAAAGACTTGTCGTGGGAGCAACTGTTTATCACAGAGGCAGGAACGGTAGATACTGATTTAGATCACAGTCTAACGTGGACAAACATAATCGACAGTTGGACTCTAACGAATGATGTTACGTCAGGTAACGTAGGAAATGGTGTCATTGTTTATCCTCTTGCTGACTACGGCCTAAACGCAACGAACAACGCAAACAACGAAGGAACGAGTACAGGCTTCACATACAATGGCCCTGGCACGGGTATGGATAACAATAGCAACTATACTCAATCCTTAGCAGCTAAAAACTTTAAGCCTGCCATACGTATACAGTACCTAATTAAATACATTTTTGAATACGCAGGCTTTGTATACAACAGCACGTTTTTTGATAGCGCAGACTTTCAGAAGATTTATATGTTTCTTGCAACGGAAACAGAGCGCGTAAAATCAAGGGCTACATACGGATTTCGTACAGGGCTAACTACTGCTTATGATATACCGATTGCTCAAGCGGGAATATGGCAAAGCCTTGTGTTCGATTATGAAACGGGTAGTCCCTACTATGACCCTGACGGGCTAGTAACTAACGGAGTATTTACAGCACCCTATGACGGTTCGTACCTTTTAGCTACACGCTTATTCGTTAGAACAATTGCAACCACTAGTTCGACTGACTTTACAGTTAGAGTGCGTATGCAAGTAAACGGAGGGAATGCCACGAGCTATCCAATTTATTGTGACCCAACGGTAGTAAACACAGTTGATCATCAATACTGGCTAGACCTAAACGCGGGTGATGTGGTTTCTGTTTCTGCTCTTTCAAACAATTCGTTTGATACAGTACAGATTACATCAGATGTCACTAATGGGCAATCGTTTTTTAACCTCATTAATTTTTCAGGGTCAGTTGGTTTTGTCGATGTGTCTGCTAATTTTCCAAATGATGTAACCGTCGATAAGTGGTTGAAAGCCATATTCGAAAAGTTTAACTTACGCATGGTTACTGATCGAGATTCAGTAGGCACTATATATGTTGAGCCGTGGAATGATTGGTGGGACTCAGGAGAAAAAAAGGATTGGACAAACAAAGTAGACGCAGACAGCGTAACGATTGAGCCAACGACTAAGTATCAAAAAAAATCAATCACGTTTGCAGACGGCGAAGGCGATGACTTTTTGAATCAATGGTATCAGCACCATAACCAACGAGTAAAAGGAACGTACATATTTGAGAACGAAGACAATGATTTTTCTACAGGCGAAATGGAAACGAGCGATATTTTCCAGCCTTTACGCAATAGAAAAATATATACATGGATTCAAAATACAGGTACAAGTCAAGTACCTAACGTGCTTTGTCCTGCTTTTTGGGTTTGGTCTGACGGGAGCAACGGGAGCATTTACATTAAAGAATCTGTAGCCTGTAAGCCTGTGCTTGCGTATTACAACGGATTGCAAAACATAGGCAACGGAGCGACATTTAACTATGGAGGTACAGCGGGTACGACCTTTCCATATTTTGCTGAATACAATACATACGGAGTAACTACAGCTACTCAGTCTTTAAGGTGGGGCTATTCTTACCCTGACAATTTAGAAATGCCTGCGGTAGGAGGATACACAAATAAATATCTGTTTACTACGTACTGGCTACGTATGATGAACGAAATCTATAGTGATCAAAGCCGATTGATGACCGCCAATTTTTCGCTGAACGCTACAGATATATATGATTTAAAGTTCAACGATTTCCTGTATATCGAAGGTGCATATTGGAAGCTGCTAAGTTTAAAAAACTTTACGCTTGACGGGGAGAAGCTATGCAATGCAGAACTAATCAAAGTCATTGATGCACCTGCTGCTAGAATCGATGGTAACTGCGCCTTACAAGTTGACTCATTTAATGATGATGGAACGGTCAATTTCATCGATGCTAAAACGGGAGTGTCAGCACCTGCTACTGCTGAATGCTGCACAATAAATGGTTACGTTTGGAGCGAATCAGCGCAAGAATGTTTTATTTCACCAGGTAACGAAAATGGCGGCGGCGGCACAAATCCAATTGGAACTTACCCTGAACCTATTAGCGGATTTATAAACGCACAAACAGGATTGGGTATAGGGACAAACGTTCCTGTGCAGGCTTTTAATTCTACTGAAATATCGGGCGGCACATATAGCTTAGAATTGTTTGCACAAACAACGAGTGCTTCAGCAGTTGCAGCTGCAAGTAATCAAGGGCTATCGTTGTTTAATGTAGGCGATGACAGCATAACGTATATCACATACGACATTACGACAATTGAAGTAGGGGGAGGCAATGGAACGTTAGGAAACACAGCAAACTTTACGGCGCGTACAGCTATAGCTAACACAAGGTCATCAGCCGCAGTAGGTTGTACTCTACGAACAATAGGCAACCCAACAATTATAAATAATGAGAGTGACGGAGGCACACACAGCACAATCAGCATTGGCATTAATCAGCGATCGGCAGGTGCTACAGCTACGTATTCTTTGCAATGCACAGGCCAAGCAAATGTAATTGAGCAATGGTTTATCCGTGCAACAGTACAAGTAGTTCAAATCAATGATGCTGAAGTAGTTTTAGAAACGCCTGCTTACTTCAATTTGTCAAGCAATACGGCAATTACTTTAAATGTCAGCCCTACACAAACCTTAGCCTTTAACGGTGGAGGGAGTGCGCCGTCTCCTCCCCCTACCTTCACGGGGTTATTGAACGAGAGTTACGGAAGCGGAGCAGAAGCGGCATATTCCGTCAGACGTTTGAACGGCAATATTACCGAGTGCATGGTGATTCGTAGGGCATCTGATTCTACTACTCAAACGATTGGGTTTGACGGTTCAGGAAACATCAACGAGGCAGATATTATTTCGTTCTGCACAGGCACAACTTGCACGGTAAGCGAGTGGAAAGATCAATCAGGAAACGGAAACGATGCGACAGCGGCGGCGCAAGCTAACGAACCTACGATATACACGGGCGGGGCGTTGGTCAAGGAGAACGGAAAGTTGGCGTTAGACTTTGACGGGAGCAATGACGGATTCCCATTAGATACAACCTCCTTAGATATTGGGTCGCTTTCTTCCTTTACTACTGGAAAATTCAACGCAACATCAGGCTCAGGAATGATGCTAGGCTTAAGCGGTGGAGGCTCAAATAAACGTTGGTACGCTCCTTATTTAGCTAACACAAATTTTAATTTTGGATACGCGAACAGCGGAACGGCTGTAAATACAGGAGCCGATACGAATCGCCACCTGTTTACAATGATTGCGGGCACTACGTTAAACAGTATGCAAGCATGGGCAAGTTCTGCAAGTGTAGGGACGGCAACTTTAACAACGGGAATCGATAGCAATAAAAACGGAATTGGTAATTTGAACGGAACGCTTTACGGAAATTGCAATGTGCAGGAAAGCATTTTTTACACTTCCGACAAATCGAGCGTTCGCACTTCCATAGAATCCAACATAGCCGACTACTTCACCCAAAACACGCCACTACTCGACACGTATACAGGAGCGGCGGCTTGCTATTCTTTGCGATTGATGCGCACCGCCTACACGGGTGCTTTAATTCGAGTTAGACGCAGTAGCGACAATACAGAACTTGACATAAATGCGAACGTATTCGGTGAACTCGATACCGTTTCGCTTTTGGACTTCGCAGGTACGGGCGATGCGTTTTGCAAAGTTTGGTATGATCAAAGCGGAAACGCGAACGACGCGACGCAGACCAATACAGCGAACCAACCGAGAATCGTTTCCAGCGGTGCGGTGGAAGTGGAGAACGGGAAACCCGCGGTTAAGTTTGCAATTGGTTCTGCAAGTACCCTAACGACAAGCGTGAATGTATCAACCCCATTCACTTACAGTGCTATTTATATTCCATATCAAGGTTTTGCATTGGCTTTACCATCCCCTCAATTAGTTACCACAGGCTCCAACGAATGTATGGTTTTAGGTCAGATAACAAACCCAGGAGACAACGTACGGAACAAGCAGGTTGGAGTTATTGCGGTAGGAGATGGGGCAAGTTCTTCGGCTTCATCTTTTTACGACACCGCGCAACCAACCGAGGTGACCTTTACTTACACATCCGCACTTGATGTCAGTTTTTTGGGCAATAGAAACGCCGGAACCACTGGCCGTTGCAGTTTACAAGAATTTATTGCTTGGCCTGTGAATCAAGACACAACAGAACGCACAGGAATTGAAAATAACTTGAACACTTTTTACAGCATCTACTAATGGCGCAGTATATAATCGTACTCCCCGAAGGAACGCTAACAAGCGAACACCGAGCCAAAGCCATCACGCGCGAACTGTACAACATTACAGCGCCGTTGGTCACACAGGAACCCTATCAAAAAGACGGGACGGTTTTTGGCGTTATCGAACACCCTGACGGCATTCAATTCGCTTTGCAGGTTGACACGGAGTACACTATAGCTGTTAACCCATTGGCTACGCTTGAAAAGCTCATCACGCTAATGCTCGAATTGAGCGAGGTAGAAATCCGACAGCTTTCGAGCTACGTTTTAAACGCGCAATCGTTCCCGTTTGGGGCAATCGTTCCCAGTACTACAACTGTACGTGACCAGGCGTATATGATTGAACATGGTTGGTTTCCTGAAAATCCCGAATAATGAAATATTGGATTAACGCGATAGGATATGGTATTCCCTCAGCTATACGTTTAGCGCAAGACGAAGAACAAAAGGGAAAAAAAATATGGTTGCATTGGTATGGTCGATACGCCTTAAACGTTAGTGCGCTGAAAAAAATTAACTTAATACTGAAGAACCGATGAGCAAGAAAATGGACTTTGACCTAGTTGGTAAAGACAACGTTACAGGTGCTGTTGAAAAAGCTACAGAATCATTAGATGGGTTACAGGAAAAAGCAGAAGAAACAGGAAAGAAAGTTGGAAAAGGTGGTAAGAAAGCTCAAAAAGATTGGGGGGGAGTAGCAGATTTATTTTCGGGTTTGTTGCCTAGGGGTTTAACCAAAACAATACGGCAATTTAAATCGACTCAGCGATCGGTTCAACGGTTGAGCAAGGGCTTTAAAGGATTGAAAAGTGCTATTGCTGCCACGGGGATTGGCTTACTCGTTGTCGCTTTAGGTACAATTGTAGGGTATTGGGATGAAATATCGGGAGCAATAACTAGTGCGTCCGATGAAACAGATAAGCTAGTTGAAGAAAACAAAGAGTTAGTGCAAGCTGCAAACGATCAGCTAGAAGCAATAAGTGCTACTGAGAACATCTTAAAACTGCAAGGAGCGACAGAGGAGGACATCCTAGCACTTCGTATGGCAGCTACGGATGAGGCAATCGCAGCGCAAAGGGTCATGATTGATTCGTTGAAGCAGCAAAAAGAAGAGCAAGTAAAAGCAGCGCAAACAGCCAGTGATGCGGTTAAAGGCATTCTGATGTTGCTTACAATACCTGTATCAGCAGCCTTAAAGGCTGTAGATCAAATAAGTGCAGGATTGGTAAGACTTGGCGTACTATCGGAGGCAACAAATTTTGCAGATGATTTCTACGGTGGTATTGGCGATATGCTGTTTGACCCTGAAGGTGTAGAAGAAGAGGGTCAAGAGGCAATTGATGAAGCAGAAAGGAAACTTCAGCAGTTAGAAAATACACGCGCAGGCTATCAATTACGAGCAAACAAAAACGAAGCAGACGCAGAAGCTAAGGCAAAAAAAGAACGAGATGATGCGGCTAAGAAAAAAGAAGATGATGCTCAATACTTAGCAGATCGGTTACTTCAGATACAGCAAGATATGTATCTAGCAATGATTGAGGATGACATAACGCAACAAAAGGAAAGGCGCAGGTTGCAGTATGAAGCCGACCAAGCAGAACTAAAAGCTAGGGGTGCAACGTTAAGTCAGTTGTTAGTTCTAAAGCAACAGTATGATATGGATATTGCGGCTATAGACCAACAAGCACAAGACCAAAAGGACGCTAAAGAAAAAGAGCGTTTAGACAAAGAAGCACAACTGAGAGAAGAGTTACGGCAAAAAGACTTGACCGATAGGCAGCTAGAAGAAGAAGCGGCTTTTGCTGAATTTGAAAGAAGAGAAGAATTAGCAGGCACAAATGACGCTTTGGTACTTGAAGCATTTGAAGAATTTCAAAAGCAAAAAGATGCTATAGCAAAGAAGTATAATGAAAAAGAGATTCAAGACAGCCAAGAGGTAATTGACTTAGAGATTCAAGGCAGACAAGCCTTAGCTAAAGGGGTAATGGGAATCGCTAAGCAAATGGGTAAGTTAAGTGAAGAGAATAGCCAACAGCAGAAAACATTGGCTGTGGCAGACATTCTGCTTAACCAAGCTATTTCAATGGCTAACGCGGTAAGGGGAGCATCAGAAACAGCAAAAGACCCTATCTCTTTAGCCGTTCTTATTACTACTATGGTAGGCGGTGTGCTTAGTAGCTTTGCAAGTATTAAAGGAGTCTTAGCGCAAGCAGGGACATCGGGAGGTAGTGTAGGCGGCGGTGGTGGTCAAACACGCTCAGGCTTTGACACGCAAAGTACAGCACCTATGCCTGCACGTTTAGAATCACCAGGGATGCAAGCCTACGTAGTACAAAGTCAATTAGAAGGGCAAGCAATGCAAGCATCACAATTAGCTTCTAAGACTACCCTTTAATTTTACGGGTTGGTGTTACAGTCTTTTATATGTATATTATAGACACAGAACAAAGTCATGAAAAAAACAGAATTAGGTTATAACGGTTGGGCAAATCATGCTACTTGGCTTGTAGCCGTTTGGGAATACATCGATTTGTTTTCAGAAACTTATTTTGAAAATGGCGATAAGCCTGAAGATGTAAGCGAACGAGATGTTGAAGAAATGTTCTACGATTATGTCGATAATGAAATTCCTAGTAGCGGTATTATTTCTGACATGGTAAGTAACGCAACGTCAACAATTGATTGGCGGGAAATTACAGAACACGTTAAGGATCAATTACAAGATAGGATTCTAGATAATTTCTAATGAACAAGAATCGTATTGTCATGGATTATTATGAGCAATGGGGCGAAGGCTCTGAAGGCTTGGCTATGGCGATTAGTAACGTTCGCATGGATGATATAAACGCAGTAGGTCACTTAAATAAGCTGCTGAAAAACGCTGAAGAATACGCATACGATGGTAACGTATCTTACGTGGAAGATTTGCTTTATGATGCACACGCTCAGGCTATGCTTACTTCCGATCAAGAATGGATTGAGGCGTTGCTAAACCTTACGGAACAATTTTAAAAAAACAGAGATATGAGAACAACAGAACAGATTGCGCAACTTTTTGAAAACATGGGTTATGTAATTGATTACGTAGTAGGAAACACCATTGAAGTAGTAAAGGATGACGGCAGCGATTGGACAGACCGAGAATTGGATATGTTATATGATGAAGCAGGTATGTATGACAGCGTTCGAGTAAGTCAGATTTATAATGACCCTAGCGTTGCCCAAGTCGAAGTAGGGGTATAAACAACAGAGATATGGTAATAGACAGCATTGCAGACGATTTAGAATCACATGGCCTTGACGTTGAAGTTGCAACAGACATTTATATCGTAATTTTTAATGCCCAAGATTGGGTGCAAGATGTAGCGCACGATATACTTGATTCGTATGTGCGAAGGGGAAAAATAGATAACTACTTCTTTGACAACCCTAAAGACGGTGGGCTAATAGGATATGGGCCAAACGATCTGGGCGTACTTGTTAATTACTAAACAACAGAGATATGGATAGCGAAGTTTATGCAAACCCGTTTGAAGGAGAGTTACTAAAGGATTGGTGGGATGACGAAGGAAACCAGTTACTGCGTACTTACGGGTTAAAAGCCGCAATTGTTACAGGGTCAGGCGATGCTTATGTTACTATCAGACGGGATGACAATAGCTTTTCGTACAATGAGATGGATGACATTGTGATTGAGGTTGCAGAGAGTATGGAGGACTACGGGTTAACTGATGTTGGATACACCCTTTAAACAACAGAGATATGGCAGTATACGAAGCCTTAATAGCAACACCACGAAAAGAGCCATCGAACGAAAGCGAACACATTGCTTTAATTGATGACATCGCAAACATGGGTAACAACATTAGTTACCTAGAATCTACTATGGGGGATTATGGTTACGCGTTTGAATTGCTTGTGCCAAACAATATGGATGAACGGGAATTGAAGGACGAACTGCGCGACATAGTTAATTACTATGGGCTTGTACTGACCGATTTGTATTTTTTGCATTACTAAACAACAGAGATATGAAGTATTCAGTAGATATGTTTATTGGCAAAGAATCTGTAGATGATGTAATCGATTTGCTAATGATGACGAGTGATGGCTTGTATTGGGAAATGGTTGAAAATGTAGAGCGTTTTGACAATGGCGTAATCGTAACAACTAAAGATTTAAATCGTTACGACCGAGACGATTTATACGCAGTACTTGCTGAAGAGTATGGATGGAATGCGGTAACAGAATTGTAAACAACAGAGATATGAAGGTTTTAGAAAATTTTTTAAGCGGTGCAACGCAAAGCGAAGCACTAGGTGTAGTTTATTCTTGTTTGGAAGATGCAAATGCGCATTCTGAAAACAGAAAATTAGAACAAGCATTTGGGAACATTGATTATTCCTATATGCCCTACGACGCTGCGTCACACGTTACAAGTGCCGTTGGTTACAACATAGACGAAGTAATAGATGAACTAATCGATGCTTTAGATATGACTGGCTTTAGAGATATAGCTGATTTTTTATCGCAATTTTAAAAAATGGAGCGCAAACTTGTTGAACTACTTATTGAAGAAGGTTCTACTGCATGGGGAGTAGAGGCAATTAGCCTGGTAAAGTTTCCTGCAATCGAAGAGAACTTTGTTTTCTTTAGCAAGGACGGCAATACACGTGCCATGAGTTTAGCGGCTGTAGACGAAGACCAACGTACAGTAGTGGGTGCAGCTTTGATTCCTGACAAACACATTCCTAGGATTGACGAAAATACCGATGAAGAATACGATGTGTACTTCAGTAAGGAAACAGTCAAATTAGCGAGTGAGTTGTTTCTAAAGCAGAACCGAACTAACGACCATACTAAAGAGCATCTTGAAAAAGTAGACGATGTAAGCGTAGTGGAAAGTTGGATCGTAGAAGACCCTGAACTAGACAAAAGCAAAGTATACGGGTTTTCTGTTCCTGAAGGAACATGGATGGTAAAACTTCAGGTAGCTAACGATGAAGTGTGGAGCGAGATTAAAGAAGGCAAGCTGCGAGGCTTAAGCATTGAGGGCTATTTCTCAGATAAAGTAGAAGAAATGAGTAAGTCGCTATCTATGAAAAAAGTATTTAAGAAATTGTGGTTTGCTGTCAAGCGTAAATTTTACCAAGAGGTGACGCTAAGTGAAGGCTTTACGATTGCTACTGAAGATGAAAATCTTACGGCGGGAAGCGTAGTGTTTAAAATTGACGAAGAAGGATTGCCTGCTGAACTTCCTAACGGTAAGTACACTACTGAAGCAGGCGTAGAACTAGAAGTCTTTGAAGGCGTATTGACAGAGTACGATAACGAAGTAAAGGCAGTTGAAGATGCAGTCGAAGAAACGGAGATGGAAGTAGTAGAATTAAATCAGCGTAAGGTCAAGTTCTATACAGCGTACCTAAAGCGTAAATACTACAACACCTACGGATGAATCCTTTAATCGATAGAATTTGGTCTACCTGGACAAACACGAGTCAAGAAGAATTGCTTTTAATGCTACGTGAATTTCGGTTCGACTATTTTTTTGAGGACAGTTTTTTACACGCTTTAGACATTGTGGAAGAAGCGATTTTAGAGGAAGACTACGAACGAGCAATGATTATTTTTCAGGAGATGAAGCCGTCAGGTATTCTTCTCCCGAGGGACTTTGACTTGTTTATGGAAATTTTAGACGAAGCCAATTATGGGTATTAACAACCAACATATATTTAAAAAAATGCGTAACAGAAAATTCGCAGAAGACGAGGTAGTCGTTGAAGAAGAAACTACCGTGACTGAAGAAACCGTGGAAGAAAGCCCCGACTCCCACGATCAATTTGTATCAATTTTAGTTGACATGGGGCTGTCAGCAGAACAAGCTGAAGCTGTGCATACGATGGCTATGGACTTAATCGATGCAGGCGAAGGCGAAGAAACCACTGAAGAAGTGAAAGAAGAAGTAAAAGTCGAGGCTTCACGCCAACGACGAAACCGACGAAGCCGACGAGCAGAATTTTCTCGTGGGCGTTCAGCACGACCAGAGCGTCGTGAACTATCTGTAGAAGATAAAATGGAGCGACGATTGAATCGTTTAGAGCGTTCCAACCGTGCTTTGCGTAGTCAGCTACGCGAGTTTGGAGCAGCACCTGCTGCACGTGGTGTACGTACTGCACCTAATGTAGATTCTAATTCTACACCAAAGCGAAATGTGAGCGACAGCACACAGGCAGCATTGGACATGATTAATAATTTTAAGTGATGAGTAACTATTTAACACGACGAAGGCAGTTTGCTAATCCCGAATTGAGTCCTGACCCGTCAACTTACGCAGGCGTACAAGCAGCACCTTATGTTGCACCTGCCCTAAAGTTGGCAAATACCTTGACTAATAACTATGTTCGTCAAATTGACGGCATCCAAAACAAGGCTGTAATTTCTAGCTTTTCTTCTGATACAGGAGTAATCCAAGCTGCAAGCTGCGATTGGGCTGATGGCGATAACATGACTCTTGGTGAGCGAGTATTGGAACTTACCGATCTTGCAGTGATGGAGGCTTTGTGCCGTGGTACATTGCTCCCAACGTGGGCAGGTATGACTGGCGCACGGGAAACCATGACAGCAGGTAACCCTGAGTTTGTTACTTTCTCTATGGCAACGGTTGCAGGATATGCAGCACAAGGAGTAGAGAACGGAATTTGGACAGGCGGTATGGCATCAGGTCAGAAAGGATTCCTTTCAAATGATGGCGTATGGGATGGTGACGGTTATGCTGCTTCTATCTTGGGTCTTGCTACTGTAACTGAACAGGTTGTAACAGCAAATGGATTTACGGCAGCAAACATCTTGAAGACTACAGGTGCATTTCATGAAGTTTACCAAAAAGCAGTAGATACAGTTCCTGCTATTTTGAATAAGCCTGATATTGCTTTTTACTGCAATCCTAAGACAGCAGGAAACTATATGACTGCTTTAGCAATCTCTGGTTCTTTCCAAGGTGTAAATATGTCAGGAACAAATCAAGGCTTTGAGTCTTTGCAATACTTGGGTATTCCAATTCAGGTTTGCCAAGGTATGCCTGCTGATGCTTTGATTTTGACGTACCGTGAAAACTTGGTGGTTGGTTCTAACTTGAACACAGACTACACAACTGCTCAGTACATTGATGCTTGGCAGTTTGACGGTTCAGACAACATCAAGATTGCTATGCGCTTTGGATGTGGTGTACAGGTAGGTGTTCCTGCTGATTGTGTCGTGGGTGCTTATACTGCCGTAATTGGTTAATTAGTATAAGATGCCGTGCGAAATTTCAAGCGGACGGATAGTCGATTGTAAAGATCAGATTGGTGGAATTAGCCGTGTATTCATAGGCAACTATGCAGACATGATTAATAACGCTACGTGGACAGCAGTAACTAACGATACAGTTACTGAGATTGCCGCACAAGATTTTTATCAATTCGACGTTCGACCAGAAACAAGTTCTATGACAGTCACTTACGCAAGTGACCCTGCCAATGGGACTACGTTTTTCGAACAAGCATTGTCTTTGACATTCCAAAAATTGGATGCTACAGATATTGCTGATATACGCGCGCTGTGCCAAGGAAGACCAAACATTTGGGTTGAAGACAACAACTCTAACGTGTGGTTGCTAGGTGCAGAATTTGGATGTAACGTGACGGGTGGAAACCTTGTTACAGGCACATCCTTTGCAGATTTGACGGGTTACACTATTGACTTCTCAGGACGAGAATCCAACCCTGTATGGATTGCATCACCAGGTGCAGTCGGTACTCCATTGAGTGGGGTTACAGGTGTAACAGTCTTATAAATTTGTTTGTGGGTTAGATGAAAGGGGGGGGAGGTTTTGCTTTGCCTTCCCCCTTTTTTAATGAAAGGAAAAGAACATGATACAGCTTACTAACGATTCAGGTTACCAGTCATTCTATCTAAAACTAGATGGGTATGATTCTACTAGTATAACTAATGTTCGAGTTACGATAGTAAGCCAATTAACGGGGAAGTCTACAAATTTTGGATCAGTCACGCCAACAGCATCAAACGGTAGGTACACAACGATTCAAATACAAATAGCAGACAGCCCGAAAATCGTTGAAGGTTTGTATCTATTGACAGTTAAAAATGATGCAAACAATGTAACTTACGCAAAGCGACTTGCGTTTGTTTCAAGTACACCTGCGTTTGAAGAAGCAACCTATACACCGTATGAAGATACAGATGGAAACGCCTATAATGTTTACGCACCATGAATAAGCAGAACTTATCAATTTTACAATATGAAGCTACTAACGTCCCTCTTTTTCGAGAGAGTCAAAACAAGCTGTGGATTGATATGGGTGTTGACAATTTATACCCACATTACTTAGAAGAATTGTTTGCTAGTTCGAGTATGCACGGTGCAATCATTAAAGGCGCAAGCGAAATGATTTACGGTGAAGGCTTAAACGCAATTGGTAAAGACAAACACGTAGAGCAATGGCTAAAGGTTAATTCTATTTTTGGTGATGGTACTTGTTTAAAGAAAGCAGCGTTTGACCTAAAGCTATACGGTCAATGTTTCTTGAACATCATTTGGTCGCAAGACAGAACTACTGTAAGTCGAGTATACCATTTGCCTGCTTCTACTATGCGTTGTGGTGTTGCTGATGATGAAGATAATGTGCCTTTGTTTTATCATAAAAAGGATTGGAGCAAGCAACAAGAAGAGCCTTTAGTTATTCCTGCCTATAACACTAATGATCGGACAGCAGCATCTCAGTGTCTACAGATTAAAATGTATACACCTTTGTCGTTTTATTATGGCGCACCTGATTACCAGGCAGGTACAAATTGGGCGCAGATAGCATCCGACTTATCAGATTACCATCTCAGCACAATTTCTCAAGGCTTCTTTCCTAGCACTATAATGAGTTTCAACAGCGGTGTGCCGACTGAAGAAGAACGTGCTGAACTTGAAAGGTTAGTGTACAACAAGTTTGGGGGAGCAAGCAATGCAGGTAAAATCTTGATGACCTTTAATGACTCACAAGAAACAGCACCTACCATTGAAAGTTTCAACTTAACTGATGCGCACCAAATTTTCGATTACCTCAGCGAACAGTGTGATAAAAAAGTATTGTCAGCGCATAGGGTTACAAGTCCATTGCTTTTTGGATTGCGTGATACAGGAGGAGGATTTGGAAACAATGCCGACGAGATGAAAGAATCCTATGACTTGTTTTACAACACAGTCATTTTGCCTTTCCAACGTCTATTACTTGATGGGTTACGACCAGTGTTTGCAGCAAGTAACATTACGCTTGAATTGTATTTTACACCTATGAAGCCTGCATCGTTTGTAGAGGTAGACAATCTGTTTGACCCTGTACGAGCAGGGGATACTTCAGACAAAGATGCTAGTTACAACGGAGCGCAGATTTCAAGTGCTGTTGATGTGCTAGTTAAGGTGCAAGAAGGCTTAATTACTACCGATCAAGCTAAAGTATTCTTAGTGCAGATGCTTCAATTCACACCTGAAGTAGCGGATGCTTTGTTTCAAGAAGGCGTAGACGCAATCAAAGAAGTTCAAAAGGAAGAGGTTCAGGAAGAAGCAATTGCAGAAACGCAGTTAAAAAAAAAAGATAGCGAATTACAAAAGCGTATGCGAGCAATAGACGCTAGGCTTGGCGATGATTACTATTACGTAAAATCTGAGTTAGTCGAAGATGATTATCTCGATGAAATGCTACACGCTAAGAAGCATTTGTTTTATGCTGAATACTCAAATGTAGAAGATGTTTCTGATTACGGAGATGTAATTGGGAAAGATGACTACCTGTTTGCAGTAAGGTATCGATACGCAGAAACAGCCACAACGCCTGCACAGAGTAATGAAAGCAGGGATTATTGCGTAGAGATGATGGAACTGTCAGATGATGGGGTTATCTATCGCTACGAAGACATACAAGATATGTATTATGAAAACCCTGAATTCAATCATCCTGGCACTTCAGGTTTTGACAAGTTTACTTTAAAAGGCGGCATCTACTGTAGGCACGGATGGCAAAGAGAAATCTTTATTTACGCTCCTGACGGAGAGCCAAAAGAAATGGAGATGATAGAAATAGAGGGGAATTGGGATGATGTAATGCGTAGGGTTGGAAACAATCCTGATATAGTACAGAAGGGAGAAGAATACACAGCACCTATTGATATGCCTAATAGGGGTGCATATAACTAAACGACATGGCTACTACACTATATATTAGTTCAAGCAAGCTAAAGCGTGACACGGCTTTAGGAAGCACCGTTGATGATAACCTGTTACAGCCTTACATTAAGATTGCTCAGGACAGGTGGATTTTGCCAGCTTTGGGTACGGAATTAGAAAACAAGATTAGCGCATTAATTGACGCTGACACAGTAGGAGATGAAGGTAACGAAGCCTACGCAACTCTTTTAAACGACTACATACAGCCTTGTTTAGTGCAGCTTGCTTTCACAGAAGTTGCCTACGTAGTACGTATGAAGTTTGCAAACAATAGCGTAGTAGTAAACGGATCAGAACAAGGTTCAGCCGCAAGCCTTACGGACATTAAAGTCGTAGTAGAACAGTCAAATGAAATTGGTATGTTTTACCGTCAGCGGATGATTACGTACCTTCAGTTCAACAGCGGCTTATTTCCTGAATACACGTCAAATACTGGTGCTGATCTTTCACCTTCTCAACGAAACTACTTTGGAGGACTCAATGTTTACCCACGGATTCCCACTGACAATCAAATCAAGTCAATTGCAACAGCTTTGGGCATTAGATATTACAACTCGTAACCATTGGAAACTACAGAAATACTTAGATAATGTCAACGAAAGTAACAGATTTAACGGAGTTACAAGCAACACCTGATGATACAGATGTACTGCACATTGTAGATGTAGGAGATAATACAGGAGGCACAGCAGGGACAAGTAAAAAAATACAGGTAAGCAACCTGTTAGCTAGTGCAGGATCAGTTGATTCTGTCAATGGACAAACGGGTGTAGTAGTTCTTGATGT
>Ga0208134_1000263_pt1 | contig 34116 bp, 52 predicted proteins | sample VirMetDEL_Mar_31_FD_184515 | JGI IMG/M metagenome (GOLD analysis project Ga0208134, IMG submission 184515) | Aqueous microbial communities from the Delaware River and Bay under freshwater to marine salinity gradient to study organic matter... | ecosystem: Environmental > Aquatic > Marine >...
CTACTAAAGCTTCTTGCTCGGCTAGTGTACGCATACCACAGGTAACACCAAAGTCTACCTTAGTCATACCAATAGCTGCATTAACTACAGATACTAGTCCTGCATCAACACCTTCAAGCCTACTAATACTACGTGATGATAATTTAAAACTCATTTAAAGAGTCCTCCCTTACGCATGTCATTGTGTCCTGTTCCTGCTAGTCCACCGTGTTTAAAACTTTTTGTTTTTTTGGCTACTACTCCACCTTTGTTTCCTGTAAAAGGTGCTTCTGCCCAATCTAATAATTCAGGCATTGTAGGTTTTTCTCTTATAATATATTTTTTTATTAAGTCTTGACTAATTTTTTTACCTGCTTGTTTAGCTCTCATTTGTATACCGGGTATATGTATTTCATCTACTGTTACAGGGGTTCTATCTTTAGAGGTTTCAGCTCTTGGTAATTTACCAAAGCCTTCAATTACTGTTTTTTGTGCAAGAGGTTTTATTTCCTTTAAAGCTTTTTCTTCTGCTAATTGTGCTTTAGTTTTTTCACCCATTACTTCTCTCCTCTATGAGCTTTGCTTGCTCTCTTATTTGTTCTTGTTGTTTTTCTAATGCAATAAACTGCTTATCCAACTCAGATAGTTGAGGGATAGGTATTACATTATTTTTTTCCAAAGAACTTACTCACTGAACGCATTCCTATGGAAGCACTAACAATACCACCTAATGCTATTTGATACCACTGAGGCATTATCTCTAGTGACGCAAAGCCCTGTGCAACTATAGCATTACCCCACTCACCACAAAATGCAAGTATAAGAGGAATACTAAATAGTAAAGTAATCCATTCATCTTTCCATGAGTTCTCGGTAGCTCTCATGGCTTCCAAGTCCCAATCAATCTCACCAGTAAGCTGTTTCTTTTTAATCTCAGCTTCAGTAAGTTTGATCTGTGTCTTGCCATCTATAATACTGGTAGCTAGTCCAGTAAGACTTCCTATAAGTTGACCAATCATTTAAACATTCCTGTCTTACGATAATCTATCATACCACCTTTATTAAGTTTTTTCTTTTTCATAAGACCACCTTTGTTAGCAGAGGTAGTCATTAAAAACTTTTCCATTTGGTTTCTTGTAGGATTATTTTTTTGAATAAATTCGAATAGTTCGTTCACTGTACCAGAAAAACCGCCTTGTTGATTTGAAGTTTCTATTAAACCCCTTAAACTTCTTACAGGAATTTCAAAATCTTTCCCTCTTACATAAGATTGTTTTTGCCTAAGTGCTTTACCATCTTCGGTAGTTATACCCTCAATATCTTCATCATAGGTAAAAATATTACCTTTAGGTTTATTTTTTTGTGCAGGTTTTTTCTTTGGCCTTAATACAGGACGCAAAGATGTTTTTGGTGCGGTGCTTTTTTTCTCTACTTCTGGTGGACGAAGTACAGGACGTTTTGATTTTTCTACCATTAGTGTTTCTCATTTCCTAACCATACCGCAAAGCAACCAGTTAAAGCTCCCATGCAAATAGATACTAAACCTGATTGTTGAATTGATGGATCAGGTAAAGTCATAAACCAATGAACTGCTTGATAAGTTAATACTGTTACTGCCAACATCATAATACGAGGCATAATCTGCCACTTAAGTACACGTTCCATAATAATCTCTGGCATTATTCCCAATCCCTTTTAGTTCGTGGTTGAAATACATCACTGGCCTCAAGATGACCCTCTAGGTACATGGCTCTTTCAACATGATCTAGGGTATACTTAACGCCAGTGTCTTGAAATATTGCTTCTCTTACGTAGAATACATCAGATCGTGGAATATGTACCCTACGTAGCCTACCTTCATCTTCATCAGCTAAAGCTTTGTAAAATTCTTCTAACACATTATCGTGTGAATACATAGTAGGCAATTTAATATCCTTAGTTATACTTTTAAAATACTTTAAGTCAAGCTTTATTATTGCTACAACAGAAAAAAGTTGTCTTATCCTTAAAGGATTTGTCCTTTAATACTAATTACTATTAGTAAATAGTAATTATTAATCCTTAAAGTATTATCTTAAGGTAATTATACCACAAATAAACTTAATGTCAACTAAAAATATAACTATCATTAGTAAAAAGTAATAAATAAATTGATACCATTGCAAAAATGCTACATTAAGTTTCCTTCCCCCTGTTGCCCCCCAAGAAATTTCTTGGTGTTACTCCAATACGGAGTACTTTAAGGTATATCCTAAAGATATATTTGCCTCACTAAAGATAAGTTTAACAATCAGTAGTAAATAAACCTAGTTTATTAATTATTTAAAGTATATCTCCCCATATCCTATGTGGTTACCAACCTAAAATATGCCCCTCTGTCATTAAGTATACACGTATACGTATATCCCCCCGATGGCCCATGCAGGGGGGTCATGACATGATCACATGGCGCAGGGGAAAATAGAATATTTTCCTACGTGAGAGGCTAAGTCCTTGAAATACATTGTTTCTAGAAACAATAAGGGATTGTCCATGTTTAAAATCAGAGATTTTATGGGGGATTCTCAGCTTTGGTACTTGTACCAAGAGACAACCATAACCCCTACGGGGTTTAATGCAGGATCACATAACGTCATGACACATGATGGGCTTTTTCTTACGCATAATGCCCACCAAAAGATCAGATTGTTTTCCCCTAAAGGGGAATTGTATTCATGGAGCTTCCATGATTAGCTAACCCTAAAGGGTTAAAAAGATGTTGACAATCGGTTTTCGATGTGTCTTTATAAGGGGGTCAAATCGATTTGGTTTGGCATCAACCCTTTAGTAATCGGAGATTACAACATGACAAAATCTGCAACTCTACCTTCGGTAAGCCTCGACACTCAATTCAAACTAGGACGTAAGTCCTATACCATGGCTTCAGCCATTGACCATGTCGTAGCTTGCTACGATAAGCTGCATCTCCTCCAAGAGGAGAGCTTGGACTTGTACCGTGAAATTGGAAATTTCATAATCCAAACCAAAGGTTTGTTTGGCAACAACAAGAAAGCTTATGGGCAATTTATTGCCACAACGGATTTCAACAACGATGCTGTTTCACAGCCTGACAAGTATGATAGTGAGTTCATAGCAACTCACTGGGCTAAAATCCAGACTTTAAATAAGTCTGGTAAGCTTAACAGCTTGACTCCGTCAAGGATCAGACAGCTTCTGCAAGAAGCTTACCCTGAACTGAAAAAGAAGCCTACGGCTTCCAAAGGGGCTGGCAATGTTTCCAAAGGAAAGAAAGCTTCTAAAGAAGCTGAGGTAATCAAGAACACTGTCTTTGAGACAGTGGTTGCCAAAGATGAAAAAGAACTTGCAGAGCAAGTGTTTGACCAACTTGAAAAGTTGGGTTTCAAAAGATCAGAGTTCGCCAAAGAGCTTGCAAAGCTCTACAAGAAATAATGGTTTGGCTCCCTTCGGGGAGCCTTCCACTCCCTGTTTAAAGTACTATCGTAGATAGTATTTCAATCATGGAGTTTCCATGAATAACCTTAATACGGAGTATTAAAAATGAAATATCAAGGTGTTGCTGTCACTTGGTTAGAAGATAGATACTATCTTCTTTATGATGGTTGCCCAGATGACTATCTGAAAGATAGTTTTGGTGAATATCTTTACATCAAAGATGTAACCAGAGCTAAAGGTTATATCGATTGTCTTATCCATCTTGGATGGATATAAAGTAAGCCCCCTTCGGGGGGCTTGACTCTTTGTTTTGAGTGCTATCTACGATAGCATTCTAATCATGGAGTTTCCATGAATACAAACTCTTTCAGAGTTTATTTTTTTTCGTTACATAATGTGGGGGGTTAGACCCCTGCTCAAAACAAGGAGTATACGATATGGGACTACCTCAAAACATTACATTACACATAGGCAAAGGATATACTATATCCTTAGCTCAAGACTGTGGTGGTAGTGGCAATACCAAAGGTCACTATGTAGAAGTAGCACTATTAAAAGATGGAAGCTTTGTTAATACATGTTACTGGTATCATAATGATGTGATCTATGATGCAGATATGGAAGACCATTACGATGAGGTTGTGACTCATGTTAATGGACAAGAGCTAGAAAATATATTAGCTAAAGCTAATCTTTATGTGAAGGATCACTAAATCTAATCATGGAATCTCCATGAACAACCTCAACAAGGAGTAAATAATATGATACATATAGCTATCTTTAATCCCGATAACCCCAATGATCCTCAAGATGTTATAGCATATAATTGTAAAAAAGAATTAATAAATTCTATTCTTGATGCACCGGGTAGTACGTTACCTGACAATGTAATTGTCATATGTATTGATGGCAAAGTTATTAATCAATATAAACTTTACTTTGGACAGGACTTTGGAAAGGAATAGATATGGTACTAGGTGTGACCCGTAGAGAACGTGAAGCTCTCCGAGCAGACAAGGCTTGGACTAGTGTTTGGCATAGACAAATGCTTAACTTTCAAAGGGGCTTGACAAACGATAAGACCGATGCCATAACTAATGGTGTCAAAACGAAACCTAATCATGGAGATTACATGAATGACTTACTTAGTTTACCAAAGGCCAATCAGTAACACAACTAAACACATCATAAATGATGCTCCAACTAGTGACTTTGCTGAAGCATACTATGGGCTACTCATGCCTACTGAGGATAATGTAGAAGCATTAGTATCTACTGCTTTGTATTGGGATATTTATAGACCTACTATGATTATCTCAGCAGATGATGGAGTATCTCTTTCATTACATGAAACCTTTGATGCAGGTAATGGACGTCCTAAACAGGGTATTAATGTATCTTCTTTATGTAAGCATCCCTCTATGTCAGTAGGGGATATCGTTGTAGACCTATACGAGAATCATGTGTATGTATGTATGCCTGAAGGTTGGCATCATATTTCTAGTGGCGAACTTAAACTTTCAATCTAATCATGGGACTTCCATGAATACAAAGGAGAATACAATGTCTGTAGATATATATTTTAATCTTCATAAAAAGGTATTTAGTGTACGTAAAAAAGGTAAGGTTATACAACATGCTACTGCTATGACAGTAATAGAACCTAAATTTGTAGTACAACCTGCTGGTAGGGCTAAGGTACTTAGGGATAAAGTTAAAAATGTACATGCTTTTGTTCGTACTAACAGCATGTATACTGTAGATATGGAACTTAACTATGAGTTTTGTGAGCCGTTTCTCCCTTCAGAAAGGGTTAAGTACAACCCTTACATGGCTGATACCTTTGTATCCTGTGATACAGGTGATGCAATACATGAAGCCGAGGTTGCTTATCTGACTATTGACAATGATAACAAACCATGTATAAATGTTTGTAGACTTCCAAACGAAACCTAATCATGGGGCTTCCATGATAACAATCGGAGATTACAATGACTGTAACAACAGCAGAACTGAATGATCTATTTAGATATTGTGAAGACATAGGTATGTATGCAACAGACAGACCTATTAATGATACAGCTAATCACACAGGATCATGTGATCATCGTACTGATTACTGTGATGAGACATGTTATAACGTAAAGTTATATAAAATATATCCTAACATGGCTAATCGTGATGATAGGTGTGAGACTATCTGGCAAAAGCTTAACCGTCACAACTCTAACTTCACTAAGTTCTTTAGTCGTAAACGTAAGCAGACTAGCCGTGTCCGTCACATGACTAGGGGTGAGGCATTCAAAACATCTGTAGATGTATACCGTGTTAAGACTATGTGCTTGCTTAACCCTGACCAGCTATGGTGGATACCTACCAGAGCATGGCGTAGCCCAAGACTAAAAGTCTTGATAGAAAAAGAACTAATGCCATTAGATAACTGTGCAGTTAATGCATCTTTTGACCCATCTAATACAGATGATGAATGGAAGATGATGCAGGACTCTGATTGGAACATTATGTTTTATGGTGATGATGCCTTGACAATTGATCCTGTCTATGGCAAAAGAATGTTCAAGTGTCCTAAGACTTGGAAAAAAATGACAGGACATTGTGATACATGCAAGGCAGGTTGCTTTGCACAGAAGACAATAGGACGTACACAAATTGTACACCTATCACAACACTAACAAACCATTCATGGAACTCCCATGATTAACCCTGAAGAGGAATAGAATATGCCTTTCGATATGATCCCATCCCACCTAGACTTTGACGTAGCATTTGAAGATACAAAGTTTGATGGTAAAAAGTATGTACTTAATCAAGACACTGGGGAATACCTTGGTGTTGTAGGTAAAGACTTTACCTGTGCTTCACATGGTGATTTCTTTCGCAACGTAGTTGATACAGCTACTAATGAACTTGGTGAACATGAGTTAGCTAATGCTGATTATAACTTTAAATCAGCTAGGGGTGGTGCTTGGGCTATGCTTGACATTACATTACCTAATGTGACTCAAACTATTGTTACTGATAAGCATGAAACTTCTATTGCTAATCGTATCATTGGTTTACATGGTATTGATGGTAGCTGTAGTAATCAGGTATACTTTGGTTCTATTGATTACTTTTGTACAAATGGTTGTATTACTGGTGATCATGATAAGATACGTAGGAAGAACTCTTCAGGGTTTTCCTTAGAGAACTTTATCAGTGAGCTTAAAAGAGCTAGGTCTGACTTCTATGATCGTGCAGCAAAGCTGCAAGTATGGGCTAATACTTCACTTAAGAATGTAGATATTAAGACATTGCTTGATGATATCATTACCTCTAACCGTAAGGCAGAGAAGATGTATGAATTGTATTGCAGTGAGGCTGCAACACGTGGTCATAACAAGTGGGCCTTGTACTCTGCCTTTACTAACTATGCATCTTATGCTGATGATCGTAATGGTTTCAACCTACGTAATACAGCTAATGATACTAATGCTATCTCCATGTGGGGTAGAGAGCAGGAAGTTACTAAGTGGGTGAGTGACTCACGGTTTGTAGAACTGCAAGCAGCTTAACTAAACAGTGGAGGTTCTAATCATGGAGCCTCCATGAATACAATCCTTGAAAGGAAACACTATGACTAAACTTGATCATCAAAAATCAGCACTAGATTGGGCAGCAGAACGTAAGTTAAGAGAAGAAGAGTTAGATAACAAAGCTAACTTTCTTACACAGCAACAACGTGATGCAATCTTAATTGCACAGAAAGCACTGACAAGTACTGAGTTTGATTTACGTGAGATGTTTGACTTGACAATGGATAGTGCAAGAGATATCTCTAGTGCAGAATGGAGATTACGTTCTGCATTCCCTAACATTGGTAGACTAGCTCAAGGAGAGGAAGAATAATATGTTTATGATCTTAGCAACTAAGCCACTCAATGATGGCACTAAAGGTTTTCGGTTTAACGTAATGGGTAACAAAGGAGTGTATCGTAAACGATCCCTTAAGAGCCGAGGTTGGCTTAATGTAACTCATGGTGAGATGAAAGGATATCATATAGGTAAACGTAGCCTGTACATACACAAGCCTCAAGCCCCTAAAATGGGACACTTTGCAGGATGATCTATTACTATGTAGTAGAAATGGAAGTAGATGAATTGGAAGAGTGTTTCATTATGAGATGCTCGACCTTCCAAGGTGCTAGTTATATATGTGAAATACTTAGTGCTAACTTTCCTTATGCACTTTTTGATGTATCAGAAGAGATGCCTTTAATACATCTTAAAGATTATGATACAGAAAGGTATGCAAAGATACGTGAATTGATACCACCACCTAAAGGTGGTACTGGCCCTAATTTAATTGTAGTAGATGGAGGTAAAGCATGATATGTACTACGTAAAGATAACTCAAGGTGAGGAAGTTGTAGCCTCTACAATATCTGATATGTTATCAGAGGCTGTATCTTTTGGTAATCAATTATCTTTAAAAGGTAATACTGTTACTGTGTATGAAGCAGTACAAAGTTTATGTGAACTAGAGTTGACACATAAAGTATTATCTTGGACAGATGATGGAGCCTTAGACGTATAGCAAACAGGAGTCCTGTAATGGGACTCCACTATAAATGGAGTTGACATGTACCGTTACACACAAAAAATAAAACTAAAAGGTAGTATATCTTGGAGGTTTGTACCACCTCAAGATGCTATCAATGCTGGTGTTGTGACCAGACAAACATTCAAAGATGGTAGAACTGCTAGGTATGAGATACCTAGATTAATAAAAAGAGTTGAGGCATTTAGAAATGGTGAGTTAGTAGCAGGTAATGTAGGCCCATCAAGTAATCTAATGCAGATATACAAATATTATAGTGACACTACACACTTTAAATCTTTAGCATCTAACTCTCAAAAAAATTACAACTATACTATGAGTGCTATTGCTAATACTATTGTATATAATAAACCTTTAGGATTATTTAAGATAAGTTCTTTGAGTAGTTTAACTTGTTTGGAAGCTTACACTACATGGGTAGAAGATGTTAGTGTATCTAAAGCTAATCAATGCTCAAGAATGTTATCATTACTAATAAACTTTTGTATCAGCATGAACATCCTTCAATATAATCCTATGTCTCCTGTTAAGAAACTTAAACATGAAACACAATCTGTTGTATGGATGCAACAGGAAGTAGAAGATTTTTTAGAGGTGTCGTTTTCTAAGTTTAGATGGCGTAACATTGGCTTGATAGCAATGATGTGCTATGAGTGGGCGCAAAGACCTAATGATATAAGATTACTTAAATGGTCTTCTATAGATATGAATAAAGAAGTAGTAACTATTAAACAAACTAAAAGAGGTGCTACTGTAGAGTTACCTATAAGTAGTGAGCTTATTACTATGCTTACACAACAGAAAAAAGATTGGGGCTTCCAAGATTATGTAGTACCCTATGAGAGGCCAGCAGACAGGGCTTACAGACCGTTAGAAAGAAGTCAGATATCCTACCTAGCTAATGAAGTTAAGGAGGTAGCCAAGCTACCACCAGAGTTAAAGATAGGTGGACTAAGAAAGAGTGGTATAGTTGAGATGATTGATGCTGGTGTAGATCACCTACAAATTATGTCTGTTACAGGGCATCAGAACATATCATCTCTTGGGCCGTATCAAAAGCATACCTTGACTGCTGCTAAGTCTGCCTTAGATAAAAGGAAGGGACATGAAAAAACCTAACCCAATGGCTAAAGATTTGAGGCAACCTAAATATAAGCCTCAAGTTATACCTAATAAAAAGAAACCCTCAATACGAAAGGAGAAACATAAAGATGATCAACAGAGAAACACATAAAGAATTATGTGAAAAATATACTGAGTTAAAAAAAGAAAATAAAATTTTAATTGAAAAAATTATTACATTAGAAGAAGAAGCTCATACATTAAATACATTATTAAAACTATGGAAAGGAACAGCACCATGATTGCCAAAACTGTATGGGTTATTTATTTAACTTTTACTAACCCTGTTGAGTGTGAAAATTTTCTAGATAAAAATCCAGAGTTTATAGCAGCACAATGTGTGGCTACTGAGAAGCCACGTGTTAGACCAAAGCTTAGACCTAATAACGGAGAGCATGATTAAATTATGACTAAGAAAGATAATCGGATATAATCAGATATAATTGGATTGGATAAAGAATGTCCCAGATTGAAGTAAATACTATAGATCACATGGGTAGTGATCTGTCTGTAGTTAATGCAGCACGTGTATCCTTTGGTAAAAAAAGTGAAGAGCTAGGGTTTATTTCTAGAGGAGAGAAATGTTTGCGACCCATACTCCATGATACAGACAAGAGACTAATCAAATACCTAGCCAAGCATAAACATATGTCACCCTTTGGTCATGCCTTTGCATCCTTTCATATTAAGGCTCCTATCTTTGTAGCTAGACAGCTAGTCAAACATAAGTTCCTACGATGGAATGAGATTAGTCGTAGGTATGTAGATGATGACCCTGAGTTCTTTATGCCTGATCAATGGCGAGGTAGGGCTGACGATAAAAAGCAAGGCAGTGCTGGTGTAGTTGATGTAGAAACACTAGCCTACTTGTCTAACTCAAATGATCAGGCTTTAGCTACCTATCAAGAGTTATTAAATGCAGGGGTATGCCCAGAGCAAGCACGTATGGTGTTGCCACAAAGCACCATGACTGAATGGTATTGGTCAGGGAGTCTTGACGCCTTCTCAGATATGTGTAAACTTAGGTGTAAAGAAGATACACAACTAGAAACAAGGATAGTAGCAAATACTATATCTGAGGAAATGAATTACTTATTTCCTATCTCATGGGAGTCACTACAGAAATGACTGAAACATCTCACCTACCCTGCCCATATGAGGACTGTGCATCATCTGATGCCTTCAGTTGGAATACTGAGGGTGTTGGGTATTGTTTCAGTTGTCACAATTCTTACCCGATGAAAAACATGCCTGTCACTTTTGGATGGGCCAAGGAGGAATACCCTTTGGAAGATAAACGACAGCCACAAAGCATACCTGTTCAAGGTGTAAAGTATACTGACATTAGAAGCATAGACCCTGATGTATGTAAGCTGTATGGTATACAGATACAGACAGGCCCAAAGGGTGAAGAGGTACGGTATGCATTCAAGTATCCACATACTACTAAGTATCGTATGTGTAATGACAAATCTAAATCATGGATCAAGGATCGTGGTGTAGGTATGAATCATTTGTTTGGGCCAGAGTTTAATGCTGGTACAGGTAAACGTATTTACATTACTGAAGGTGAGTTTGATGCTGCTAGTCTGTATCAGATACTAGGTAAGACCTTTCCTGTTAAGTCTTTGCCTTCATCCTCTATTGGTGAGAAGTTTATCAAGCACAACATGAAATATCTATCTTCATTCAAAGAAGTTGTGTATGCTGGTGAGCTTGATGATCCCGGACGCAGAGCAGCTAACAAACTATATCAAGCATTCCCTGAAAAGTTTTACTTTGTACCTATGACAGAGTTCAAAGATGCTAATGAGTTTCTTGAGAATGGTAAGGCTAACAGTCTTATGTGGGCTGCTAAGTCACCACAAAGGTATTCACCTGAGAACTTCTTTTGTTCTGCTGATGACTTTACTAATGCACTACGTAATGAAAGTCCTTACGAGTATGTATCTACTGGTCATACTGGGCTTGATGAAAAGATACGTGGCATGGTTAGGGGTGGGCTTACATTCCTTAAAGCACCACGTGGTACAGGCAAGACAGAAGTAATCAGATACTTTGAGACAGGGTTGCTTAAAGACCCTGAGATTAAGATAGCTCTACTACACATGGAAGAGATGAAGTCTACCACACTACGTGCTATGGCTACCTACCAGCTAGGGACTAATGTCAGAACAAAAGAAGATGCAGATAACAATGGTGTTAGCCTTGATCAGGTAGAGGAAGCAGCTAAGTCTATTGCTGATGCTGATAACAACAGAACAATTATCTTTGAGATGATGAGTCATGATGATCCTCTCAAGCTATTAGACTACACTAGGTTAGCAGTATCATCTTATGGTGCAGACTATGTGTTTGTTGACCATGTACAACGTCTAGCCTACCTATCTAATTCTGGTGTTGATGGTGCTACTAGCACACTAACTACATTAGGATCACGTATGGCACAGCTTGCTAAGGAACTAAACATAGGTGTGATATTTATATCACAGGTTAATGATGATGGACGTACTAAGTATGCTGCATCATTGGAAGAGGAAGCAATCATCTGTATTAAGATAGAACGTAATGCAGAGAGTGAAGACGAAGTAGAACAGAACACTACTAACTTTATCGTAGATAAGAACAGACCCTTTGCTAAACTAGGTAATGCTGGTTCAGTATACTACGATCCTGTTACTACTATCTTAAGAGAGGATACATTTTTAGAGGGATGATGTGATGATAGTCTTTGACATAGAAGCTAATGGCTTATTTAAAGATGCCACTAAGATACACTGTATGTCTTATACTACAGATGGTAAAACATTTGTATCAACATGTGACTATAATGCAATGAGGAACATACTGCTTAACCAAAAGGTTTTGATAGGTCATAACATAACACGTTATGATGTACCACTACTTAATAAGTTATTAGGTATTAAGATCAAAGCAAAACTGTATGATACTCTTGCAATGTCTTGGGTTATTAATACTGACAGACCTAAGCATGGGCTAGAGTCTTTTGGAGAAGAGTTTGGTATACCTAAACCTGTTGTAACTGATTGGTCAGATCAAGATATACAAGTGTATATACATAGATGTAAGGAAGATGTTAAAATAAACTGGAAGCTTTGGACTAATCTTATCCAGAGATTTATGATGGTTTATAAATGCAGAGATACATTAGATAAGTATCTTAATTACTTATCATTTAAAATGAAGTGTGCCTTTACTGCTGAGTACTTTGGATGGAAGCTTGACCATGATCTTGCACAAGATTGTGTAGATAAACTAGAACTACAACAGAAAGAAAAGATAGATGAACTAAAAACAGTAATGCCTATGCGTACTTTGTTTAGAAAGAAAACAAAACCTAAAGTAATGTACAAGAAAGATGGTTCTCTATCTAAACAAGGATTAGAATGGAATGCTTTACTTCTAGAACACATGCATCCCTCTGACTATATCGGTGAAATAGAGATAGTAAAAGGTGTAGAAGAACCCAACCCAAAGTCTAGTGATCAGGTTAAGTCTTGGTTGTTTTCATTAGGTTGGAAGCCTTGTACTTATGACTACAAAGAAGACAGAAAGGTTCCACAAGTACGTAAGAACGGTCAGCTAACTCAGTCAGTTAAGTTGCTTATTAGCAACAACCCTCATGTAAAAGTACTTGATGGCTTGACAGTAATACAACACAGGCTAGGTATCTTTAAAGGGTTTCTAGAATGTGAGGTAGATGGGTATGTACAAGCAGGTATTGAAGGTCTTACTAATACACTTAGGTTTAAACACAGAAAGCCTTTGGTAAATCTTCCGGGAATTGATAAGCCTTGGGGTAAAGAAATAAGAGGATGCCTTATCTCACCTAAAGAAGATTATGTATTGTGTGGTGCTGACATGACCTCTCTTGAAGATACAACTAAGAGACACTATATGAAACCATATGACCCTGCTTATGTAAAAGAAATGTCGCAAGAGGGCTTTGATCCACACCTTGACCTAGCTAAACATGCTGGTGCTGTAACACAGAATCAAATTGATCAGCATCAAGCAGGTAAGATAGACCTTAAGTCTCTTCGTAAGAACTACAAGGTAGTCAACTACTCTGCTACCTACGGTGTAGGAGCAGCTAAGTTATCTAGGGAGACAGGTATGACAGTACCAGAAGCAAAGAAACTTCTTGATGCCTATTGGCAAAGAAACTGGTCTGTTGCACAATTCTCTAGTGACAATCTAAAGAAAGTTAAGACTGTTGCAGGACAAATGTGGATACAAAATCCTGTCAGTAAGTTTTGGCACACACTTAGGTATGAAAAGGATGTGTTCTCTACACTTAATCAAAGCACTGGTGCTTATTGCTTTGACAAATGGTTAGCCTACTACCTATCAGCAAGACCTAATATCATTGGACAATTCCATGATGAGTCTATTAATATAGTTAAAAAAGGCGATGAAGATAAACACAAGGCAACACTAATTGCTGCTATGGATAAACTAAATAAGGAGTTAAAGCTAAATGTAGAACTTGGTATTGATGTACAATTCGGAAATAAATATTCTGAAATACACTAAAAAAGTCTTGCATGTGCTTTTTAATACATGCTACTATTAACATCTAAACTTTAAAGGAGTTGTCGATATGGCAAAAATTACAGTAACAGGACTAGCTCAGTGGGCAAAAGTATTTGAAGATAACCGTGACCTTGATGGTTATCAGGGTGCTTATCATGACACCAACGGACGGTGTACCATTGAGATGATCCTTGATCAGGAAAATATGCAAAAGCTTACTGACTCAGGATGTATGAGTCGTGGTAAGCCTGATCCTGAAGGGAGAGGCACAGCAGTAAAGCTTACTCGTAAGTTTGAAACAGCTTATGATTGGGATGGTGGTGCACCCAAAGTTTACAAAGCCGATGGTACACCTTGGTCTTTTGAATCTGATGGTACTATTGGCAATGGTTCAGAAGTTTTAGTTGAGTTAGACGTTTATAAAAATACTAAGTATGGTACTACCACTACCAGATTAGAAAGGGTAAAGGTACTTAAAGCTGTAGGCTATGATCCGCAAGGTGGTGGGTCAGGTCCAGACCCCTTTACAGCAAATGTAGTAGGTGAGAATACATCACCACCACCTCAAAAAGTAGAAGAAATGGTGGATGAAATTCCTTTCTAATATAAAACTTAGTGGTGTGGGTATTACTTTTTATCTGCACCACACTTTACTTAGGAGTTGTAATGAGAAATATAGTGAAAAAGATAGCAAACATGTCTAACAAAGAGTATCATTCAATGGATGGTATATCTTCTAGTGCTGTTAAGACAGTGTATAAAAAGTCTTTGGCTCACTGGAAAGGACAGAAGACTGTTCAATCAGCAGCATTTGCAATGGGTAATGCTGTTCATGCAAACTTGTTGGAAGGGGAAAAGAACTTAGTAATTAAAGGGCCAAAGACTAAAACAAGTAGCTCTTTTAAAACTATGAAGGAAGCCTTAACTGAGGACCAAGTCCTACTAACTGAGGTAGAATTTAATGTAGCTAGTCGTATTACTAAAGGTGCACTAGACAACCCTGTATGTTCTAAGATTTTAACTAATCCTGACAGGTTAAATGAAATTAGTATATTTGTAGAAGACCCTGTATCAAAACTAATGTTAAAGACTAGACCTGATCTAATGCTTGAGTCTAATAAAACTGTGTATGATGTTAAGACTACACAAGATGCTAGTCCCAAAGGTTTCTTAAATGAGTGTGTAAAGTATGGTTATTTTTTGCAAGGTGCACACTATGTTTATACTTGCCAGCTTGCAGGTTATGACATAACTGACTTTGCATTTATTGCTTGTGAAAAAGCAAGCCCTTATCTTTCCCATCTACATTTAATGGGACCAGAGGTTATGGCTTGGGCTACTGCAGAGCTACATAAAACTTTAGCTGTTATTGCAAAAGCAGATGAAGCTTGGTGTTATGATACAGGTTGGGGTGACTACACTGTAATGGAGAAACCATCATGGATATAAGTAGCTATGACTAGGGCAGCTAAAGCAAAAGGTAGGTTAGGTCAACAAGAAATCAGGGATGCCTTACTTAAAACCTTTAACCATCTTGAACCTGATGATGTTAAGTCTACAGTTATGGGTGATACTGGTGCTGATATACAGTTATCACCCTTAGCACAGAAGTCTATACCAATATCTATCGAAGTTAAACGTAGAAAGACAGGCTTAAAAACTGTATACACTTGGATGGATCAAGCAACTAACCATGACAAAGGACCACCAGTAGTTTTCTATAGGTCAGACAGGCAACCTTGGTTAGTTGTATCAGAGCTAGATCACTATTTAGAACTGTTAAAAGGATCAAAGAAAGATGACAATTAATTCAGACTATCCTGTTAAGAAAGTAAAAGTATGGGGGGTTATAGAAGGCCCGATGGGTGTAGATGAAGGTGGTGAACTTCTTTACTGTAATCTTTGTAAGATAGAAATAGATGGGAAGATAGAACATGGTGAGTATTACTTTGATAACTTTGATGATGCGTATGAATGGGTCAAGCACTTTCAAAAATTTCTTGAGCCGATTGAAATAAATGTTGATGCTTGACAACGTAAGTACTATGAGTATAACTAGGGGCTTTCACTATGGAGTATGAGCTTTCACTTAAAATAAAAGTAGACAAGAATGCAAACTTCTTAGAGGTAGGCATTGACAACCACTCTGAAATTTTAAAAGAGCTAACACTAAATGCTATGTATGATATAGATGATATCAACATACTTGAATGCGAGGTAAATAAATATGATAAGTAAAGAAGACATGCAGAACTTTGATGACTACAGCAAATGGGTAGAAGACAAGATCATTACTGATCCTCAAGATCGACTTAATGAAAATGTACTTGGTCTGTGTGAAGAGGCAGGAGAAGTAGCAGGTAAAATTAAGAAACGCATCAGGGACAAACTAAAAGTAACACCTGAAGCTATCATAGGTGAGTTAGGTGATGTGCTGTTCTACACCACTGCACTAGCTAATTATTATAATGCTAATCTTACACATGTTATGTTACAGAATATGATGAAGTTAAATAGTAGAGAAGCCAGAGGAACTCTTAAGGGGAGTGGAGACAACCGATGAATAGTAATTATTTACCAACAGACTATCAAACTTTTATTGCTACTAGTCGTTATGCCAGATGGTTAGATGATGAAGGACGTAGAGAAACATGGGGAGAAACAGTAGAACGATACCTGCAAAACATAGCTAAGAAATGGCTTAAGCCTGTTGACCTAGACGAAATGCGGGATGCTATACTTAGCCTTGAGGTTATGCCCAGTATGAGGTCAATGATGACAGCAGGTAAAGCTGCAGATCGTGACAATACTTGTATGTATAACTGTAGCTATCTACCCGTAGATGATCCTAAGTCTTTCGATGAGGCTATGTTCATCCTCCTTTGTGGGACGGGGGTTGGTTTCAGTGTTGAGAGACAGTTCATCACTAAACTCCCTGATGTTCCTAGTCTTTTCGAGTCTGAAACGACTGTTGTCATCAAGGATAGCAAGGAAGGATGGGCTAAAGGTCTTAGACAAGTATTGGCACTCCTATGGGCTGGTGAAATCCCTAAGTGGGATGTATCTAAAGTCAGGCCAGCAGGTGCAAGACTAAAGACATTTGGTGGTAGGGCATCAGGCCCAGCACCATTGATTGATTTGTTTAACTTTGCTGTTACTACCTTTCGACAAGCAGAAGGACGTAAGTTATCTAGCCTAGAGTGTCATGATCTTATGTGTAAGATTGGTGAGGTAGTAGTGGTAGGTGGTGTCAGACGCAGTGCTATGATTAGTTTATCTAATCTATCTGATGATCGTATGCGTCATGCCAAGTCAGGTAACTGGTGGGAGAACGCAGGGCATAGAGCCTTAGCTAATAACTCAGTTTCTTATACAGAAAAACCTGATAGTATGGCATTCATGCGTGAGTGGACAGCCCTTATGGAAAGTGGGAGTGGTGAACGTGGTATATTTAATAGAGAGGCTTCGGTTAAACAAGCATCCAAAAATGGAAGACGGGAGACTTGCTACGAGTTTGGAACAAACCCATGTTCGGAAATCATTCTTAGGCCAAATCAGTTCTGTAACCTTACGGAAGTTGTCATCCGTGCTAACGATAGTCTGGAAGACCTTGCAAGAAAAGTCCGTCTTGCAACTGTACTTGGAACAATACAATCTACATACACACACTTCCCATACTTGCGAAAAGTGTGGAACACCAATACAGAAGCAGAACGTCTGCTTGGTGTGTCACTCACAGGGGTAATGGATAACAAACTAATGACCCTAGAAAACAAAGGGCTGTCTAAAACATTGGAGCATCTAAAAAATGTGGCTATTTCTACTAATGCTGAGTGGGCTGACCGTCTTGGTATCCCTCATAGCACTGCTATTACTTGCAACAAGCCAAGTGGAACAGTTTCCCAACTGGTTGACTCATCTTCTGGGATTCATGCTCGTCACAGTCCCTATTATATCCGTACTGTGCGTGGAGATAATAAAGACCCACTAACACAGTTTATGATTGATCAAGGTATTCCTAGTGAGCCTGATGTAATGAAGCCTGATGCTACTACAGTGTTTAGCTTTCCTATGCAGTCACCTATTGGTGCAGTACATACGGCTGACATGACAGCAATACAACAGCTAGAAATGTGGCTGGTATATCAACGTCATTGGTGTGAGCATAAGCCTAGTGTAACTATTAATGTAAAGGCAGATGAATGGTTAGAGGTAGGAGCCTTTGTATTTAAACACTTTGATGAAATGTCTGGTGTATCTTTCCTACCTTTTAATGAACACACTTATCAGCAAGCACCATATCAAGAATGCACAAAAGAAAATTTCTATGATATGGTAGATAAATCACCTATTAAAATTGATTGGACTAAACTATCTACTTACGAGCAGACAGATAACACTAGTGGTATGCAGACTATGGCATGTACTGGTGATGTATGTGAAATGGTAGACATAACCTAGAAAGGATATCACAAAATGGTATGGGTTTATACAGTAGTAATGATGATGATAGAACCAACAACAAGTGAAAAAACTTTTATAGTATTTTCACCAAATACAGCCTTTATAAGTGAAGAGTCTTGTCAAAAATGGAGAGAGGCAGATATGCTAAGGCTTTACAATTCAAGACCAAACGAAAGTGCAGAAGCAATTAGTCAATGTACTTCCTTCCCTTTTAACGTAGATAAAGGAACATAGGTATTGACATGAACTTTATGCAATGATATTGTTACCCTGTAACTAAGTAAGGAATCGACATGATTAAACGACCTTTCAGTAAGAAACTATATGAAACTTATGACAACGCAGCAAAGGAAAAACTAATAAAGTTTCTTAGTAATAATGGTCACACTATCTTAAGTGACAAAGAAGATTACAATGCTGATGTAGTCTCAGAAAAAGATGGTATTACTTACTACAACGAGGCAGAAGTAAAGGTAGCTTGGACTAATGATTGGCCCTCACATTGGGCTGAGATTAGAATACCAGAACGAAAGAAACGTCTTGTTAAAATGTATGCAGAACAGAATGGAGTATTAAATTTTTATGTGTTTAGAAAGGACATGAAGCAAGCATGGAGAATAAAAGACACTTGTCTTACTGAAGAAAGCCTAGCAGAAGCTAAAGGTAAATATATTAGGAAAGGTGAGAAGTTTTTTCACATTCCTTACACTAATGCGGAGTTAGTAATACTATGACTAAGTGGACATTACCTAAAATAACAGACCCCTTTGATCCTGTTGACCGCCCTGAACACTATAATCAATCAGGTCTTGAGTGTATTGATGCTATGAGAGCTATGGCAGATGGTGTGTTAAATGTATCAGCACATGAAGCATACTGTTGGCAGAATGCTTTTAAGTATCTTTGGAGATGGCCCTACAAGAATGGGTTACAAGACTTAAAGAAAGCACGTTGGTATTTAGACAGGTTAATTCAAGAATATGAAAGTGAACCGCCAGAGGAGAGTGACAATGAATCCCTATGATGAAGGACAAAAATCCTTTAGAGTTGGTAAACTGGGTAATCCTTACGCAGTAAACAGTAACAACAATAGGAGTTGGGAGTATGGGTTTAATACTGCATACTTCTCTAATCTAAAAAAAGTAAAAGATTATGAGCAAAGAACTAGAGAACGAGGCAAAAAAGTACAAGGCAAAAAAGACTAACTCTAAAACATTAAAGCCCCTTACTACACGCAGGTATCTAGCAGGTCAAGCACTTGCTGGTATACTAGCTAATAGTAGAGGGGCTTTAAATATGTCTGAGGTAAGACGTACTGCATATGAGTGGGCAGACTTTATGTTAGAGGACTATTAAAATTTCTTGGCTTCTTTCTTGAGGCCAAGATCACTATCAAGAACATACTTAGTTACATAGTCTAGAATTTGTTGACGCCTATTTAGTTCTTCTGCAACACTGCCAGAATTTTCTATATAGTCTTTAGCATTATCAAAACCTTTAAACTTTTCAGGGAAAGCTCTAAGCACTTGATCTAAGTCTTTACCATCTGCCTGAAATTCATGTTTCTTTAAAGCATATATATTTCTAATATACCCAGCATATTTATTACGTGTCTTTGGGTCTGATGAAACTTTATCAAGTCTTGATCTTGCAGCATCAACATTGATTGCAATTTGACTTTCAATAAAACCTTCTAAGAGTAATCTTTTATTTTCGTAATTATCACCTAGGCTATCATACGTAGTACCCGGTGGGTAAATAGGCATTGTTGTACTTAAATCAAAACTTTTTTTCCATACATCCCATTTAGGTGACATAGTTTGAGACATTGTATACTCTGCAAGATAAGCAACCATTGGGTTTACATCTTTTTTATTTCTTCTATAAGTCTTCCAACCTTTAAGACCTAACAATGTCATTTCTTTTTGTATTGTAGAACTTGGTGGTTCTTGTACTGCACCAAAAGATTTAGTTATTGGGTTCCAAGAACCTACAGGGTTTTCATTAAAGGGTGTCCACCTTTTAAAATCAAATCCTTTTTTCTCTCCTCTTGAATAAGAAGGTGTATAACTAAAGATAGGTAAGTCTATTAAAAATCTTGAGGCTTGGTTTTTAAATACGTTACTTCCTATTATATCTTCTAAATAGTTTCTTTCTCCATAGTTTGATACACCACCTTCTTCACCTTCTAACATTAAATCTCTTGTGTAAGGACTACCTGCTGCTTTAAATTCAAACTGACCATAGATATCTTTTGCAAATGTTTGTGGGTAGCTAAAGGTAGCAACTATATTACCTAATTGTTTTTCTAAACCTTCAGACATTTCTCCTTGTTTATAGGAGTCACTAATATTTTTTATCAATTCAAATTCAAAAGTAAAAGCACCTTTACTTAAATCAGGTACACCGCCTAATATTTCTCTAACTGTATCAAGAGAAGCTTTAGAATTTAAAGGTAGTCCAGCCATGTACCTATATATTAAATCACCTGTTAGGAGATTGATAGCAAAAGGCCCAGCCATACGACTAAGATCAGTCTCACCACCATCATCTGAAACTAGTCTATCAAAGTCAATCATACCTTCTTTTTCTGCTGCATAAGCAGTAGCACCCATGACCATCATAGCACCTGTAAGCTGCCTTGCACCACGATCTAAGTTTGTTTTAAAAGGATCACCACCAAAGAGCTTTGACTTGTCTCCACCTATACCCTCATAGTCAGGGTTATTAAAACCCCCTATCATTTCATCAAGCTTTTTCATACCACCTGTTGCAGTACCTATAAAGCTATAGTCATTAGCATACTCTAAATGATTTGCTATGTATCGTGGAAAGGGTGTGTCTAGTCCAACAGAAATAAGGAAGGGGTATTTATGGTGTAGCTTTTGCAAGTTCCTTGCACCAGCACCAAACAAAGAAGTGTCTTTCTTAAAATCTTTTTGGAAAGTAAATCGTTTAGCTTCGTTTATTGCAAAGGCTAATGTATCTTCAGGTAAATCTTCTAGTCTCATAGGTGCACCATTATCTTTTCGTGCAGTTAAAAACTTTCCTAGACTACTACCTTGTTCCCTTAGCTTACGATCTAAAGAACCATACAGTGCTGCTTCTTTAAATACAGAATCAGTTGCAATATTTAACGTGTTAAAAAACTTACCTATTTTAGGTAAAGTACTTGATGCATTAGCAAAGTCCATTGACCTAGTTGTTTCATAAAACAAATCACGAAATGCTAGTGGTGCTTCTTCTTGTAACAAACCTTTTAAAGCTATAGACTCTGCCTTACTAAAAGACATACCACCTAGAATAGATGTTGTACCTTTAACCCAACCTCTCCTTACAGAGCCATCAGCCATAGTTTCCCCGACAGTACTTCTAAGTACATTTTTCCAGAATTGATCAGAGATATCTACTGTTAAATTAAAAACACCTGTGCCTACATTAGCAGCAGTAGTACCTAACTGTGAGGTCATAAAGGCAATACGTAAAGAGTCTGCTTGTCTAGCACCCTCGACAGCCCCTTCAACAATTTTAGTTCCTATGTTAGGTTTCTTAGGAGTACCTGCTACTTTTCCACCAGCAGTTTTAAATATTTCTTCTGCTTCAATATCAGTAATACTAGATACATTAGCTTTAGATAACACATCCATGTTTAGTAATGCTTGTTTTATTGCTGACCCTGATTGCAAGACTTTACCAGCACGTGACAAGTCAGACAAAAAGATATAAGAGAATTGTTCATTACTAATATTATATTTATTTTTAATTGTTTCAAGGGCTGGAGTATCTATCTTACCATCAGCAATAGCTCTAGCTAATACAGTAGAAATTCTTTCTCCGGGTTTCATCTTTAATGATTTTTTAATATCAAGAGATGCACCCACTACACCTTTAATAGTATCTAAACTTAATGATGTTGTTAGCTCTTGATTAATTTCAGATGAAAGGACAAGGCTTCTTAGACCATCACCTAGTGCAACTAAATCTTCATCTAGTTTTTCTAGCTTAACCCCTTGTTCTTTAGCTTTAAATAGTGATGCTACTTGAACTATATCATCAATAGACTCAGACAACAAATCAGGTTTAGCTTTTGAAATAGTTTTATTTGCTGCTTCTAATGCTATCTTTCTTGTGTTTTCTCCATCCTTTACACTATCGTACATAAGGTCAATGGCCCTATTGTTAGATTTATTATCAAGAAATCCAAAGAAAGAACCTACTGATGCACCAAGTGTGCCATCTATAGTAGCATCTATAATAATATCTCCTGCACCATACTCATAACCTTCTACTACTTCTTCCCTTGTTTCATTCTCTGCATAAGAAGCACCAGCACCCATAGTACCTTCAAAAGCAAATGCTTTAACTCCATCTTTAAGAGCTTCAGTACCTAAGTTCTTTTTAAGTGTTTCTTTTATTGCAGTACCTGACACACCTTTACGTAGTTGACGAGATATTTCAGCACGTATAGCTAGTTGTGTAGCTTTCTTAGAGAATTGAGCAGCTATCTTAGTGCCGATACCAAAGCCCATTGTACCTACTGTAGTTAATGTAGAAGGGGAGCTTGCAAAAGCCCTTCCATAATCCCATGCACCTTCAAACCACCCAGTACCACCACCTTCACTAATATCATAAGCTGACATTAATCTACCAAAAGCTTGTTTACCTTCGTTAAATTTATTATCTCTTTTAATAATCTCAGGGTCTTGTTGGTTTTTAGGCGTACTATAATCCCTTTTTACATACAATAAATCTTTTACTGCTGTGGTTTCATTCATGTTTTGAAACCGCATATGCTCTACAAAGTTATCAGCTAATCCTTCAACACCTAACTTTTTTATTTTTTCTGGTGAATAGTTATACCTACCACCAGTAAAAAAACTTTTAAGATCAGATTGAAAAGTTTCGTCTTCAACTAAATCCATAAAGTAGTTATCTTGTGCAGCATCTACGTACTGTGCCATTAATTAGTTTCCTCTAACTTTATTATGTAGGATTAAGTGGGTCAATAGGTTCCTCTTCACCACCGTCTTGAGGAGGTGGCATAACAGGAACTGTAGTTGGATTAATATATGGACCCCATATATCAACAGGATTTAAAGGAGAGGTATAATCAGAAGTTAGATTCCTTTTATATGCCTCTGCAAAGTTTTGTCCTGCCCATTCTGTGCCAAACTGAGGGTTTGTAGCAGTGCCAAAAGGTTTACCTGTTTCAGAGGTTAAAGCTGGACTTAAAGCTTCCATAACTTCTACTGCTTCTGCTACTAAAGTATCTCTACTTAGTGTAAAGTCAAGACTTGTTTCAAAATTTAAAATACTATCTGTAACTTTAGATATTAATGCATTAGCACTATCGTCATCAAACGATCTGTACATGTCTTCACCTGTACCAGTTTCTATTACACGTATATCAAGAGCATCTGCTAAACTATTTGTTAATCTATTTTTAATTGCTCTTTTATCTGACTCTGAAATAGTTTGGCCTTTTCCCGGAGCAAAGTTAAAAGGGTCAACATCTGTAAGTGTTTTATTTTGTGTAGGAGATAGTTTTTTAATAGCTTCACTAAATGAACTTTCATCTGTAGCAGAAACAGAAGCTAATAATCCTTGAAGTTGTTCATCTTCTGTTATATAAGAGTTACCACCTAAGCCTTCTTGCACTGCAGCTAAACGATCAGCATCATTTGAAAGTTTATTATTTACATACTCATTTAACATAGGTATATATTCAGGATTAAGTTTTTCATTCTTACGTAAGTCTGTCACTCTTGTAAGAACATCTTCCAATTGACCACTTCTTTCTAAAGCAGTAGCTGTTTGTAGTGTAAATCCTATACCTGTTGCATCATCAACTCTTTGTTGTTTAGCTTTACCTTTTTTTCTTCGGGTATCCATTCTTTTAATAAGCTCTGGCAAAACTATCTCTTTAGTTTTAAGTAACTGATTAGCAAGAAATTCTTTTCTTTCTTTTTCTGCTGCAGTTCTTTCAACATCATACTGCCTAACGCCAGCCCAAAAACCTAATGCCATCTAACTATCCTCTCGCCATAAGACCCTGACGTACAGGCTCATCTTTTTCTACAGGTTCTTCTGTTTCTATTTCTTCTATTGCATCTATCGGTGCAAACATATCAGGGCTATCAGGTCTGTCTTCTCTAGCCATTTTAGAAAGTTCAGCATCTGAAGTATCTAAGTCTTCTTTTTCATCACCTTTAACATAATCAATACCTACTGCATCAGCAACATTAATAATAAAATTCTCAAGTGTTTTCTGAATAATAAGACTGATATCTACACTGTGTACACCTTCAGCAACACCACCTCTTAACATACCTTGAATTAAAGTTTCAACACTCATACCTTGCTCAAGTAATCCCATAGCACCATCTAAAACTTCAGCATCATTGAGATGGTTCATGTACCCCATTAATACTTTTTCTACTGCATCTTTACCTTGTATTTCAGAGGGACGTTCATAGGGTGCATTACCCGGTTCTCTTAATAGAGATTGTCCGGGAATAGGCACTGTGTTTTGAGGTAGGTCTATTTCTCTATCTAGTGCCACTTATTTATTCCTTCTTTTCATTAATGAATCAGAGTTAAAATCAGGAAGCATTACTAGTTCTGCTTCAGCTAATCTCCTATCTCTATTAATTCCTTCATCGTCTGTTGCTAAAGACCTAATAGCTGTAGATATTTTATTTGTATCACCAGTATTTATTGCGTCTTTAATTCTGTTAGGCACTCTACCATAGTTATAAGTGATAGACATAATAGCACCTTTAGTATTATTACTTAGTCCATCCCAAGAGTCACCTATATTATTTTTAATGATAGGTAAAAAATCTGTTTTAATTCTACGGTCAAGGTCTTGTTTAGCTTGAACTTCAGTTACTCTTGTGTCTTGATCTACAGTAAAAATTTTACCTCTTTCCATATACTTATCACTACCATAACCTATTCTCCATACAGGTTTATTTGCACCTTTTTTACGGTCATCATAAGGTTCACTTCTAAAACCTTCAAACTTCATTAGTGCTTTAGTAGATACATTAACCCAATCACCACCTGCCATGTCAGTAGCACCAAACCCATCAGCCCTAGTTACAGGAGTAACTTGTTCTTCTTTCTGTAGTTTTTCCATAATATCAAAAATACTATTTCTCATATCTGTATCTACAGCATTATTAAATGTTGACATAGTATTAGGTAAAGTATCTACAAAAGCTTTAGTTCTATTAGCTGTTTTAAGAATACTACCTCTTTCATATTTAGGTTGTGTGTTGCCACGATATTTAAATCCTGATCTGTTTCGTTCTACCATTGTATTTTCCTAATTAAAAAGGCCAAAAGAATTTCATAAGTGTACTTGTCTTATCTCTTTCTTCTGCATACTCTAACTGCATTCTAGCTGCATCAGCATCTTTATCTGCAACCATAAGACTAAGTGTTCTATCTTTAGCACTTTCCTCTGAGTTAAAAAACATATCCATAATGTCTCGTTCTCTTTGCCAAACTTCATCAATACTTTTTGCTGTAAGTCCATTAGTTGTTTTAGCAAACTCCATATTAGCTTCATTATCTGCAGCAGCATTTAAAGTAGAAGTGTTTTGTCTCCATACAGCATTAGCTTGTGCAATAGCTAAAGAGTTAGTAGCATTAAATTGATTACGTTGCTCTTGTAACTTAGCTACAAATTCTCTGTTAGCATTAGTTTGTCCTGCATTAAATTGAGAAATAGCATTGGCTTGAGAAGAATTAAACTGTGCAATCTGAGAATTTAAATTAGCTAAGAACTGAGTAGTTTGATTCTCACTAGTAGCATTAAACTGTCTAGCTGCATTCTCTGCTGCAACATCAGTTAAGATAGTTTGTTGCATCGATTGTGCTTTAAATACTTCTATTGACTGCCTATTAGTTAAATTAGCCATATCCATACCCAAGAAATTTTGAGCATTTTGTACTGCAGCTTGCTGTTGATTAGTTAAGTTTTGAGTTTCAAGCTGACTAATGGATGATGCATTTGCCATTACCATAGCTTGATTGTTAGTCAAGTTAGCCATGTTCATACTGTTAGCAGCACGACTATTTTCTAGTGCAATCTGTTGCTCTGCAGTAAAGTTCATGTTTGCTATGTCACTAATCTTAGCAGCATTAGAAACTCTTGCTTGGAAGTCTTGATCAAATTCCATACCCATAAATGTAGCACGTTGCTGTGCTGCAAGCATTGCCCTAGCTTGACGATTGCTAAGGTTTTGCATTTCAAACCCTGCAACAGTTTGAGCATCTGCTGCTGCAATAGGTAGTGCAGCTTCCATAGTGGCCTGTACAATGGCTTGTCCTGCCATGCTACTAGCCCCTAGTCCACGTGCAGCCATCTGTGCTGTGGCTGTCCTCATGGCTCCTGCGGCCCATGCTGGTGTGGCTCCACCCTCAAAGTCTTCCATAAGTCCAGTAAGCTGCCCTTGTACTGTAGCTTTATCAGAAGGGCTTGCAGTAGCAGCTTGGATTTGTTCTGTAAACACTGCAGCTTTAGCTGCATCAGCAGCACCTGAAACAAGTTCACCTGCTTGGATTTCTCTTTGAACAGGATTGTTCATAAGATTAGCTGTACCTTGTGCAGCAGTTAAATTACCTACAGCAGTAGTGCTAGGGTCCATTGTTGCTGCCGCAATAGTTGCTTCATCTGATACTGTACCTTGTTGAGGAGTAATATTTTTTAAGGCTTGACCTACTTGATCTACAGCAGTTTTAGCAGCAATACCTGCAGCAGTAATATCTGTTGGCCCTGCCATAGATGTAGCTGTAGCATCTTTAGAAGACTGAGTAATTACATCAGGTACTTTTCCTGTATTAGGGTCTATATTAGTACCAGCAGCATTAGGATTTATATTAGTTACTTGTGCTTTTTGTAATACAGAAGCTGGGTTAATAAGAGTATTTCTCATTAGGTCTTCTTGACCTTGAACCATTTGTGTTTGCAAAATGCCACTAAGATTAGATAGCTCTGCTTGTGCTTTAGTTATTTCATCTTGTTTAGATTTTACTGCTGCTGCTATTTGAGGGTTAGCTTGATCAGCAGTAAGAAGATTATTTAGTTCTAGTTGAAGAGTACTAATTTTACTCTGTACATTTCTAGATGCAGTATTAACATCATTACCTACATCTTGAGCATACTGAGTAGCACCAGTAACAGCAGTACTAGCATCTGTTTTTTGTTTATCAATAGTAGCTTCAGCAGTAGTTTTAGCTTCTTCAGTAGAAAATCTTTGATTTGCAAGCTCTGGATAAGTAGAAGTAAACTCAGGAGGAGGGGGAGGTGGAGGTGTTACTGCAACAGGCGATGGAGCAACTACAGGTGCAGGTGCATCTCCACCCCCACCACCAAAAGTAATACGGTTGTTAAGTTTAACACTAGGCATAAAAGGATTATACAACATAATTAAAATTCTTTCTTGTGTTCTTTAGTAGGATTAGAAAATCTACGCCAGTGTACTTTACCATGTCCATATATTTCTGCATGTTCTTTTCTAACTGAAGTTATCATTTGCTTTGCTTTTCCTTTAGTAGAAATAAAATCTAAACACCATAATTGTTTATTATTTATTTTTGTACTCTTGTAGTCTTCTTCAACAGGGTCATATTTATATTGTAAAAATTTGTTTGCTTTTTCTTTTGTAAACCAACACCAAGTTATTAATCCTATAGGTTGATCTTGCTGATAAAAAATTCTAATTTTATTATTATTAACAGGTAAAACTAAATATGTATTTATATCTTTAAGTCTGTATCTGTTATAAATACTACTGTTAATAAATAATTGTAATCCATCTGCAATAGCTTTACTATTATCTATTATCATTCAAAACCATCTTTTAATCCGTCAAGTATATCTTGAACACTTACTTTTTTCTTAGCATTAGGTGTGTATCTACACATAAATTGTTTTGGGCATTCCTTGAAACTATAACTAGGATAATGATATCCTATTGTACCATTAGGGCCACGGTAAATGCAAACCTTTTCTTCTCTTATCTTTACTCTTTTTGCTAGTTGGCATATTACAAACTCAGGGCTGCTTAATAAACCTGCCAACACTAAAGGCATAACTGTAAGTACACTCATTAACTAACTCCTAGTATTACTAAATAAATGCCCCCACCTAATGTACCAAGAATTAGGAACGAAAGAGTAGCTATGGCTAAGTTATTCTGTATTTGTCGTTTAGCTTCCATAGCTTTATATACAGTCTCTTCACGATCCTTACGTATTTGTCTACGCATACCTAACATTTCATCGTATGTGCCAAGACCAAACCTGTAGTCTAACATAAACTTTATTTCTTTTTCTTTCTCAAGCAATGTCTTCTTACGAACAATAATGTCCATTGCTTCTTGTTCTATGTTGTCAGTACCGTGTGTCTGCTTGTCTAACCATGTAGGGTTTTTACGTTGGGACTCAGCCCTAGTAATGTCAGCTACTGCACCGTACCATGCACCTAGTTGCTGTGATACATCTTGTATTTCTCTGCCAGCACCTACTAGCATCTTGACCCCTTTGAAGGCTGCATTAGCTGCAGCAAAAGCTGTAACGGGGTCAATCATTTAATTATCTCTTTGCGTGATTAGTTGTAACCACATTTAATGCTTCCTTGATTGCTTCTACATTTGCATCAATACGTGCAATCATTACGTCATTCTCATGTATATCATCAGCTAGTCTTGCTGTGCTGTTTTCTACATCAGCTATCTCAGCCCTGTTATACTGTATGTCTGATACCATACTGGACACTGCCCATACTACAGCAGCACCCTGTGCTAGTAATGCTCCTGCTATTGTTACTAATGTCCAGTTTATATCCATTAGCTTCTAGCCGTAATCCAAGCATTAGCTTGGGCCGTAGCTTGTTCTTCTGTAGTGTTACTATCTTTTAATGCTACCACCCTAGCAATAAATTGCTCATTAGTAAGTATAGTTACAGTATCTGGAATGTAGTACTCACGAACATCATCATCAGGAGACCAACCTACAAACGAAAAGTCAGGCTTGCCGTAGTAACCCCCATCTTCAATCCAATGAGGTACTTGCATACCTTCTTGAGTCTTAACCATCTTATACTCTAGTATCATTCTGCAGCCTCCAACAATCTCATGTAGTCTGTATTAGTAGTCTCAGTCTTGCCAAATATTCTTTCACTTACATCATCAGCACAATCTAAATACCTGTCTGCCATTTTATCTAGGAAGTCTTCACAGTCACTACCTTTAAGACGTTCACCTTTAATAATACGTTGCTCTGTATGCTTTATGTAACCCATCACCTCTAAGGTTGCTTGCTGTGGGTGTACGCCATACTGCATTAAGTATTCAGTCGGTCCTTCTGAGGACACTCCAGATTGAACCATGCTTCTATACAGATGCTCAAAACCTCTGCGAATGTGGTGGCGTTTTTCTTCTGCTTCAAACATAGAAGCATCCCACTCACCAATGCCATGCTTTTCTTTAATGTTTTCATAGGCATCAACTAAAACAGCTATATCTATAAAGGAGCCATTAACTGCAGTCTCCATGTCTTCTAATTGAATCTTAGCTTCACGTAACTTAGCAATCTCTATATTAGTAGGATTAACTATTGACTCTAACTTTTCTAATCTTTCTATAGCTTCTGCATGTTTTACTTGTGCACTAACTAAGTTCTTTCTACGAGATTCTGTTTCTGCTAATACTTGACGTAACATCCTCATAGGACTGTGACCATTCATCATGGTTAAGGTCATATTAGTCAACATAGATTGGCTGTTTGAGCTACCAAATGCCTTAGCTTGCTCAGTAAGTGCAGGTAAATTTTCTGTAACCTTTTTAACTGCTGGTACATTTACATTAGGCCCAGCAATAGGTAACATATTTTCTTGTGTTAGTAGTGTTAAGTCGTTCATTAGGTTTCCTCTGTTTTAAACAAACAGTATTATATATTATATATTTTAGTTTGTCAATTAACCACTTGCAGCAATCCAACCTTTAATGGGAGCATGTGTGTAAGCTGTTGCTAATGCTACATTTGAAAATTGAAAAACAGTAGCATTAGCAGCAGTAGCTATTGTATGTTTTTCTTGAGTTCCAATGGATTCTCTACTATAATAAGCATAAAGTTTATTATGAACACACCAACCGTTCCCCATTGATGTTGTACTTAAATGATCGCCAAAGTCTGAAGCATTACCTGTACTAGCAATAGTCATATAATCTATTCCTGTTGCCCCAGCTTCAGCAGCAAAAATAAGCCCCCTAACAATGCTATTTGCTGTTTCAAGGCCATACCGCCCTGAAGTTAAATTACCAAAATCAGTGGCATTACCTGTTGAAGCTATAGTTACATAGTCCATAACGTCTTCAGTAGCCCCTGAGTAGCCACCACAAAAAACACCACGAGTAGTATTTGCTATGGCTTGAGAACCTGAATAACGCCTTGCTACAGTAAGATCACCAAAGTCAGTACCATTACCTGTACTAGCAATAGTAATATATTCCATAGAATTTAGGGGAGTAGAATCAGTTGTAGCACCATTGGCAAATATTCCTCTGGTGGCATGGTCACAACCTATACCCTCTCTGACTATAACACTAGCATTTCCAAAATTAGAGGCTTGACCATTAGTTCCTATAGTTACATAGGCATATGCGTTACTTGTAGCTGCGTCGGCTTGTGTAAATACACCTCTTGAACTATTAGAAACAGCTTGCATTGAATTTGCGGCATCAGTATACGTATGAGAAACAAATTCGTCTTGATCTATTGCCATTTCAGATTCTGGCTCAAACCTGATTTTTCTTATTCTGGCGTCATTGACTGCAAGTAAACTAAAAGTATTTGCTCCTATAAAAATACCTGACCCAAATTTTCTTTCAGAATCAGTAATCCAACCGTTAGTTCCGTCATAAATAAACAAAGCATTCATACCAGTATGATACCAAAAATCTCCTTCATTTGGAGAACTAGGGGCTGTTGCACTTCTAGTATATGCAGGACCAAGACCTTTAGTACCCATGTACGTTGCCAATCGTGACATAGTGGCTTTTCTATTTGTTCCACCTGCGCCATCATCAACAACCATTAGGTCTGCGTCTACTAATGCAGCCCCAATATCAGTACCCCCATCAATATCTAAATCTGATATACTAATACTTCCGTCTGGAAAATTTACTGTACCTGTTACAGTACCACCAGTTAAGGGCAAAGCATCTGCTGATTGGAATGTACCAAAAGAAACAATCTCTACTACATCATCTGCTGTAGCACCAGAGGCCAGCACAACGTCTGACCCATTGGTAGCTGTAAAGTCTGCCCTAGCTAAGTGTACACCGTTAAGATATACAGAAACAAAATTAGGGGTATACCCTTGGGTAGTAAATGTAGTTTGATTTGATGTGGCTGTATATACGTCCCGACTTTGTGTAGCCTGTGGGGTAGGTATTGCGCCTATATATCCTGACATTCTGTTTCCTTATGAGTTTACTCTGCCATACATGGTAATTGTTCCTGATGCTATATTACCAACACTCATATAAAACTGAATAGCATTAACTTGTGCATTTTCAGCTCTCCATATTGATGAAGCAGACCTTGTATGTTGATCATTTTGAGAAATATACGCAAAATTGTTTTCTAACAAAGTGTATTTAGATAGATGTGGGGAAAAAATTTCCACTGTTCCATTAAGGGTACTAGGTTCAGGACTATCTGTACCTAAAGGCTTTGTTGCTGATGTGAGTGCTGCAAAAGTACTATAACTTAAATATGATGTAGTATTACTATTATCACTCTGAAAAACTTGTTCTCCAACGTAATTACCTGACCCGCCGTCATAACTATGAGAAGATGTATCAGAGCTTGTTTTTGCATAAAAAACTACACCATCATTAGCACTTTCTATTGCGTGGAAAGTAAATAAATAAGAGTCATACTTACTTGCATCAAAACCTGTAAAAGAAGCTGTTGAGGCGTTACTAATATCAGTAGAAGTTATAAACTCCATACCTCCACTGCCTAAAGCTGCACCACCTACTGTAATTGCACCTGTAACATCTATGCCTGTGGCTGTTGTGGCTAGTTTAATTGCATTGTCATGATAAAGGCTAACTGCACCGTTTTGACTTGCCACCAACATATTCTCATTATGTGCTGCATTTTGAAAAATAATGCTATCTGCTGCACCTAAAACTAAATTTCCAGTGCCTTGGTCAGTTATATAACTTGCAGATCCATTGTGATAAAGCTGTAGGTCTGAGCCAGCACCCATTAATATTTTATTGCTATCTCCAAATGTAACATTACCAGTAACTGCACCGCCGGGATAATTCATAGCTGCAGCAAACGTACCACCAGATGCCTTACTTACTGTATCACTTGTTTCAAAGCTACCGTGGGACACAATAACAATTTGATCACCTTCAGTAGCACCTGTTTCTAGTGTAACAGTAGAGCCATTAGTGGCAGTGTAATCTGTGCCATCTACTAATCTTATACCGTTCTGATATACATGCACAGCACCGACAGTATAACCAACATTAGGAATACTGGTTTGGCTGGCTGTTGCCGTAATTGTGTGCTTTGTTTCTATTTGTTGTGGTGCTGATACTGCTACCTTACCACCTATATAACCTGCCATTCTGTTTCCTTATGAGTTTACTATTCCGAACATAGTGATTTCGCCACTTTCAATGTTACCACTATCCATTTCAAATTTTATTGCATTAATAGCAGTGCCTTCATTTGCTATGTAACCTTGAGCATCACCAACATCATCAATATTTGTGGTAGTTGGTGTTTCATACCCAGTATTTACAGTAAAAATTCTATATCCAGAAGTAGATGCTGGATTAAGTGCTAACATTTCTCCACTAACTCCTGTAGTATCCCCAGAAGCTCCACCCATTGCATTGCTTATAGAAATACCAGCTTGATTGCCTGTGGTGCGGTAACTACCACTTGTGCTGTCATAAGCACTACCATCATTTACACTTACTCTACCGAATAAAGTGACATTATCAGTAGCAGGAACTACATTTAAAAAATAAAATTTATAAGAGTCATATTTAGTTGAATCAAAGTGTCCATCTTGCGCCCTAAATTGTACACTAGCAGCATTAGATATAGCCCCTGTTGAGGCTATAAACTCCATACCTCCACCTATCTTTGTACCCATATAAGTAGCTAATCTACTCATCGTAGCCTTGCGGTTTGTACCACCCGCCCCATCATCTACAATCATAAGGTCAGCATCTACAAGAGCAGCACCGATATCTGTACCTGCATCAATGTCTAGTAAAGGCAGTGTTACCCCACTACCAGTAAGATTAGCTGTGTCTCTTGCTTTGGTCATGTTCTATCCTTTAGCTAGGCTTGGTAGGCCACGTAATACTATTAGGGAAGCCACTCTGTGCTGGTACATCCCGTAGTGCTGCACGATAAGTAGTCCATGCACTAGACATGGTTACATCACTGTTGCCCATCCAATCGGTAGCAGCTAGTAGTGCATCCCGTTCTTCACGAACAGCTACAGCAGCACGTGTGTCTGCAGCATCAGCCCATGTCTTTTCTTCAGCATCACGTGCAGTCTCTTCGTCTGCTGTGAACTGAACCATTTCTCCGTTAATGTTATGAAATCTTGGCATTTTTGTCTTTCCTTTGTTGTTGTGTTATGTTCCGTTTGCAATGCCGTACATAACAATTTCGCCTGAAGCTATATTGCCACTACTCATCTTAAATTGTATTGCATCGGTATCTTGTGCTGCTAAATGTGCTGTAGCATGTGCCTGACTATACACGTAAGAGTTAGTTAGCATTGCTATCCCTGAAGAAAAACCATAGGTGTACACAGCCATGTGAGGTGCAAATAAAGTAAACACAACACTTACGCCTGACTCACC
>Ga0208134_1000265_pt1 | contig 34047 bp, 43 predicted proteins | sample VirMetDEL_Mar_31_FD_184515 | JGI IMG/M metagenome (GOLD analysis project Ga0208134, IMG submission 184515) | Aqueous microbial communities from the Delaware River and Bay under freshwater to marine salinity gradient to study organic matter... | ecosystem: Environmental > Aquatic > Marine >...
TGATAATCAGTAGTAATTTCGCGCTTCGGGCGCGCGACCCTGTGTGGTCCTACTTAAAAATTTAAGGAAAAGATCATGGCAGAAGCGATGCAGGGAGCTATGCCCCCACCTCCCCAAATGGGTAATATGGCCGCCGAGATGGCCGCCGTAGAAGAGATGCGAAAGCAGGTCTCCCCGTCTGAAGTAAACAATGAGATGCTCATGGCGGCCGAACAGGCCGACCCTATTGCCGTTGCAGAGTTCAGACGTGAACTCGAAGAGATGGAAATCCCGCCGGAGGTGCTTGCACTTCTTAATACGATGGTTGATGAGGTTCTTTCTGACCCCGCTAACTACGCCGCTATCCGCGCGCGTTACATGGCGCAGGGCGTAGACGAGGAGCTTCTCCCTGAGGCGTTTGATGCTCAGCTATTTGGCGCGTTACAGGTTGCGCTTGATCAGCTTCGAGCTCCTGACACAATGGCTCCCCCACAGAATTTTGCCAAGGGCGGTATCGCAGGCCTCCGCCCAATGGCTAAGGCTATGGCTGACGCAGGCCGTAACGGCGACACAATGGTCGCTCACATTAGCCCAATTGAAGCACAAATCCTAAGGCGTATCGGTGGCAGCGGCACTACTAACCCCACCACCGGCATGCCTGAGTTCTTCCTGAAGAAGTTATTTAAGAAGATCGGCAAGACGGTCAAGAAGTTTGCCAACACTACTATTGGCAAGATCGTTATTGGCACCGCGCTCTTTATGACCGTCGGAGCAGGGGCAGCCGGAATGTTTGGTAGCACAGCCGCTCCTGCTTTGGCTGCCGCCACTAAGGGCTTTGTGGCCGGTGCAGGCACGTCTTTGCTTGGTGGCAGAAACCTTAAGGACTCCCTGAAGGCAGGCGCTATCGGCGCGGTAACTGCCGGTGCCGTAAGCGGCGTGACCCAAGGAGCAAGCGCATTTAAGTCTACTGCAGCGCCTACTGGTGCTCCGGTGAGCGAATCCATAGCCGCTGTAGATAACACAGCGGCACTTCCTGATCTTACAACAACGGCAAGAGAAACGGTGGCGGCAGGGACACCTATGCCCATGGAGCCCTTTGCTGCCGGTCCTACAGGAATGCCTGTTGCAGTTCAAAACGGAGTGGCCTCTTTACCTCAAAACGCAGGGGTTACAGCAGACATGTACACTAACGCTGTCAGCGGTTCACCTGCGGTTACAGCAGACATGTACACTAACGCTGTCAGCGGTCCACCTGCGGTAAGTGCTCAAACTGCAGCCCTGACCCCACCGCCTACATTTGGACAAAATGTCAAAGACATATTCCTAAAGGACACACTGCCCGACAGTAGTCGCTTTGATAGCTTTAAAAGTGCATTCTCGCCCACTGCGCGTAAAGCGGCAGGCGCAGACAACGCACTTTTAAAGACAATGAAACAATTTCCTGAGATGAGCAAAGAAGCAATACTCACTGCTGACTCTACGTCGGCCGTAGGAAGATATTTGGCGGCCAATACCCCGGGCATAATATCTGACCTTGCCCCTGCCGCTATAGGTGCAATGGGCATCGCCGGATTAACAGGTGCGTTTAGCCCTGAGCAACCGCAGTTACCGCCCGGCTTTGAAGGCATGACGGATGCGCCCGGCCAACGACTGCTCGAGCAGTACCCTGAGCGTTACGGCCTAAGCTTTGGCGGTGTAAATACCATGTCGCAAACTGCGCCGTATCAAATGTATCGTCCCTACGGTGCCGCGACGGGAGGCAGTACGTCTGACTTCCCACGTAAGAATGGCCATATAAACGGGCCGGGCACCGGTACATCCGACGACATCCCCGCAATGCTCAGCGACGGCGAGTTTGTATTCACCGCCAAGGCAGTACGCAACATGGGCAACGGATCAAGGCGCAAGGGCGCTAAAAAAATGTATGCACTTATGAAAAATTTAGAGGGCCGCGCCAATGGTTGATATGACGTATTCAACCCAGTACGTACGTGAAGCGCCAGAAATTGAAGCGTACAAGCTTGGGCTAATTAACGAGGCTCGAGAGCTTTACAATCAGCCTATGAACCTGCCTGCCGTTGAGGCCGCAGCGCTTTCAGGCACTGAGCAGCAAGGTATTGACTTTGCCAAGCAGGGCGTAGGGTCGTTTGAGCCTTACATCCAAGCAGCCTCTCAAGGCGTCACTCAAGGCATGGACCTCACGCAGCAGGGCGCATTAGCCGCAGGCGCTGTTGACACGACGGCTCAGTATCAAGCCGCTCAGGATATGATGGGTCGCGCAGTTCCTGTCATCGGTCAAGGTATCGGCGGTATCTTAGGTTCTGCTCAAGCGTATGACCCAAATCAAGCCGCTTCTTACATGAACCCTTACCAACAGCAGGTAACACAAAATGCTCTAGGTGAGATGCGCCGTCAGGCTGACATAGCCCAGACTGGAGCCGCTGCACAAGCGGTGGGCGCAGGTGCTTTTGGCGGGACTCGAGAGGGTGTTCAGCGCGCTGAAACCGAGCGCGGTGTTCAGGACCTGATGCAGCAGCGAATCATGCAGGACTACGCCAACAACTACGCGCAGGCACAGCAAGCGTCAATGCAGGGATTTGAATCTCAGCAGCAGCGCCAACTGGCCGGTGGTCAGGCGTTAGGTCAGGCCGGAATGCAGTTCGCGAACCTTGGACAGGGTATCGGCGGTTTGACTGCACAGCAGGCAGGAGTCGACATTAGCAAGGCAGGCGCATTGGGCAGCCTTGGCGGCCAGATGGGCTCTCTTGGTACTCAGTATGGCGCACTTGGTCAGGCTACACAGCAGCTCGGCGCGGCAGACACAGGCCTGTTGATGGGTCTCGGTGGTCTCGAACGTCAAAATGAGCAGGCTCAGATTGACGCGATTCGATCAACTCAGATGCAGGAGTCGATGGCGCCTTATCAGCAGCTTGGGTTTGTTTCAGACATTTATCGTGGCGCACCAACCACTTCAATGGCACTAACCGCTCAGACCGCCCCTAGCGCGAGCCCACTGCAGACAGCGGTAGGCTTAGGAGTAGGCGCGTTGTCCACGGCAGCCGGTGCACAGAAAGCAGGGTTATTCTAATGAAAGAAAAGCTTCAGATGGTTGATGACGATCAGGTCGAAAACGTCGGGATTATGTCCGGCTTTATGGACGAGATCGACGAGTTAATGGAAGAAATCTCAGGCGAAGAGCGTGAGGAAGGTGACGACGCCGACATGGCGCGGATGATGGCGCGCACGCCTGACTCACCTGAAATCCTCATGAACAACCTTCGTGGTGACATGCGTTCGGTAGACGCACGCCGCGAGGAGCTCGCTGATCTGGTTGGATTCCGTGAAGCTGAAGAAACGCCTGAGGGCGTGCTTACGCTGTTGCAGTCGGTCCTTGCTCAGCAAGCGGCTGCTCCGCCTATGCCTGCACCTATGCCACAAGGCATGCCTCCTGAAATGGCCGGAATGGCGCCACCTCCTATGCCTGCGGGTCCTGCACCTGCGATGGCCGGTATTGGTGGACTGCCCATGGACCAAGGACCTGCGCCTATGGCGATGGCTAACGGAGGCATGGTCCAGTATTTTCAAGAAGGTAGCGAGGAGCCACAAGGCTCTGATCCGGGCGGCGTTACCCCTAATAGTGGAGCATATCCGCCTGAGGTTGTGGCAGCAGCCATAGAACGCTATAAAGCGATAATGAATCAGCAGCCTGAAACTGTTCCTACCCTGCAGGCAGGTATGGATGCAAGCTTGCCTATGTATCAAGAGTTATTGGGAAGCGATCCGAAGGATACGCAGGCGCAGATGTTATTTGACATTGGTCAGGCAGCGCTTGGCTATGCCGGTAACGTAGGCCCTGACGGGCAGCGACTACAGGGCTCTGCTGCAGCAAGACTAGCGGGTGCTACAAGAGAATTGCCCGGCCGTATCGGCGCACGTGCAGCAGGCATGTCCAAAGAGGCGCAAGCGCTTAAGATGGCAGCACTGCAAGCGGCTCAAGGTGAAAGGACCGCCGCTCAGGAAAGAAACTTGGCCCTTGGTGAGCGTCAGGGTGAAATCTATAAGGATGTGGTCACACAAGAACCTGCAGCAAGAATGCTGTCGCCGGAAGAAGTTAGCGTGATGGGTTTGGACTCTGAGGCGGGCGCATGGGGCGTGGACGGGAAAGGTAAACCCTTCTTAGCCGGAGGTCGGACGCCTGCAGGCACTAACATAAGTATGGGTACAAATAAGCTTGGCGCAGAAGTTGGAAAACTAGCGGGTGCTCAGCTTGATGCTTCTTACAACGCGGCTAATGGCGCATTGTCGACTAAGAACAGCATTGCTTTAATCAGACCTACACTAGAAGCGGAAGACGCTGTGTTTGCAGGACCGTTAAGCGGTGCCCGTTTATATGTTAATAGATTAGGTAGTGTTCTTGGTGTAGAAGGCGCAACGGACCAAGAGCGGCTAAATAACACAGTAAACGCAATGCGTACCCTTGCTCAATTCGAGCTACAGGCAGCAGAAGCAATGCGTGGGCAGGGTCAAATCACAGAAAATGAGCGCGCATTGATTAGACGAACTGCCGCAGGGGAATTGGACAAGATGACGCAAGAAGAAGTTGTCACGCTGTTAAATGCCCTCGACAAAACAGCCGACTACAAAATTAATCAGCATAATTCACGCTTAGAGCACTTTAAATCGGTCTATTCAGATGACGAGGATACGATGAGGAATCTAAACTTGTTTGAATTAACCGAAGTGCCGTTGTTTAGCCCTACTACCGATGTTAGGTCAGCGGCTAGTGCAATTATCCGAGGAAACTAACGATGCCGGATACTGCTGAAGATTACGCAAGTTGGATCGTAGCCAACAAAGATAAGAAAGGCACGCCTGAATTTGAAACTGTTGCAACAGCCTATCAGCAGGCACTTGATGCGGAAGGGGCTGCTGTTGCCCCTTCGGTTGTCCCTGCACCGACCGAGGACGTTGGCTTTTTTGGGGGTATAAAAGAAACCTTCACCGGCGAACGGAGAACAACCGACGAGATTGAAAGGATGCCCACTTGGCAAACGATGCCGGAGTTCCAGTCTTGGTCTACAGTATTCCCTGAGCAGGCAAAGGTCGCGGTAGGCACTATGATGGCCCGCCCAGAAGAAATGGCTAACGTGATTAAGGAACAATTCCCTGACATTACCACTCGAGTGGATGAGATGGGGAATCAAATCCTAAGGTCCTCGGTCAACGGGCAGGAATATGCCATTAAGCCGGGCTTTGAGGCCAGTGACATCCCACGCGCACTTTCTTCAGGCGCTCTATTTTCTTTGCTCAAAGGCCGAGGGCTTATTCGTTCGGGTGCAGAAAGTGCGGGAATGCAAGCAGGTTATGAAGGGCTCCAGACTTTATTAGGAGGAGACTTTGGAACAACCGATGTAGGCTTAGCCGGTGCTGCCCCGCCTGCGTTAAAAGCGTTGGGTTTTGCCATAAAGATGGGGTTTCCAAATACTATAGGTAGGCTGCTAAACAAAAACAACCCGCCCGCCAACGTGACAGGCCTACCTACACTGTCAGACCAAGAGCTTGTTGATGTAGCTAGAAGAGCGGCACAAAACGATAAAGAGGCCATTCGCTTAATGGCCGAAATGGCTGCACCTGATGAAAAAGTACTTGCTGCCGCGCAGCGCTTAGGCATTGAAGATTTCTTGCAGCCCGATCATTACACCACGGACCAAGGCTTTAGAGAGCTTGCTCAAATAGCGAAATCTGTAAAACCTTCTGCCGTAGGAGCCGCTGAAACAGTCGGCCTGCAGAAAGTTGGCCAAAGAGCGTTGGATTTAATCGAAGAGCTTGGGGGAACAACAGATCTAAGTCGCATAAACCAACAAGTGCGCCAAACAATGCGTACCACGCTAGATGAATTAGATCCCGCTGAAACAATCCAATGGACTAACCTCCGGAAAGGTGTCGGCGAAGCTAACCGCTTTAACCCGTCTAAAATTATTGCTCACTTAGAGGAAAGGATTCAGAAAGTAGGCGGCGACGTTAACGATCTGTCTAATTTAGAGCAGTATGTCTACAACAAATTAATGCCTAGAGAAGTTTACGGGAAAGTAGGCGGGCAAAAAGTATTGGTTTCAATTGACGACCCCACGTACACGCTAATAGACGATGTCAGGCGCACCGTTGGCAAAGCTGCAAGGTCACAGGGCGAGTTAGGGGCTAACGCGGACACTGGAATGGCTAAGTTGTTGTACGGAATTCTAGATTCTGATGTTGCAGCCATTGCCGGTCAAGCAGGGAAACAAGAGTTATACGATGCCGCTAAAGCAACCACTAGAACCATAGTCGGGCTTGAAAACGACATGATCTCGTTGTTTGGAAAGCAGCTTTCGATGTCTATGGTTGACAACATAAACAACAGCATAAAGCAGTTAGCTAAGGGCGACGCTGACACAATAGTACGGTTAATAGGTAATGTACCTGAAGAAATGCGTGAGCGCGTAGTGACTTCTGGATTAGTAGGAGCATTTGGTAAAGCTACGGCAGACGGCGCGCTAAATTTCAATAGCTATAAACTATGGTTTGAAGGCCTGCTTCGTAATCGCGTAGCCATGAACACCGTGTTTAAATACCTGCCAGAGGGCAGTAGGCGTCAGTTATTTGACCTTTATCGTGTTTCAAAGGCAGTGAAGTTATCCACTGACCAAAGGGTGCGTACAGGACGGCCTATTCAAAAGGGCTTAGAGGAAGGGGACAGGTTACTGGCTCGCCTTTATGAGGTAGGAAAGCGCACTGCAATAGGTATCCCTGTAGAGGCGGCAGGGGCAACAGTAGGGTTGGGTGGTTGGGGTCTAGCTGCGGGTATTACGTCAGCGATAGTTGGCGGCAGGGGAATGAAAGAGACAACCACTGCGGCACTAGATAGGTTAATTGCTTCACCTCAGTTTGTTAATGCAGTCAAACAGGCAGGAACGGCTCAAGAACAGCAGACGGTTAAGGCTCTGGCAGCAACAAAACCATTTGTTCAATTTATGGAATCGGTTAACTTGCCTCCAAGTTCTGCTGAGCAGTTCATCTTAAGCGCGTTCCAATCAGCGCGTGCGGCCGCAGGCGAGCAAGAATTCCCTGTTGAAGAACCCGATGCTCCTGCTGCGCCGCCTCAGGCTCGAGTCATGCCTAGCGCACCACCGACACGTGGCGTGCCGGGTCTTGGTACAGAGCAGCCTGCTCCTGCTCCTGCTGCGCCTGCCGTGGCCCAAGGACCTGTGAACTCGCAAAGCAGGGAGATGCTGCAGCAGTTATTCCCAGAGGAACGACTGGCATAAAAAAGGCCCCTAATAGGGGCCTTTTCTTTATGGGCAAACTACAGTGTATGTATCGTCGTCGTTCTTACTGATGTCGCCCGGCCATAAGTAACCAAAGTCATAGCCCTCGGCTAAATCAAGCTCTCGATCCCGAGAAGCTATCTTCGCTGCTTCTTCGGCCTCTACTGCTGTCTTATAGGTCCTCCAAGAAACTTTGCATCCACACTCGTGCTTCAATGGCTTGGGATAATCCATAACTTTCTCCTGTATTAATTTTAAAGAACTGCCATCTCTCAGATGACGTAGTCATTGTACCACACTTTACTACTTAATGCAAACACCTATTTTTCACCACCCTTATGGAACTCGTCGACTCGACGCATCCACAGGTCTTTATAGCCTTGGAACTCGCGGCCTGCGGTGGAGAACTCCGCAGTGCTGCCGTCTGATCGGACCGCCATCAACACCACCGCATTGTCGATTTTAGTGCCGTGCATTTCATCGTGCGCTAAAGCATACGCCGCTAACTGACAGAAATAATCCTCGATCCACTCCCGCTTTTTCGGTTTGTTGCTTTGCTTAAAGTCGATGATGGCAGGCTTGTCTCGATAGACGCCGACCAAGTCCGTGGTCCCCGCATACTTCTCCGGATAAAACAGAGAAACCTCAGAGCCCCAGATTTCATTCACGTTGTGAAAGTATCGGTTGATAATCTTGTAGCCGAGCTCGTAGCCCTTACACATTTCCCAGTTCGTCGGGCGGGGCAGGTCTCGATACGCGACCATCCGTTCAATGACCTCGTGCAAATAGGTACCAACTAATGACGCCTCGTTTTTAATACGCTCCGCCTCCTCTTCACCTACGCGCGCGACCCACGCATCAAGGCCTCCTTTATCTGCCTTAGTGGCTGACAGGATAGTCGTCACGCTTGGTAGTTTCTGCTCGCCGTAGATATACCGGCGGCCCTCGGGCAGGTCCTGACGTTGCAGGGAGATGTATTTAAATTTCTTTCGCAGTGGGATTAAATCAACCAATCTTTCATCTCCTCGCCAAGCACCTCGTTGGCTATGTCAATTTTGGAACGCAGGGCCTTGACTATTTTCTCGTCAACCGTGCCCGGCACCATAAGGTCCACATAAGTCACAGACTTAGTCTGGCCGATTCGATGCGCGCGGTCCTCGGACTGCAAACGGACCTCGAGGTCAAAACTGTTACTATAATACACAACTGTATTCGCTGCTGTGAGCGTAAGTCCGTATCCGCCGGTCCTTGGGTTGCCAACAAAGAACCTGAGCTCGCTGTCGGGGTCTTGGAATTCACGGACCACGCGCCTGCGCTCTTCGTCATCAGTGTCACCGTAGTAAGTTCCGACGGCGTTCATGCCGTACTCTTTTGCCAGAGCAATCTTGATGGCCTCGATGTCGTGGCGGTAGTTCGCCCAGATGATGACTTTGTCTGACGTCTCTTCGACCACGGACAAAAGTTCGTCCATTCGTTTGCTTGGAATGCTTATCTCTGTCCCGTCGTCCAGTTTAGAGTGGCCGCAAGCTATCTGGTGCAGACGCATAATCTGAGTCAGGGCGTTAACCGTCGTCGTCATTCCCTTGTCGAACAGGGCCAGAGCAAGTGAGGACATCTCGTCGTAGGCCTTGCGCTGCTCTTTGGTTAACTCGACCTCACGCTTGACGAATACCTTGGGAGGCAGATCGAGGCACTCTTCTTTAGTGATGCGGTAGGCAAACTTATCAAGCTTCTCTTTGAGCTCGTCGAGCTTGCGATAGCCGACGATCTTCTTAAAGCTGTGGCTGCCCATGTGCTTCTCAACAAGAATCGCATAGCGTGCGCGGAACGAATAAAAGCTTGGCGCGTTAAGGCATTCTTCTGACAGGAAGGCGCACTGTTGGTACAGGTCCATAGGCGAACGAGTGACCGGCGAACCTGTCATGATCCGTCGATAAAGGGCCTGCTGCCCTACCTTCAGGACGTTCTTCGCACGCTTAGCTGTTGGCGTTTTGATCGTAGTGCTCTCGTCGATGGACATAAAACACTTGGTATACATTGCGAAACGCTTTGCATACTCGAAGCCCTTCGTGGTCGAGAGGGCCTCCACGTTCATCACGAGAATCTTTAAATCCTCTGTGACCTCCCACAAGTTTTCGAGCTGAGCCCTCTCCGCTTTACGTGGGTTAGGGGTCCAAAGCGCCGTGCGGTGAATCACGTGGTCAGGCAAATGCTTGGGCAGTTCTTCGTCCACCCAGTTACGATAAACACCCTTCGGCGCTATGATAAGTGCCGAATTTATTTTGCCCACGTCATAAAGCATAGCCAGATTGTTAATGACCATGAACGATTTACCAGTACCCATGTCAGCAAAAAGCGCTGCTACAGGCCTTTTCCAGAACTGTTCTAAATATTTTTTTTGATGTGCAAACGGTTGATTTTTAAACCGATAGCGATCAATCCACAAGTTTTCCACAGCTTATCTCCTTTCTAGGTTTGCTTTTCGGTTGACACCGACTAGCCAACGCAGTGTATCATAGCGGCTCGCAATTGCGAAACAACCCAGAAAGGAGAATGAAAGTGGCAAAAGTTTTTGTAGTTTCTGAGACGCAGAAACATAATATTATTCCCGCAGCCGATTTCGGTGACATCGAAATTGTCCTGCCACCTAACCAAGCGCAGGTTATTTTCTCGTCCGGTCCGACTGTTCAAAGAGTCAAGCGGGCGCTAGAAGATTTCTGTGACGACGACTACCTCTTGTTTATTGGTGACCCAACCGCCATTAGTATTTTAGCTGCAGTTGCTGCCGCTAAGAACTCTGGCCGGTACAAGGCGCTGAAGTGGGACAAGCAGGAGCGCCGGTACTTACCTATACAGATCGATTTATTTCCACACAGAAGGGATAACGATAATGATTGATTTTGAAAAAGACGCAGAGGCGTTAAAGCTACAGGACGACGATATCGAAGGTATCGCGGCATTAGCAAAAAGAGCTAAAGAGTTAGAGAAAGAGGTCGAAGACCTTGAAGCGGTCACGAAAGAAAGAAAGGATCAGCTAAGAAAATTAACTGAACAGTCTATACCTGAAGCCTTAACCCAAGTCGGCATGAAAGGTTTTGTGATGGAAGACGGCAGCAGGATTGAGCTCAAGGCTTTTTATTCTGCCAGTATTTCTGCCGCACGTAGAGCCGAGGCGTTCCAGTGGTTACGCGATCACGGCATGGACGACATCATTAAGAACACTGTCAGCGTTCGATTCGGACGTGGCGAAGACGAGCTCTGTTCTCGTCTGTTAGAGATTCTTGGCACGCAAGGCTACCCTGCCGAGCAAGCTGAGAAGATAGAACCCATGACCTTGAAAGCATGGGTGAAGGAGCAGGTCGAGCGGGGCAATGAATTCCCAACCGAACTGTTTGGCGCCTACATGGGCCAGAAAGCAATCATTAAATCTTAAAGAGAAAAGGAAAAAGAGACATGGCTAAATCTGCAGAAGTAGCAGTAAAAGGCAACACAGCGGTCGCGTTAGCGATGAACTTCGAAGGTGACGCACAGAGCGGCTTCGAGCAAATGGATCAGGACGACTTTGCTCTACCGTTCTTACGGATCCTGACAAACATGTCACCAGAGATTGGTGAGGTAGATGGGGCAAGCCCCGGCATGATCTACAACTCAGTCACCGGCGAGCTATTCGATGGCAAGAAGGGCGTACAGGTTATTCCTTGCACGTACATTCGCCAGTATATCGAATGGGCACCACGTGGATCAGGCAGCGGTGGACCGCTGAACATCTACCCCGCAACAAGTGACATCCTGTCCCGCACGCATCGCGAGCCGGGCGATAACAAGGATTACACAGACAGCGGAAGCTACATTGAAAACACAGCAAATCATTACGTGATGATGCTAGACGACGCAGGCGTTCCAAACCCTGCGCTGATCGTAATGAAATCCACTCAGCTAAAGAAGTCACGCAAGTGGAACAGCATGATGATGTCGGTAAAGCTCACTGGAGCCAACGGCATGTTTACTCCACCTATGTACTCGCAGGTTTACCGACTAACTGTCGCGTCTGAGTCTAATGACAAAGGCAAGTGGCACGGTTGGGAAATTGAGCGAGTGGGCAGCGTTGAAGATGCAGGCGTTTACGATACTGCAAAACAATTCGCTGCAAGCATCGGTGCAGGAGATGTAAAAGTGAAGCACCAAGATGAATCGAAGCCTAGTACAGGTGAGGAGTCACACAGTCACTTTTAAGTCTGACGCCGGAGGGTAAAACCTCCGGCCTTTACCGAGAAAGAAGAATGGAAAAGCTAGATAAATTCATGGCCATCTTCGAAGGTTTGCACTGCGCCTACGGCACCTATCGAATCTCAGGTGAGCCAAATGAGAAGGGCAAGAGTACTGGTCAGGCGCTCGTCGTACGCAAGCCGCCGACCAAGGACCTGTGGCAACGCCACTTTGACGGCATAGACCCGTCACTCGGAATCATTCCAATACGCGCCGACAATAGCTGTACGTGGGGCGCGATAGATATTGACCAGTACCCGCTAGACCTGCAGGCGCTGATCGAGAAGATTAAAAAGCTTGGGCTACCGCTCGTGACTTTCCGCAGTAAGTCAGGGGGCGCACACGTCTATTGTTTCACCAAGACCCCTGTGCCTGCGGGCGACATGCAAAAGTATCTGACTGCATGCGGCGGCCTGCTCGGTGAAGCAGGGCGCGAGATATTCCCTAAGCAATCTGAAATCCTAGTCGAGCGGGGTGACACCGGCAACTACCTCAACCTGCCTTACTTCGGCGGAGAGAAGAGCCTGCGCTACGCGCTTAAGGAAGACGGTAACAGTGCGACGCTAGACGAGTTCTTCGAGATATACGAAGCCAACGTGCAAGACGCTTTGGTCATGCCTAAGCCTCCAGAGAAACCTGACACGCCTGTTAAGGATGGACCGCCATGCCTGCAGGCCCTCTGTTCGCAGGGATTTCCTGAAGGCTCACGGAACAACGGCATGTTCTCTGTCGGCATCTACCTCAAGAAAGCTTTCCCGGTCGGATGGGAAGACAAGCTAATGGAGTACAACCATAAGTACTTTAATCCGCCGCTTGGGCTGCAGGAAATTGCGCTGATACAGAAGCAGCTAGAGAAAAAAGAATACCGTTACAAGTGTAAGGACGACCCCATAAAATCATTCTGCAACCCTGCCCTGTGCAGGCAGCGCAAGCATGGCATTGGTGGCGATGGACCGGACAGCCCGCAGCTCACGTCACTGAGTAAGTACGCAAGCGAACCGCCACTGTGGTTCCTTGACGTTAACGGCAAGCGCATTGAACTTGAAACGGAAAGCCTGTTCAATCAAATGTTTTTCCAGAAGGCCTGCATGGAGCGGCTGAACGTACTGCCGCCGACAATCAAAAAGCCTGACTGGGAGCAGCTTGTAAATGAACTGCTAGGTGAGATGGTTGAGTTGCAGGCCATCACCGAGGCAAGCGAAGACACCACAATCACCGGCAGATTCGCTGACCTTGTTGAGGAGTTTACGACTCACTTGCAGCAGGCAATGGACCGTGACGAGATTCTCATGGGCCGTGTCTGGACCGATGAAGAGAACGGTGTTTGTTATCTACGGATCAAGGACCTCGAAGCACACCTGAAGCGTAACAACTTCGGCACGTTGTCCGCGCCTAAGATGGCGCAGCGGTTACGTGAGCTAGGCGGTGAGCCAAGCGCTATAAAGCTTAAGGGCCGCACGGCTCGAGTGTGGAAGCTGCCTGTGTTTGATAAGCAGGATGCGCCATTCGATACGCCTACTAACAATGACTCGGTGCCGTTCTAATGATGACTAAGGTGTTTGGCCCGCCGGGTTCAGGGAAAACCACGTTCCTTCTTAACGTCGTTGAGAAGGAGCTCGCCGACAATACGCTATCGAGCCAGATAGGTTACTTCTCGTTTACTCGCAAGGCAGCAGGTGAGGCTCGTGATCGAGCGATTCAGAAGTTCCCTAGCCTGAACGCCGAGACGGACTTTCCGTGGTTCCGCACGCTACATAGTCTTGCCTATCACTGCCTCGGAGCAGGGGCCAAGGACCTGATGTCTGCAGAGGATTACGCGACGTTCGCAAAGGAAACAGGCCTCGAGGTGTCAACCTCGCTAGAGGGCGACGACTATATCGTGCGCGCAGACAACGCAATCCTGAACGAGATAAACATCGCACGCATTCGAGGCATAGACCTGCGAACACATTACAACCGCAGCAACATGGAAATCGAATGGTTCTACTTTGAGTTCGTCGAGCGTGCCTACCGTAAGTTTAAGGCGGCGCACATGCTGATGGATTTTACGGACTTGCTCGAGAGACTGATCGAACAGCAGGAACGACTGCCTGCACTTGAAGTGCTGATTGTCGACGAGGCACAAGACCTCTCACGCTTGCAGTGGAAACTCGTCATGGCATTGGCAGAGAAAGCAGACCGCACGTTTGTCGCAGGAGATGATGACCAAGCGGTGTACACGTGGTCCGGTGCTGACGTGGAAAGCTTCCTGTCCTGTGAGGGTGAGGTAAAGATTCTCGAGCAGTCCTATCGCGTACCGGCTAAGGTCCACTTCCTTGCAAACTCTATCGTGAAGCGAATTCAGAACAGGCAGGAGAAAATCTGGGCGCCACGACAGGAGCAAGGCGAGATAAATTATTACAACCAATTCGAGCAGGTGGATATCAGCAAGGGCGAATGGTTAATCATGGCCTCCACGAACTACATGCTCAACGAGCTGCACAACTGGATCAAAAGCCAAGGCCTACTTTTCGAGCGCAATGGACAACGGAGCATTGCCGATTCGGTGGTGACCTCTGTCATTGGTTGGGAGCGGTTACGCAAAGGCCAATCGGTCGGCTATGACGTGCTGCGGCAAATCTATAAGCACTTGCCTGCTTCCTCGATAAAGCGCGGGTTTAAATCGCTAAGGCATGCGGACCCCGAGGCTATGTATGACATGGCCGAGCTCAAAGCTAACCAAGGGTTACTGACCGACGCCATCTGGCACGAAGCCTTGACCAAGATAGGCGAAGACAAACGCGACTACCTGATTGCTGTGCTGAGGCGTGGTGCGAAGTTAGGCGTGAAGCCTGCGATACAACTGTCTACGATCCACGGAGCAAAGGGCGGAGAGGCGGACAATGTTTTATTGCTCACGGACCTGAGCCCTAAGTTTGCAAAAGATTATGCGAAGAACGCCGATGACATTAATCGATTGCTCTATGTGGGCGTCACGCGCACAAGGCAATCGCTGCACATTGTATTGCCCAAGAATGAAGAGAGAGGATTTAGATTTTGAGCGAATGGACCCCACCACAACATTTCCCTGACCTGTCGGAAGCAAAAGAGATTGCCATCGACCTCGAGACTTGCGATCCGAACATGGAGAAGTTCGGGCCCGGTTGGCCACGCAACGACGGGTTCATTGTCGGCTATGCTGTTGCAGTAGACGGGTGGTGTGGTTACTACCCTATCGCACATGGCGGTGGCGGCAACCTTGATAAAAGAATGGTCGAGGCATGGATCACGGACATCCTAAAGCTGCCCTGCCCGAAGGTGATGCACAACGCAGCATACGACTTGGGTTGGCTGTGGGCGTCAGGGTTCGAGGTCCAAGGAACAATTATCGACACGATGATTGCTGCAGGCCTAGTCGACGAGAACCGGTACAGCTACGCACTCAACTCTCTGGGTTTCGATATGCTCAAAGAGATTAAGTCAGAGGAGCAGCTCAAGAAGGCGGCTGCAGATTTTGGCGTGCACCCAAAGAAAGAGCTCTGGAAACTTCCGGCGCATTTTGTCGGCGCTTACGGCGAACAGGATGCGGCACTCACGCTAAAGCTCTGGCATCACCTCGAGACCTTGCTAAGGCAAGAGGAAGTAGAATCCATCTTCCAATTGGAAACTGAGATACTGCCGGTGCTTGTAGGCATGACATTCAAAGGCATTCGGTTTGATAGAAAGAAAGCGATAGAGCTCACTGAGGAGCTCAAGAAGAAAGAGAAAAAGATGATGGCTTTTATTCGCAAGGAGGCAGGCGTCCCTGTCGACATGTGGGCAGCGGCAAGCATTGCAAAGGCGTTTGATAAGCTAAACATCAATTACCCTAAGACAGAAAAGGGCGCGCCAAGTTTTACTAAGTCCTTCCTCGAGGGATGCGAGCATCCGATTGCCAAGGCCATTGTTGAGGTGCGCGAGATAAACAAGACGCACAACACCTTCCTGCAACCGTACCTCGATGCCAGTGAGGCCACCGGGCGAATCCATTCGCACATTAACCAGTTGCGAGGTGAAGGCGGGGGCACGGTCACCGGCCGACTGTCCATGAACCAACCGAATTTGCAGCAAGTGCCTGCCCGCCATCCGATAATAGGCCCAATGGTCCGAGGTTTGTTCTTGCCTGAGGAAGGCGAGCTATGGGCGGCTAACGACTTCTCGAGTCAGGAGCCCCGCCTACTGGTTCACTATGCAAGCCTGTTGAAACTGGATGGCGCCGGTAAGATGGCTGAGGCGTACCAAGAGGACCCCGGCACTGACTTCCACCAAATGGTCGCCGACCTTGCAGGGATTGATCGTAAGCAGGCCAAGACAATCGGCCTCGGATTGATTTACGGCATGGGCGTTAAGAAGCTTGCGATAGAGCTCGACATGCACGACGACGAAGCGAAGGAGTTGATCCAGACATTCCACGCCAAGGTCCCTTTCCTTAAATCTACAATCCACGCAGTGCAGAAGCGCATCGAATACCCTGCCTCCGGCGGATCGATCAGAACATTGCTCGGCCGCAAGTGTCGCTTTCCTTTGTGGGAACCAATGGCGTGGGGAATCAACAAGGCGTTGCCCTACGAAGAGGCTGCTGCAAAGTACGGCACACGAATTAAGCGCGCCATGACCTACAAGGGCACGAATAAATTGATCCAAGGAAGCGCAGCGGACCAGTGCAAGAGCGCCATGCTTGCCCTACACAAGGCCGGGTTCAACATCATGCTGCAGGTGCATGATGAGATAGCCCTCTCTGTAAAAAGCCGTGAAGAGGCCGAGGGGGCCGCTAAGATCATGCGCGAAGCGGTAGAGCTCGCCGTGCCAAGCAAGGTGGACGTTGAGGTTGGGCCCAATTGGGGCGAATCAAAGTAGCCACGTATATTATAATACTGTAAGCTTCATATACCAATCAGAAAGGAGAAGACTATGCCAACAGGTGTGTACGTGCGACGACGTGTCCACAAGAATCGAAAGAGACGGCCGAAGGGTTACGTGCCCCCGCCCTCGCCGTCTAAGCGAGAAACGCCGTGGGCGAACCTATGCGTGCGGGCAGAGCATTACGCGATGCTGCGCGAGCTAGGGGAGTTCTACGAGGCGCCGCTGAGCAAGATCGCAGGCTCGTTGATCACGCGCCATTTCCTTGATCTGTTGAAAGACAGTGACCCAGTCAAAGCCCATGCCCTCGAGCAGGAATACAAAAATGAAAAATACAGTAAGCAGCTCCTTGACCTTGCCGGTTGAGGTGGTCTATGAAATCCTACCTGCTGAATTTGGGTTGCCGGAACAGGTCGATATTGTTGCAGTAAACATAACCGTCAGGGGTCCCTCTGGCAGGAAAAGAAAAGTCGACGTGTTAGCAATGTTAGATGAGGCGGAGGTATTCAGACTTGAAGACGAAACCGATCAGACAGGAGAATGAAATGGTAGTCTATAAAATAGGGCCTAAATGGTACAAATCCATGGTCACGGTTGGCACGACAAAGCACACCTTTTTTGGGTACAGCCGAGAGGAAGTTGCAGGCCGAGCTAAGCAGGAGATTGAAAAAAAGGAGGCGCGCAATGTTTAAGCGACTCAAGGCTAAGCTGTTAGGCCAGAAGCCACTGGACCATGACGAGATTATGTTCGCCTATATGGACGCAGCCAAGCACGTTAAGCCTGCGCCGCTGTTCGCTAAGGACTTCGCCCGGCTCATCGAGGCCAAGCATGGCATCATTGGCCGCTACAAGACGGAGCCAATGAACTATGACCAGTGAGGACCTAAGCAAAAAGCCCTGCCCCTGCGGCGAGACAATGGGGCAGATAATAGGCCACGACGAGAATGCTCAGAAAGAATTGGTGCCCGTGCGCCGAGGTTGGTATTGTTTTAGCTGCAGGCATTGGGAAGACGCAATTTTACGGGAGAGGGTCGTTGAAAACTATTGAAGATTTCAGCCGATTAGTGGTCGAGATGTACGACGAGTTGTGGGCCGTGGTCGAAGAGATGGAAGACACTCTCGACATCGGCCCCAGTGAGCTCATGTGCGTCTTGACTAATATGCTGTGCGCCACGGCCCAAGGATCAGGGGTCAAGAAAGAAGCTTTTCTCGTGATGATGGAACTGCACTACGACGTGGACAGGGAAAAGCTCAACGATTACTCTGAAGAAGAGACCACGGTCCACTAACCTGTTGATTTAGTTAATTAAAATAAGTAGAAAAAAGTAGTTGCGCTGCCTGATCAGTGTGCTAGTATTCGTTTGTAGTTTAATTTAACCGATACAGGAGAAAGACATGAAACTGACTAGAGAATTTTTTGTACCCGCTGAGTTCAAGGAAAAGATTGTTAAGTTCGATGGCGCCCTCGAGGTATACATCGTTGACAACGGTCCTAGCTACGTGGCCAAGGGCTTCAAAGGCAAAGCTGCCAAGCCTGCTTTCTATTACGATTTCAAGACTGCCGAGCGAATGGCTGAGTACATTGACAAGTTCTTTGCTGACTACGCCGAAATGGTTGAGTACAAGGCTAACGAAAAAGCAAAGGCCAAAGCTCAAAAAGCAGAAGCTGCCAAGAATCTTAAAGTCGGGGACATCTACTACAGCTCTTGGGGCTACGATCAAACTAACATTGACTTCTATAAGATTGTCGACGTTAAGGGCGCTAAGGCTACATTGGTTAAGATTGCTAAGTCATACTTAGACAGCGAGTTTGCTTACGAAGACAAGGTTGTGCCTGCCCCTAACGTCATTGTAGGTAAGCCCATGAACAAGATCGTTGACCAGTTCGGCAACTTCAACATTGCAAGCTACGCCGGTGCCTATAAATGGAACGGTGAGCCTAAATCTCAAACTGCTTCGGGGTACGGACACTAATGCGAATCCTATTAGCACTGGCCGACGGAACATGGCCCTCGTACAACCCAGATATCCAATGCAACTAAGGACCCACGTATGAAAATTGAAACAGGCGTTCCATTACCCGAGTCCTCACGGGCTCGTAAGTACCCCTTCCTCGAGATGTCAGTAGGCGAGTCAGTCTACTTCGACGGCGAAGAAGTAAACGGCCGCGCTTACCGCGCTGCTATGTCAACGGGTAGGCGTCACAATCAAAAGTATGTCGCCCGCCGTGAAGACAACGGCCTGAGAATCTGGAGGGCAGAATGATGTTAGCGATTAACACGCAGGAGATTGTGGACAGCCATCTCGAGTTGATGAAACTTGTCGACAAGGTGCAGGTAATAAACTTTCTTAAGACTGCTATGGATGACCCTAGCGCCACGGTCGACAACCTTGTCGAGTACCTGCACAAGGCGCGGGTCGACTCGTACAACATGGGCGCAGGAAACACTGATCCCGTTAATGGCTTAACCAAACGCCACGGAGAAAAATAATGAGTAAGGGAAGCAGACCACGCCCACTAAGCGTAAGCAAAGATAAGTTCGACGACAACTTCGACCGCATCTTCGGTAAGAAGGCCAACGTCGACACCCTCACGATTCGAGTGTCAGGGACCACGGCCCACGGGTCAACTCTGTCTCCAGAAAGCACCGTGCTCGAGCTCAGCCCGAAGGAGCCTGTTGAATGACCACGACTCGAATTAATGTTCTTACTTTACCTGAGCGCGCTCGCTTACGTGCAGAATTAGAACGTCAGGTACAGGAATACAAAGCCAACGGCGGAGTGATAACCGTTTGTCCGCCACGCGCTTTTAGTGAAGCTGACCCGGATGCCCCCAAGAGAAAGTTTGATCGCCTCATGCGCCCAGACTCATTAACCGATCCAACCAACCGAGATATCGGGGCGCATCGCCCTGCTCACAAGAAAGGAGAAGACGCATGATACCTAAAGATGAATTGCAGCATCTAGCATATTAATTTAGGGAAAACAGGATGTATGACTACCAGTGCAAAATTGTCCGTGTTGTCGATGGAGATACTGTCGATGTTGATATTGATCTTGGCTTTGATACTTGGCGTCGTGGTGAGCGCATTCGTTTGTACGGTATTGATACTCCAGAGTGCCGCACACGAGATGCAGAGGAAAAAGCTGCCGGACTCTTGGCGAAGGAGTTTGTCGAGGACGCGCTCCACGTCGGAGGAACCTATCGCCTCCAGACAAAAGAAAAAGGAAAGTTCGGCCGGTACCTCGGAACGATCTACCTGACCGACGACACCTCGATAAACGCTGCGCTAGTCACCGAGCATTTGGCGGTGCCTTACACTGGGCAAAACAAAAAAGAAATCCAAGCGCAGCACAAGGCTAACTTTCAGATACTCAAAGACAAGCGGTTATTGTGATGGACTATAAAACAGCAGCAATTACAGACCCATTAGAACTGCTGAGTAAAGAGCAGTTCCCTGTTTTACTATCTACCGCGCTAGAAAAAGGAACACTAACCGACAGGCATAAAAAAATAATTATTTTGCGCTACGGGTTAGATGGAGAAAACCCTAAAAGCCTGCAGAAAGTAGCGGACCTGTTCGGCTTGAGTCGAGAAAGAATAAGACAAATAGAACGTGAAGCTCTTCGTAAACTTAAGCAAAGCAAAGAACTACAGTTAGGCTATGCTTTTGACATTGAAAAAAAACAGAGGTTACAAAGAAGGAAAGAAAAAGAACGTCAGTCAATGCTCGTTGAGCTCGACGATGCCTTTAGGTATTTACGAGCCGGGTGGCGCATAGATCAGATCAGCTTCATGACTGGCGTGCCTACCAAAGAATTAGAAACATGGTTCTATCGAAACGAGGATTTGGAGAAATGAAAGCTTGGCCGTGGGAAGTAGTACAGGAGGCCTTCCGACTTCGTGACGAAGGCATTCCTAAAAAATTAATCAGCCGCAAGCTCGGGCCGTCAACACACACCTTGAACGACTGGTTTAATAGACCGGGTTATCTGGAGAAAATAAATGGACGAAGAAAAAGCAATCCTAGCTTTAGTCTCGACGGTAATGATGCACGCGCTGCTCGGCAGATCGAAGCGTTCTACCGATCAACTGGCACGTGAAGCGGTAATAGTTGCTGAGCAGCTCATCGACGAAATCAATCTCACCATGGAGCACCGCTGATGTTTACCTCCGCACTGGCCTGCCTCGCACTTACGATTTATCACGAAGCGCGCAACCAAGACTTGCAGGGGCAGATCGCTGTCGCGCAGGTCGTCCTCGAGAGAGTCTACGACTCACGCTTCCCTGACACCGTCTGCGGCGTCGTTACCGACGGCGGCGAGGTCCGCAACCGCTGCGCCTTCTCGTTCTACTGCGACGGCCAGTCCGATAAACCTCAAGACGAGCGCGCCTACACCGTAGCGCGGTGGGTGGCCTCAGGCGTCCTCAGCGGCGCTGTGAGCAACATTACGGGTTACGCTACGCATTATCATGCCTACTACGTTCGGCCCGACTGGGCCCTTAGAATGCGTCCTACGGCCGTTATTGGCGACCACCTGTTCTACAGGGAGGGTGCAGGCGCCGAGGACCACGGACCTTACATCGGGTGGAAGTAGCGCAAAAAGTGCAGATAATTTTGTCCGGGGACGAAAAAAAGTGCAGATAATTTTGTCCCTGGTCTCTAAGTCATTGAATTAATTAGAATATAAATAAGTAAAAAAAAGTGGTCGAAAGTGTTGTTTTTTAGGATTAGATCGCTTAAGCTGTAGTTGTTGTCAGGGAGTGGCCCTGACCGGATACAGGAGAAAGACATGCTAAACATCATCGCCAACGCTGAGTACCGTCACGGTGCAGAGAACTCAACTCCTAAGTCTTACCAGAAGAAAGCACAGAAGCTTTTTGCTGAGCTCGGTGAGAACGTCGAAATCGTCAAAATCCAGTGCAACTACAGCAGCAGCAAATACCACCTGTTCGCTTTCGGTGAGGACGTGAGCAAGCCCCTCTACCGACAGCAGGGCCGAATCGAGATCAGCGAGAAACAGCGCGCTCACCACGGACCTGACTACAGGGACGGTGCCGATCACTTCTACGCCGTTTGGTCTGACTGGCAAGATGGCACTGGCTACACTGAGTACCAAGCTCAGGCTCAAGCCGCCATCATAAAATACCGTAAAGAGCAACAGGCCAAGCAAGCACAGCCTGAAGTCGGTCGCCGGGTAGAGTTCTGGGCCAACCAAGCTTGGAGAGAGGGCGAGGTCCTAGCGACTATCGAGGACCGCGCCCTGATCGCCTACCGCATGCCTGCCGGTGCTGTCTACATGGTCATAGTGGCTCACGATCCCAACACAGGAGCCTCTGAGCGACAATGGCGGCACAATACTAGCTGCGTCCGGGGTTACCGCTACGGCAGCTACAAATCGATCTCAGTCAACGCCCTGAAGAAGAATGCCAAGTGGCTTGCTGAGGTGGCCAAGGTCGAGGGCTTCGAAGATGGGAACGTGGACCAAGGACTTGAATATCTGGGCGAGGACCTAGAGTAAAATTGAAACAATTTAAAATGATGTAAAGTAGTAAAAAGTAGTTGACTGTGACCCTGACTTCGATTATTCTACAGTTGTTGTCGGGGAGTGGCCCCGCCGGATACAGGAGAAGGACAATGTACAGCGATCAATTTCAAGCAAAGATAGAAGCGCTAATAGCGGAATATCCAGAGCTTACAGAAAGCCACGTAATAGAGGCGGCTCAAAACGTAGAGTCATTTGGCTACCCTTTTGAAGAAGAATCTGATCGGGTTTTGGACGCTTATGCAGCTTGCTTGGGTGGCACTTCCGAACAGTATTACGGCCCTCGATAAACCAACCGGCCCCCGAGAGGGGGCCAACCAATACAGGAGAACGACCATGTCATACACACTCGCAATCATCACCGACCCGGAAGCATTCGACGCCTCGTTCTACGGCTCAGGCGCCCCGGAGTCCTTCTTTATCGAATCCTTCGCCACCTATCCCAAGTACCTCGAGGGTATCAAGATCATCGCCGCACGCTTCCCTGAAGCACGCCTGCAGGGCGACGGCTTTATCCCCGAGGGCCTGATCGAAGAAGCGCGTAACCCTAAGTAAAAATAAATGTAAAAAAGTAGTTGACGGTAGTATTTAATTCGTGAGACGATGCAGTTGTCGGATTGGCCGACGCATACAGGAGAACGACATGATACTTGACCAAGGCAAAAAAGTTACCGCTAAACAAAAGGCGCAAGACATAATCGCACAAAAATTACACGCTGCTTTTTACTCGGACACTTGGGAAGAGTCAGAAATGACGCAAAAAGAAATAGATGAGATTCTAAAGCAAATTGAAAAAATAATACCAAGGTTAGAAAAAAGATTAGGCGGCTACACAGCTTAAACATCTAAGCCCCTACTGGGGCCAACCCCATACAGGAGACAGACCATGCTAGTTAATCGATACTTGAAGGACAGCGAGATCCAAGAGATTGCTCTAGAGGTCTCACAGGCGGCCGCTGACGGCCGTAACAACGCGGTGAGTACAATCATCCGCACTTTCTTCGCTCCTGCACAGGAGGCCGCTGCGGACCTCTACGGGGTAGCGCTTTCCAAATCACAAACTATCTACATCGCCAAACTGGCGCAGATAGGCTACCGAGGTGCGATAAACAAGCACCACCGTGAGCACCCGATGGATAACCCACGCTCGGGCAGCTTTCTGGGCAAGGGGGCATAGGAAATGACACACGAACAGATCGAAGAAAAACAAGTAGCAATATCTGATTTAGCGGACAAGTATTTAGACAAGGCCTTAGCTAAAGGCGAGCCTTTTACAGAAGGCCTGTGCAACTGGGCCGTCAACAAAGCCGAACAGGAGCTAGGCTCCATCATTTGGAATTAACCCATCCCAACCTCGGAGCCTGAACGTGAAGAAAGAAAAAATACAAAACGGCAGACCCTGCGAGTCCTGCAACCTCTGGATTAAAGCACTCAAAGGAAACTCTCTCTGCGAAAGATGCAAGTCAGTAGTCAGAACACTTAACGTAATTTGGAAACCCACACAGGAGACACACAATGAGCTCTCAAACTGATCGTAACCCTATCGACGCCCTGAGCGATGCACTGGTAGATAATTACCCTTGCAACGAAGCCAGTAGAGAAATCGTAGAGCGCCTGCTCGAAGCACACGAGCGCCTAGCAGAAATAAATAAATGGTTTGGATCGAACCCTTACTGGCGCCTCACAGACGATCACAGGGACTTCAAGCAAGGCCACGCTCGCGAGATGGAGCAGATCGAGCTCGAGGCATTGATTAAGAAATTAAGCAGCGGGGAGACGCTGTAAACTACGCCCGTACGTCGTTGCACCACGTTACTGCACACACCCGAAACCCATCAAAAAGAGCATTTTTGGTGGGTTTTTTTATTTTTGACGTGACCATGTGTAACCGTGATTTGTCTATTACGCTGTGTGCCTTATGGATAAAGGAACGAGAGGTCTTTAACGTGTCAGATTGAAAGAGTGGCGTGGACCACGGGAAAGGAGGGGTGGAATGCTCTGGAGGCCACGTGGTGCGGGCTTTGAGGGGCATGGACCATGGACCACGGAGCTGCCTATGCAAACGGTTTCTATAATACCGTATTTTGAGAAAAAAAGAGTTTGATTTTATTTTTAATGAAATACGGTACGTTTGGTGTAACCAGTGTAACCAGTCAGTGTTTATGCGGTCTAGAGGGTTACGTCAAAGGTTACGTCTAAATATTATAGGTGTAACGGTGTAACCTTTTTACCAATTATACGGGGTGCGCGCGCGACTCATTTTTTAGAAAAAAAACTTATTTTTTGTGAGAATACGGTACTATAGAAACCCCTGAAAATAGACAGATTAACAACCAGTCGATACAATACCGTTTTTTCACTGACGAGGTTACGATGACACTCTCAGACATTACCCCACGGGAGCACATCCTGCGCCTGTGCAACGGCAGCCATAAACAAACCCGTTACCCCTTTAAGGGGATGGTCCTTGGCGATTACTTCGTTGTCCGCTCGAAAGAGGACGCTAAGCGTATCAACAGCGCTTTGTCGACGTTCTACAAATCCCGCAATGGAGCAGGCCGACGCTTCAGTGTTACGCAATCGGAAGGTCCTATCTGGACTTGTCGGAGGACCGCATGAGCAAGAGCAGTAAAGAAGGTAAGCATCGCAGAGATATTCTGAACACCTCCCCGCTGAGGCCCAGTACTCGAATGAAGCTTGAGCAGCGGTTAAACGAGCCAGTAGCGCCCCTTAAAGACCAGAAGCATATCGTGAGCGCTCAGCAATGGACTTTCATTCAAGAGCTCATATCGAACGACGGCCACATTACCTTGACCGAGGCAGCGATACGCGCAGGCTATCCAAAAGAGTCGGCAAGCGCGATAGGATCGGAGCTGACCAATCCAAAAAAGAAACCCCACGTCGTCGCAGCAATCCAACAATACCGCGCCGAGCTTGCAGAGAAATACGGCACTAACTTCGACAGACACATGCGAGACCTGCAGCATATCCGCGACCAAGCCCTCGAGGCAGGCAACTTCGGTGCGGCAGTCTCTGCTGAATACCGGCGCGGCCAAGCGCTCGGCACGATCTATGTAGACCGTAAGGAAATCCGTGTAGGCACTATCGACTCGATGAGTAAGGACGAAGTCAGGCGTAAGCTTGAAGAGATCAAGGCGTTGTACGGTGCGCCACCGCAGACCCTGATCGACATCGAGCCCGAAGAGATCAAGGCTGAAGAGATCGAGCCCGAAGAGGTGGATGAGACGCCCTCGGCCAAGACAATCATCGAGGAGATGCGCGATGTCGAGCGGTCCAGAGTCAGCGCTATACAGGAACGTAAAGAAGAAACTATCCGGCGCTTTGGTAGTGCCATTAGAAAACAGGGTGAACCTCGGGATACCGGACTGCCTGATAGCGACGCCGCCGACCTACTCGATGTTGGAGCTCAAGGTAGTGAAGACCGGGAAGAAAGTACGCCTGAGCCCTCACCAGATAGCCTTTGCGCTGAAGCACGGATCGATGGGGATGCCGACCTACATACTGGTGCAGTGGCACCCGAAGGGGACGACCAAAGCCTCTGAGACACGCCTGCTGCTGTACCACGGCACACAGGCTCAGGAGCTACACGAGAGGGGCGTAGACACGCTCCCGGTGGCCCAGTGGGCGTTAAATGCAGTGGACTGGGACGAATTAGGCAGGGAGATAGCAATAAGCGCCCGTATATGGCCCAAAGAGCCGCTGTGAGCTTGATTAGCCTAGACCTATACCAACCTACTGCTTACGGCATATCGTTCAACGGCGGGAACTGGGAAAGGGCCCTCGCCCGCTCCCGCGCGGGGTGCGAACGGCGCCGTTTTGGCTCTGGGCGCCCAGATGCGTGGGCCATGGCCCGAGGTGCCCGAATCGGAGCAACCACAAGATGTAGTGATCGGCATGGATCGAGGGGCATGGAAATAGCTAAGTGCTTGATTTTAAACGATTCACTATTTCCGGTAATAGGTATTACCGGAAATAGCGGGTCCCTTTTGGCCGTTTTGGGGGCTAGATGCGAATGATTCTCATTTGGCAGCCGCCTCCCCCGGCCCCCCGCTCAGCAAGACGGCTAAAGCCAGATTTCACACAATTAATTTGGCCCAAAACAAAAATGGACCATGTTCCACGTGGAACCACCTAGCTAACCCACCCCCTTGTTTTTTAAAATCAAAAGGGCCATAAATTTTTAGCAAAATTTTACTAAATGGGAATTCGTATGCAGCAAGATGTCGAAGCCGAACGATTAAAACTAGAACTCCGACTGGCCCTGCTAGAGGGCCAAGAACGCGCTAAGGACACATTCATCGGTTTTTCTCAGTACGTCTGGCCTGAAGCGATTTTGAGCAGCCACCATAAGATCATGGCCGACGCCTTTGACCGAATAGCCAAGGGAACACTGAAGCGCTTGATCGTGAACATGCCTCCTCGACACACCAAATCAGAATTTGCGTCGTATCTGTTGCCTGCTTACATCATGGGCCGTAAGCCGACGACCAAGATCATTCAGGCGACGCACACTGGCGAGCTCGCTGTACGCTTTGGCCGTAAAGTGCGTAACTTGATGGATCTTGATAAATACAAGGAAGTATTCCCTGACGTTGCCTTGAAGGCTGACAGTAAAGCCGCCGGAAGGTGGGACACGAACAACGGTGGGGAGTACTTTGCTGTAGGTGTAGGCGGCGCGATGACGGGCCGTGGTGCGGATATGTTGATCATCGACGACCCGCACTCGGAGCAAGACGCGGCCTCGGCCCTAGCTCTGGACAACGCTTGGGACTGGTACACCTCTGGCCCTAGAACTCGATTGCAGCCGGGCGGGGCAATTGTTATTGTGATGACAAGGTGGGGAACCAAGGACCTAACGGCCCGATTGCTTAAGTCACAATCTAACTCGAATGCGGACCAATGGGAGGTTATCGAGTTTCCTGCTGTTTTTGATGAAGGTGAGGAGAACGAAAGAGCCCTTTGGCCTAGCTTCTGGGAACTTGACGAGCTCCGCGCGGTCCGTGCATCGATGTCGGTGCAAAAATGGAACGCCATGTACCAACAACGGCCCACGGCCGATGAAGGTGCAATCCTGAAGCGTGAGTGGTGGCGCATTTGGGATAAGGACTACATGCCGCACATGGAATACATCATCCAGTCTTACGATACCGCGTACTCGAAAAAGGAGACGGCGGACTTCTCTGTTATCACGACGTGGGCCGTGTTCTTCCCAACGGAGGACTCGGGACCTAATCTTTTGCTTGTTGACATGCGTAAAGGCCGGTGGGACTTCCCTGACCTGAAGCGTAAGGCGAAGGAGCAGTATGACTACTGGCAGCCGGATAATGTTTTAATCGAGGCCAAGGCGACGGGGATCACGCTTCAACAGGAACTGCGTCGGATGGGCATTCCTGTCACGATGTATAGCCCCGGCGGGCGGCGCGCGGGCCAAGACAAGGTATCCCGTGCAAACTCTGTCGCACCGATTTTCGAGTCCGGCATGGTCTGGGCACCTGAGACGGACTGGGCGGACGAAGTGATCGAGCAGTGTGCCGCGTTTCCTAACGGGGATAACGACGACATTGTGGATAGCACGACGCAGGCTTTGATGCGTTTTCGCGCCGGTAATTTTATTTCGCTGTACAGTGACGAGGACGACGAACCTTCGGAAAATGAAGGACTTGTCCCCGAGTACTATTAGGCCTAGAATGCGGAATAACTAACCTTATTTGTAGGGCTTTACCCATGCCTAATTATTCCGCTAGAGACATGCTCCTTAGAATGGCCGAGGGTGGTTCAGTTGCTTCTGCTAACCAAAGCGTGTTGGATTTTATCAACAACAATCCTGATGCCTCGGTAGAAGCCATTGCTACTAAAATCAATAGCAGTGGTGCAGATTTAGGCTTTCTTGCGGACTCCTTGGGCATTTCAAGGGACATAGCCGATCAGGCTTATAGTGAGGCTATGGCTACCAACAACGCACTTTTGGGTGCTGAGCAGCGTATTCTTGGTGAGATAGCAGCGGACCCTGCATCGTGGAACGCGGCCAACGCATACAATGAGGTTTTAAAGTCCGGAGTCAGCGTACAGGATGCACTTGACGCAGGCGTTAAGCAGTCCACTATCGACGCGGTCTTTACCTCTGGCGCCCCACTCCCTGAAACTGCGTTCTCTACTCCCTCCACGGTAGCCTCTGCATTTGAATCCGCCCCGTATGCGGGCCAGAGCATGGAGCAGATTAGAAGCGGCGCGCAGAACTACGTGTCTGGATTGATGGCCGACGGCGTAATAGACGAGGCAGAGCGCCGTGAAGCGCAGGCCATTGCGACACAGCAAGGCGTAACCTTCCAAGACATGTTAGCGGCGGGCGTTGATCCTAGCATCTTGTTCAACACGCCTGCTGCGAAGGAGCCGGACGCACCAATTAATGTTGACCCAGTTCCTGACCCCTTTCCCCAAACGCAGCCCGAGTACGTTCCGCCTACGGTCTATCAGCCGATTGCACCGCAGCCTGATATTTATGCCCCCGGCGAGGAAGCCCTCGACCGTGAGTTCAGGGACAGCCCACCACGGACCGAGGTCCTTGATCAGTATGGCAACCTCGCAGGCTTTGACTACACGCCTGCTGCTAAGTTGCTCTCGGCCACCGGATCAGGGTTCAGTTTCACTCCCCCGTCTGTCACGAGCCGACCGCGTTCGCTCATGGACACCGGCACGCTTAATCGTTACACCCAAGGCCGCGCGGCTCAGGACCTCCGTCAATTGTCCGGCGCCAACTACGACAGATACGCAGACCTTTTGAATAGGACCGGAAGTTACGGTGGCGGGCTGTCTCGCTCACAGCTTTTTGCGTTAATGCGTCAGCAGGACTCAATGCGAAGGGAGGCCGAACGCGAAGAAGGCACGGCGGATACCGAACAGGTCCCCTATGGCCTAACGAGCGGGTTTACAGGATTAACTGAGGGCGACGAAGAGAGTCGTCAATCTAACTTCACGACCCAAGGCTACAACACAGAGCTTCTCGCCAGAGACCTCGGCACTGCCGGTGGCGCTAGAATTGTTCCGGTGTTCGCGGAGGGTGGCCCTGTAAAAAAGCCTGAAGGGTTCGCGGACAATGGTCCTGCGGACTCGATGACGGCTGACGAGCTTACTGCCCAGTTAATGGCGATGGATACTCAAGAACCACGGCCCACGGATCAAGTACAGACCGAAAGCCGCAGTATTCTTGAAAACATGCTCAGTGGAGCAAAACGAATCCCTTCTAGTGTTTATGAGTACGGAAAGGAAGTCGTGCAAAGTCAGAGCCCCTCTGCAAAATTGCTCGCGGATATTTATGGCGTAGGCAAGACAATGCAAGCCGGAGCGGCGGATGATCCTGTGGGCTATGCGTTGGACATGGCTCCGGTAACGGGTGAGATACGTTCAGGCATGGACGTAGAGAAATATTCTGACCTTGCCAATGAAGCACGTGCTGCGGGGGATACTGATCTTGCCGAGATGTACGAGCAGGTGGTCCTGATGTCCGTGGCCGGTGCATCTCCTCTGTTAGGCATGGGAGCAAGGGGTACTAAGAAAGCTGCTGTAACAACGGCTCTTAAAGCTGCTGATCGTGCGGCGGCAGGCAGAAAGGCACAAAAACTTATTGAGTCTCAGCCTACAGTAAAAGCGTCTGAAGCACTCGGCCAGTTAATGGAACAGGGTTTTAAAAGGACTTCTACCACGCAAGCTGACCGAACCAGAGTAGGTGGCGGAAATATTGGGGGCGCAGCCTTCTCTGCAATAAGCGAAGCCGACCCTAATTACGCAGGTAAGGTATGGGGAGTAATGGATTCAGGAACAGCTTCCCGTTTAACCAACCTTACTTCTCCAGAAACAGCATGGACGACCATGCTTGGTTCTGCAACACAGCTTAAGACTAACCCTATTGTTTTTGATAAATTAAAAAAAGGGTTTGTTGCTTCAATGAAGGCAGGAAATTTATCTCCTGAGTTGGCAGAAAAGATCAACATAAACCTCGCGGTTACTTTTGGCGAAGGGGCGGACATCCGAGACCCTAAAATATGGGCCCAAGCAGACACCTTTGAAAAAAGAGCAGCACTTGCGGACATAATGATGGGCCAAGGTCTTCCACCAAGCAAAGGCGGAATTTCGTTAGGTGGAGAAAAAAGCGGGAAAGGCGTAATCTTTAAACCCACAGAAATACTAATTAAGGAAACAGAAAAAGCCCTTCTTCACCCAATACACGGGGGTGACGCGCCAACTTTTGCGGCAGGACCTCGACTGTTTAGTTTGGATGGCACTGCAGACTATAGGCCGGACCTTCATCCCGGTTTCCCGACTCTGCTAGGAGGAGGGGATTTAGGTGTTAGTATGCAGCCTACGCCTACCGAGGTGTATCTCCCTGATTGGCACAGACAATTTAAGGCGGACAACCCTAGCCGTAAAGGGCCGGGATATTACGACCTTGCCTTAGGGGTAAAAGGAAAAGGCCTTCCAAGCCAAGAGCTAACCGACGAGTATATTCGTCACCTTCTGCGAGAAGGGTTTAGCGAAGGTGGTGAAGTAAAAAAACCTAAAGGGTCTGCATCTTCAGACCTTGAAGAATTAGGCAAGTATGCAGGCGGCGGACTAATAGAAAAAGCCATCCAAAAAGGAGCGGAAGCTCTTGGTTTTGACGATGAGCGCCAAGTAGCCATATCACAAGAAGCTGTAGACCTTACAAATCAAATGGTAGATTCAGGGTTGATAGGTGAGCAGTACCGAGTAGAGCTGTTACTGCCAGAGGACGCTTCTAAAAGAACTAGGCAGAACACGGGAATTAAAGGCGATGAAGAAGTCTTCAACGCTGTAAACCACGCGCTATTCGCATATGACGCAGGACAAAATCCACTAAGTGCTGTTGGCGCTCAAGCTAAAGAGGTTTACCAAGGTCTCAATAAAAAGATGGGGGGATCAGATCCTAGGTCCGAGTACCTTGATTACTTCAACAACAAATTTGGTTTTAACTTAGCGAAGCAAGGGCTATCTAGACAAGAAGCCAAAAACGCTATTATGGATACTTTGGGTAATATTAATAACCAAGGAACACGGGGAAGAATGATGAAGGGCGAGCCCGTAAAAGCGGGAACAGACCTTCTGACTAATGTGGAAGACGCCAAGTATCCGTGGGAATAACCAGAGTGTATAATCCCTGCACTCATAAATAGGACAAAGTCATGCCTGTAGATAAAGTCGTAAATCTGGCCCCAGTAACTGACATCATTGAACTGATGGGTGAAGAAGAGCCGGATATTGAAATCATCCTTGAGGATGACGGTAGCGCGGTCATTGAAGTTAACGAAGAAGACGACGTTGAGTTTTACAGCAACCTCGCCGAAGTCGTTGATGAGGACGAGCTCGCCGCCATTTCATCCGACTTACTGGCTTTATTTGACGCAGACAAGGCTTCTAGGCAGGACTGGGAAGAAATGTATTCCAAGGGAATGGATTTGCTCGGCCTGAAGATAGAGGACCGTACACGCCCGTTCCGTGGCGCTGCAGGCGCTGTCCACCCTATGCTGACAGAAGCCGTTGTTCAATTTCAGTCGCAGGCGTTTAAAGAGCTTATGCCCGCAGGCGGCCCTGTCCGTACTGAGACGCTAGGCAAAGAAACCATAGACAAGGTCCAACAAGCATCGCGCGTGCAGGACTTTATGAATTACCAAATCACGTCGGTGATGAAAGAATACACACCGGAGTTTGATCAATTACTGTTTTACGTCGGATACGGCGGTTCTGCATTTAAAAAGGTTTATTATGATGAACAACTGGGCCGTATGGTTAGTCGTTTGGTTCTTCCTGACGACCTCTATATCCCTTACAACGGGTCGAGTGTCATTTCTCAGTGCCCAAGAATCACACAGCGTATTGCAATGGACTCAAATGAGTTCAGAAAGCGCGTTGTGGCGGGGGAATACCTCGATGTAATGGTTGATCCAGAGCAAAACCCTGTCAGCGGCAACCAAATTAGGTATGCAATCGACAAAATCACGGGTTTAACTGCAAGTGGAGAGCCCGAAGAGATTTTCTTGCTCGAGTTCCAAGTCAATTTGGACCTTATGGGCTTCGAAGATGTCGACGAAAAGAACAACGAGACCGGAATCAAGCTGCCTTACGTCGTTACTATTGACGAAAACAGCGGTCAGGTGGTCGGAATACGCAGAAACTGGTTAGAAGATGACGAATTAAAGCGTCGTCGCGAGTATTTTGTGCATTATGTGCTGATTGAAGGCCCCGGCGCTTACGGTTTAGGCTTTGTTCACTTGATTGGTGGCCTAAGCAAGACTGCAACGGCCGCTTTGCGTCAACTTCTTGACGCAGGCACGCTATCCAACCTTCCTGCGGGCTTCAAGGCGAAGGGTGCACGGATTGCTGACGATGATAACCCCATTCAGCCGGGCGAATGGCGGGATATTGACGCCGGTGGCGCCGAGCTAAGCGGTTCACTGCTGCCCCTGCCTTACAAAGAGCCAAGCCAGACCCTATTTACGCTTCTAGGCTTTACCGTAGACGCCGGAAAGCGACTTGCAAGCACTGCAGACATGCAAGTTGGTGATTCTAACCAACAGGCCGCTGTAGGCACTACGCTTGCGCTGTTGGAACGCGGCTCGATGGTGACCTCTGCCATACACAAGCGCCTTTACTACGCTCAGACGCAAGAATTCGAGATGTTAGCGGCAGGATTTGGGCAATTTCTACCCGATGAATACCCATATGACGTCCCCGGCGCCTCTAGATGTGTAAAAAGATCAGATTTTACCCATATGGTCGCTATATTGCCCATTGCGGACCCAAATGTATTCTCTGCGGCCCAACGCATTACCTTAGCTCAGGCTCAGTTGCAGTTGGCCCAAAGTGCGCCGCAGATGCACAACATGTACGAGGCGTATTACCGTGTCTATCAGGCAATGAACGTCCGAGACATTGACGGCATCCTCAAGATGGAAACTAACCAGTTACCTAAGGACCCTGCAAGCGAGAATGCTGACGTGGCGGACAACAAGTCGCTGAAGGCTTTTGCCGGTCAGCAGCACGACGCGCATATTGCGGCCCACTTGATGATGGGCATGTCCCCTCTGATGCAGGCCAACCCTCTAGGTTCTGCTGAACTGCAGAAACATATCCTTGACCATATCCGCTTAAAAGCGGAGGAAGCTACGGAAGCAGAGCTCTTCACAGAGTACGGCGCGGACCCTGATGGCATGATTTCTGATCTTCAGCGTGAGGCAATGGTCTCAATAAGGGTTGCTGAGGGCATGATGGAAATGAAGTCGGTCCAAAGCCAACTTTCTGGAGAAGGAACTGGCGAAGACCCAGTGGTAGCGCTGAAAGCTCAAGAGCTACAGCAGCGTGCCGCTAAGGACCAAGCGGACATAGCGCTTAAGCAGGAAGGCGTTAAGATTGATCAGGCTAGGATTTCTCAGAACGCTGAAGCCAACCAAGCTCGAATAGATTCTCAGCAAAAAATAGCCGCAGAAAAAGCGCAGATTGCTCGCGAAAGAATCTATGCTCCTAAGCAAGGAGGCCAATAATGCCTTTGAAAAAAGGTTCTAGTAGTAAAACAATTGGTAAAAATATCAGCGAACTAGTTGGAACTTACGAAAAAAAGGGTAAAATAGGCGCCAGTAAACCCAAGAGCAAAACTGCAGCTCAAAAACAAGCTGTAGCCATTGCGATGAATACTGCCGGTAAATCTAACAAGATGAAATCCGGAGGAGTAGTAAGAACCGTTAAAAAACGTGACGGTAATCGCCCAGTAAAGATCTACTAAGAATGCCCCCAGACGGTGGCTTTAAACTGTCTGCTCTCATGGAAAAACGACCATGCTTGAATTCGCTGAAAGCGTATTGAAAGAAGTAAGGAAATTACAGGAAGACTCCGAGGCGATAGTGCTTAATGGCTCTATTTCCGACATGGAACGCTACCGTTTCCTTATGGGCCGTCTGGAAGGCATAAAACTTGTGGATCAGATTATCCGAGACAAACTGGATAAGTATTCAGAAGATTTTTAACCCACCTGAGGAGCCTATATGGA